>Ga0172375_10010010_pt1 | contig 12373 bp, 4 predicted proteins | sample LakKiv1m_FD_114537 | JGI IMG/M metagenome (GOLD analysis project Ga0172375, IMG submission 114537) | Freshwater microbial communities from Kabuno Bay, South-Kivu, Congo - kab_092012_11.1m | ecosystem: Environmental > Aquatic > Freshwater > Lake | place: Democratic Republic of the Congo... | reverse complement strand
CAATCGTTCGGTTTGACCGATGACAGCGACGCTACTTACGAGAAGAAAAGTTCCGCCCGTCCATCCGTTTCAAGTACCAGACCCGCAGTACGTTCGCGCTCACGCCGCCCCGGCAACCGAGGATACCGCATCCGTTAATCGTATCAATTATTTCTATTTAGCATTGATAAGAACCGAAATAACCGTCGATAATGCAGTGATAAAAAGTAATCAGCTGGATTTAGCACGCCCATTATTCGGGTGTAAAAAATGCCTTTTGTCTAATATAAGCAAAAACATTTACGCTCAAATTCGTGGCTTTTCGTGCCGCCATAAGTTATGGCGGGTTATCTTGACTTAATCGGCAACAAATATCAACTCGTTGAAAGTAATCGTTTTTCCCTTGCTGACGATTTCATGAGTCGCTTCGCTCGATAATATAGGAACATTGAGCGCGTTATCGGACACGTGGCTCATTTCAATTGAAGACGCGAGTTCGATTTGGAATGTCGTCGGCTCCGTCACTTCAATCGCGAAGTAAAAGGTCGTATATGAATCCGCAACGACAGGTAAATGATAGGTGAATATGGTTTCGTCGGTCGATGTTACGAGTTCGGCAATGCCGCCGGGAACTAAGAAAATCGCTTCCACGTCGGGATAATTCAGTTTGACTTCCAAGGGTTCGCCCGAATCTTTATTCGGCATGAACAAAAAATCAAGCCGGATGTGGATGATACGTCCGACTTCGAAAGTCAGCGACTCATTGCCAGGGTAAGGAAATCTTGTGTCAGCGTCGATTTCGATGGCTTCGGAATTGATGCCAAAATAAACCTCAAGCAGATCTTTTTCAAACCATTGGCAGCCACTTGTCAAGATAAGAAAAGGAACAAGCGGCCAACCTTTGTTAATCACGGCAGGACAATCTCCGATGTCGCGAGCTGTATGCCCAGCGCATCGCTTGTCTCGTTGATGACAAAGGTAGCCGTTCCATACGCAGGTGTATCGGTATACGCCTGGGCGGAGCCGTACAGTTTGATTGTTAAATCTAAACGATTTACATCGATTTCATCGACAAAATCCTCGTAGAATCCGTTGGCGATGAGCCATGCTCCCTGTTGAAGTTGGGCAATCGAGCCAACCGTTCCCGATACCTTGACGTCAAGCGTCGCCACCATGGGAATGGTCGTGAAATCGGTGTCGCGTTGCCCGACTTCCAATACTAGATTCGGATCGACGCTTGTCGTGCTCGAAATGCTGGTGGCGGAAGCCGTGCTCGTCGACGAAGTGTAACTAAAGCCAAATGAAATGCAACTTGATAATAATAAAGTTAGTCCGGCGATTAGCAATTTTTTCACGATGGAATCCTCGCCGAAATGGTAATGCCGACATATGGATCGCCAACGACTAATTTGAATAAGGCGATCGCATGATTTAAGAATTCATCCTCGGCATAGATCGTGAATAAATACTCGCCCGCAAGATTAAGATTTTCATAAGAGTAAGTGGCAACGAAAAGTCGTTCCGATGGGGTGACATCGTCAGTTGCCGTGTATTGTCCGGCAATCGCGAAGGAACCGCCGGGGCTGATGGTGGCGGTTGCCTGGGTCAACGTAATCACCGGGGCGACATCATCGGGAACTACGAGTGCATAGTCAATTTTGGCACCGTTGCTGTCAGATAGCTTGACGGTCATATTCGTTTGTCCCAGTTGCATCGCCAATAAATCGTCAGACACGGTGAATGCGGCATTGATGTCGGCGATAGCCGCTAGAGCTCGTACTTGAACCGTGGCAAATAGTGAAACGTTAGCAACGGAATAGCCGCTTCCTTCCGCTGTCTGCCGCGTGACAAGAAACGACAAAATATCGCTGTCATTATCGAATTCGTTGACAAAAGCAATGTCGTCTTTAAAGATGTTTCGGTCAAGCAGTTCGAACGGAGCGCTTTCATCAATGGGGGCGAGTGCCAGCCCCCCGACATTAGGCGATAGGAGGACGTCGATTTGAAAGCCATAAAAATCGTTGATGTAATTGCCGAAGAAATGAATCCAAAAGACGTCGCCTGAGGCGGCGCTTTTCTGGCTTGTCTTGACGTATACCACCGGACTTTCGATAGCTTGCGGAACTTCAAAAACGGATGGAAAAGACGCGCCAATCATCAGTGGCGCGATAAGCCACAAGAGACGCTTTTTCATGAAATACGCGCCCTTTGATCTTTGATCATGGCGATGACGTCATAGATGTCGACAATACCGTCGGAGTTGAAGTCGAATGGGGCGATGTCGTCTTCGGCGTAGGTCCGGTTAATCCATTGCACCAACGCGACGAGATCTTGATGATCGATAGCCCCGTCGGAGTTGAAATCGGTCGTGGCGATCGTCGCATAGCCGTTCCCGGCATTGATGAGATTGGTTGACTCGTTGATCATCGAGGCCGTGATCGCGAACATGAACTGCTCGCGCGTCTCGGTCGTTTCGAGCTCGACGCGGATAAGCCCGGCCATCGACGAGATGGCATCGACACCGGCGATGGCGACGCTGATTTGGCCGGCGACATTGGTATTGGCAACCTTAAGGGCGTTTTCGAGCGACGGATGGTAAGTGATGGCTTTGACGCGGAGCGAACTGTCGAATGTCAGTTTAAATGACAAGGCATAAATCCCTTCGGCGTTAAGCATGAGGTCGACTGGCACGTAGAGCGTGTTCCCGTCTTTGACGATGGCGCCGACGCGGTAAGCGCCATCGTGCCCGATGGCTTGAACGCTAGTGGTGCCATAGTTGCCGCTGACGTCGCCGATGAGATAAGCCGTCACCGTGACATTGGTATTCGCCGTCAGATTGGTGAATGTAGTTGGAGCGGTGAAATACCACGCCGATTCACGACCGGCGAACGGAAGAACCGTAAAACCGGCGACATATTGAAGAATGTAGGATGCGTCGAGGGAGTTGATTTTGCCATCGGCGTTGACATCGGCAACGAGTTGTTGATTGCTGTTAAGCGCGATAATGCCGACGGCGTTTTGGAGCACAAGCGCGGCATCGTAAGCCGAGATGGCCGAGGCGTCGCCGCTCTTATCGACGTCGAAATTGTAATCTCCTTTATTGATGGCCGTGAACGTGAATTTGCCAGTCGCGTCGGTGACGCCGATATGTTCATATTCGGTGTTCGACAGGATGATGGTGACGTTTTCGACCAAGGCATTGTTGCTGAAATAATAAACCGTGGTCCCGAAGTTAAGGACCGGCTCGTAATGAAGCGTACCATTGGTCATGGTGACCGGGATATTCCCGCCATTGAGCTCGGCTCTGGTAATGTTGATGGCGCTGTCGGCGAAGACGGTATTGACGACGCGGAACTTCAAATAGAGAATGTCGCCGGTGCCGGCAATCGACAAGTCGGCAGCCATGGCGATAATGAGCGTCCCGGCCGTGTTCTTGTTGACGATGACGCTGAAGCGCGCCCCCATCGAACCCTTGAGGAAATCGGTGTAAGTCAGCACCGAACTATCATAAGTGACCGTGAGGTCAAGGGCTAATAGGCCGTTTACATTGGTTAAACGAACTGGAATTGCCACTTCGGAACCGATGTTGGCGGTAACCGTCGGAATGGCAATATTGACCGTGTCGGATTCATAGGTGAAACCGTTTGTCTTGATGGCTTCGCTTCCGAACGGATTGACGACGCGGACATTGACTTGAGACGCATAATATAGCGGGGTGACAACCGTCAGCCGATTGCTGTCGACGAGGTTCAAGTTAAGTCCCTCGAGTTCGGCGAAGTAGACTTTGACGCCTTCCTTGAAGTTGGCACCGGTGATCGTCACTGTGGTTCCGCCGGCGACCGGTCCGCGGTTGGGCGTGATCGTCGTGATCGTCGGAAGATCAAGCACCGTCACTGTGTGCGGGCTGGCCGGAGTTCCGCTATAAGCGGAAGAGAGACCGTCGGTCGCCATGATGTAATATTCGAAGGACGCGGTCGTAATAAGCGAACTCTTCAATAAGTAGGTGTACTTGCTTGTCGTACCGTCGCGGATCATGTCGACGACGGTATAGTCGGTCGCACCAGACAAGCGATAAGCGAAGACGATCGATTGAATGCCGATGTTATCGGTGGCATAGGCAACGATGGCATTATCCTGTCCGGCCTTCATGGTCGAGAAGTTATTGTGAAGGAGAACCGGAAGAATCGTGTCAAAGGCGGCTCCGGCGGCGATATTCGAGAAATCGGATTCCGTGAAGTCGGTTTGGACGACGGTGAATTTATAGTAGTAGACAACGCCCGGAGCGGCGCCAAAGTCTTCATAGAACGGCTCGGTTATGACGGTGTCGTTGATGCGAGAATACGTTCCGTCGACCGCGCTGGCGCGGTACATGTTGTAACCAGCCATGAGTTCCGGCGTGAATTCGTCTTGCATCCAGGAGAGGATGACACGGCCTTCGGCCGATGTCGCTTGCAATGTCAGCGATTCGGTGCCGCTGGTGATGATTTCAAACTGCAAGCGCTTTTCGTCGTCGCCGGACACGAGCCATTTGTTAGTGGCAGCCACGGCGTCGCGGATACGCATGTATTGATAGCCGTCGCCCGTCAATAAGGTGACGCGGACCATGCCCGCCCAGTGGCGCGGCGTGATCCAGGCGCCTTCGATCTTGTAGTCTGTATAAGGAATATCGGGGCCAAAATAGACGTTCGGCAAAACCGAAGTATCCATGTCGACGTTATAGTGGACGTGCATCTCGCCGCCGCTGATGTTGATGACGTCGGTCCGCGCCTCGGCCTCGGTTGAGAAATAGAAATCGAGGACGAACGGATAGATCATTTCAAGCTGTTCGACATCGGCTTTGGTGAGGAAACGCGAAGCGTCGATGTTCACGAGAGCTTGCTGATCGTCGAAATCGATGAACTGCGCCTCGATGAGTTTGAGGCTTTCGGTGCCCCAATAGTTGTAATTGAGGGATACGGTCGCCAGCGATGAGGTCGAGCCGCCGACGATCTTCATCCAATTATCGCTGCGTGGATCTTGGATATTGTTGAGGATGGCGTTAAGGCCAAACGGCGAAGATTCGCCCAACATGCCGCCTTCGGCATTGAAGGCCTCGAGTTCGGCCGCGATGTCGGCCAAAGACCAGTAGAAACGGCCGTTATCGGCAAATCCCAATGTGCCAGACGGCTCGGTTTCGACCGTGAATTGAATGGTCTGACCGTTATAGACGTTGTTGAAATAATCGACGACAAGTTGCGTCGGCAATATCAGCGTATATGTCTCTCCATAGATTAAGAGACCATCGACCGTCAGATATAATTTGTCGAGCTTTATCGACGAAGACACTGACACATAGTTACCTTGCGAGTCCTTGAGTTGGATTGCCGGTAAATTACTCCCCGCCTTTATCGCCGTGTTGAAATCGAATATGAAGGTCGGATCGATGTTCACGCCTATATCTAAATTATTAATACTTTGAGAATCGAGCAACAGCCCGCCTTCATTGATGACGATGCCGAAGTTGATTTTGCACGGCACAGAAGAAGGCGTGGTCGTGAAGTTGGCGAGTTGGCCAGAGGCGTTATTGCCGAACATGTATAAGTCGCCGGTTGTGGAAATGGCGAAAATATTATTCGAAGAAACCATGCCGATGCTTGAGAAAGTGATGCCGGGCATCAGGTTGGATCCATTCCAAGACCAAGAACCATCAGGAGATAAGATCGAATATGCGCTACCACTGTTTATATATGCGTAGAACGCTTTGGATCCCCCCGCCACTGTCGTTCGTTGAGAAGCGGTGCTCATTTCAGGGGATTTATAATAAATTGAGTCGCCTTTTTGATAATGAAAATCATATAGGTAGTCCGCAATAAAGGTGACTCCCGTGTCTAGTTTTGTTGCGGTCGGGAAGTCTGATGAATATCCCGTGAAGAATAAATCTCCCCCGGATGATAAGAAATACGTGCGTTCTCCTCCATGGGAAATTTTCACAATATTCGTTAATCCGTTAATTTTTTGTGGCACAGAGCGATTTACATTCGTTCCATCACCCAATTGATAACTATCGTTGACGCCCCAGCCCCAAACGTCGCCATTGGAGCGGATGGCAAAGTATGTTTGATATGATGTTTGCGATATGCTACGAACGTCGTTCAATCCTAATATCTGGTTGCTAGTCGTGAATACATTTTCTTGCCAATATTGTGTATTTGAAGGATATAAAATCGAAGAGACAATATAGCTATAGTAAATTTTGTGAATAGCCCCACTGTTAAGAAGTACTAGCATGTAAGAACTGGAAACATACGGTGGAATGTCTTTGATTCCTGTATAAGTCGTTTTTGTGGGAACGAGAATGCTGCCGCCCCAAATCCATAAAGTGCCGTCTTGCATTAAGGCGAGCGTGTACAATTTTCCGCCATTGTAAAATTGCGCTATTTCTTTGATGCTGACTTGCTCGAGTTCTTCTTCGCTCACGGATACGATGATGTCGTCGTATTTCCCACCATCGACAGCTGTCGCCCTGATGATGGCCGTGCCGCGCGCCAAAACGATCAGATTGCCGGTTTCATCGACATAAGCGATCTCGGGATTGGACGTTTCCCAGGTTAACGCGGGATTGGATGCGTCAAGCGGCAACACCTGAATTGGAATCGGAGCGGGTTCATTGCCTAGCGACTTCAAAACCATCGTGTCGTCAAAAGCGACTGAAGTGACTGGTTGATTAACCGTAATCTCAATCGTGCCAAGTACCGTCCAATCAGCATTGGATGCGGTGATGGTTACAGTACCGGCGCGCTTACCATATACATTCCCGTACATGTCGACGGTGGCGATCGTACGATCGCTGCTTGTCCAACGGACTGATTTCTGAGTCGTGTCCAGTGGGAGTAGATCCACCGTGAGTTTGATCGATTCGCCGGCGTTGACGACCGTAGTCAAAGCATTGACGGTAATTGAAGTGACCGGGATTACTTCGGTCGATCCGCCTAACGTTTCGGCGGTCACGAACTGGAAGCTCGTTCCGGCAAATTGGTTTCCGAAGATGTCTTGAAGGGCGTTGCTCGGAATGGAAACCGTGTATCGCTCGTTAAGTTTAAGTAACGAATTCGGAGTTAGAACAAGTTTATCAAGCCGCAATTCGCGCGTCATGGCCACAAGCGAATCGGATGAATCGCGCAGTTGGATGTAGGCGAACTGCGTCGAGGCTTTGATGGCCGTGTTGAAGTCGAGCACAATCGCGGTATCGATTTCTACACCCACGTCGCCCTGATTGATGTTTTGGATTTCGATTTGGACATCGACGTCAAAGACTTTGATACCAAATTGTATCTCAAGCGGAACACCGCTATCGGTAATAGATAGGTTCGCCAACTGCCTGCTATTGTTGGCGCCCCACATGAATACTTTGCCTTCGCGTGTCAACGCAACATAGTTGTTGCTTTCAAGATAAAGCACTTCGGTGAAGAAGTATTCGGGGAATTCTGCACCGGTAAGGTTTCCACCAAGAAGTTGCCCAAAAGTGGTCGTATAGTATGGATAGTATGGGGAGATCGTGCTTGTTGCATTAACCGGCATGGAAGAGTATATCGACCCATTATTCGACTGTCTAATATAGCCATCATCGGACATATAATAATATCCATCAGAACAATATTCGATAAATTTGGTTGCCCCCGAGGACACTCTTAATATTGTTCCATCAGTTGTGTTGTTAGACTGGAAAATCTTACCATCGGTCGTCAAAAAATATTTATAGCCCCATCTTCCGCTTATTTGTTTAATGTTTGATACTCCAAGGATTTGTAACGGGGACGAAATATAGTTGTTGTTAGTAACGCCAACCCCTAATGAACCACTATCGTTATATCCCCATGCCCATCCATTGCCTGAGGAATCAACAGCAAAACAACTATAATAGTGATTATATACGTATTGTATGTTATTAAGATTTGGGATGCTGGGGAAATTCTCCATGGTTATGGTGGAATTAGGGCGGGCTGATGAAATTAACGAGCCTGCATCTAGTGTTTTAACATTCCCAGATGTTGTTAGCAGAATTGAATAATCGTATTCTCCGCATATGGATATTTGTTTGATGCCAGTTAAAGTGGATTTTGTCGGAATCAAGAATTCGCCTCCCCAAACCCACAAATTGCCTTCGTCAGTTAACCCAAAGATATAATGTTGGTTACTATAGTATCCATTTTCGACTTGAACGAATTTCATCATCGTGTCCGTCAATTCAACAACGGAAATGATGACCTCATCATAAATATTCGTATATTGCGCGGTCGCTCTTAAAATAGCCGTGCCAAGACCGACGGTCACGAGTTTGCCGTCTTGGTTGACATAAGCAACTTCGGGATTCGATGTTTCCCAAATTAAGGTTTTATTAGTGGCCGAATCCGGTCCGACGGTGACGGCGATGTCGGTCGCTTCCGCGGAAAGTGGTACCAAATAATTGGTTTCGATGATGTTGACACTTCCGACGGGCTGTACGACCGTGAGTGTGATTGAATCGGTCAGCGTTCCTTCGAAATTCGTAACCGTGATTGTTGTCGTACCTGGTTTTTTGGCCACGATGTTTCCATAAGCGTCAACTGAGGCGACGGTGGGATCGCTTGAAGTCCAGAAAACCGATTTTTCCGTCGTATCAGTCGGAGTGAAAGTCAAAGTTCCTTTAACGGTTTCCCCGACATTCAACTGCGTTCGTGATACCGATAAATCCAGCGATTCGAGCGGAACAATCGTAATTACATTAACGGTTATCGTTTTCACGACAACGCCATCTGCGGAACTGACGGTGACCGTGGCGACGCCTTCGGTCAGCGGCATGATCTTTTTGTCTTCCGATATGGCGACCACCGTTTCGTCCGAGGACGTCCAGACGAGGTCGGCCGGATTAGCCGTATAGGGTGTCAGCATGACGTCGAGGGCAAAAGGCAGACCACTATTGCCGAGGGTAATGGAGTTTGTTTCGAAATTAATGTCGGTAACATAGATCTCGCCCGGGATTTCAATCAGGTATTGGCGTTTTACGTTTGCGTCGTTGGTGATTTCCCAACGGCCGTTCTTCATGACATAAGACTGATAGACAGTCGGATCTTCTGCCAAAAGCGTCCGCGTTAACGGATCGATGATTGATGTGTTGGGGTTGACATAGTACAACGCTTCGCCATTGGACCACTGAATCGTGCCATCGCTGGCTTTCTCTAGGCCTATGACAAGTTCTTGACCGCCATATCGTTGATATAAATAGTTAAATTCGTCTTGCGATTCGATTGCCGCGAGGTATCCACCAATCGATTCGCTGAAAGCGGCGACTTCATGTTTCTGCCAGCTGAAGGCTTCAAGGACAAAGTAGGTTGTTCCAGTCACTGAATTATAATTCAGCGAGTTTGACGTTGGCGTATATGGCGGATAATACATATATCCGCTTCCATTCCAATAAACTTGAGGATAAACATTGAATCGCGAAGTGACAATTTCTCCGTATTGATTTATCGTGTAGTTATTCAAGAAAACATTGCCAGTGGCCGTAGCGCTTAAATCAAAAGTGAAGTTCATATAGTTGCTGTCAAATAAGTTGTTATAAAGATTTCCCCAAACATAAAAAGCGCTTCTAATATATAGATTTCCAAGTCCTTTGAAAATCGAATTAGAAATATAACTTGCCCTTATTTCGGGAGTGGCATAGGGGTATGAGTTTACTTTCCCCTCACTATTTAATTCGCGGTAATTCATTTGATCATAGTTTTGGGTAAATTTACAATAGTCAATGATGTTGGCGGTAATGACCGGATTTACTATTTCGGTGTATTTAAGTTCTACATATGAATTTCCGATATTACCATTGCGATATATTTCGACTTTATGACTTCCCAATAAATCGCTGGGGAAAATCTTTACCGGATTTTCAGCGGTGCCATTAGTGATGAACTTGCCATCGACGCGAAGATAAGTAATCGCGTTCAAAGCATATGGGTCGTCGGGATCGTTGGACCAGAACTGAATCTGGGTTCCCGGTTCGACGGTGACCGTCACGTTTTCCATGATGATGGTCGAATTTGGGATTATCCAGTATCGATCGTTCGATAGCACCATGTCGGATGAAATGATGTTCGGGACGATCGTCCCATTGCGAATCGTATAGGTAAAAAGGCCCATGAACGTGTACATGCCCGTATCGATCGGATCGAGTCCGTTATATGCGGTCATCGTGACGTTGAAGTTGACGAAATAATCATTTGGCGCATCCGGCGCCACTTGAATCACAAATGGATAATTGATGCCGATGATTTCCTTGTTATCGTCATAAATGAATCCATTGTCGTCATGATTAAAAGTCCCGACAGCGCCATAATTGACGGTATCGGTCAAAATGGTGACATAAGGATTATCGTAACCATTCGCGTTCTTGGTGTCGATGGTGACATTGACGTCATCGGCTTTGCCCCAATGATTGCGTATTTCAATCGCCAGTTGCACCGTTTCCCCATTATCCAACACGCCGTTCGCGTTGTTGTATTCGGGATTTAAATCAACGGGATCCCAAATGAAAGTGTCAAAAACCGAAAGTTCCGGTTTCGGGGCGCTCTTCAGCGAATTGCTGATATCGATACCATTGAATGATGAATATAACGTGAATCCCAAGTCAATCAGTCGTTTGGGAATATTGACGTTGGCCTGGCCTGTGCCGATAATCTGCCCCATGATAAAGCGGCTGCTGTGGGACATCGGGTCGTTGAAAAAGGATTTGAGCAAAGCGGCTTGGGCGGATACGATCGGCGTAGACATCGAGGTGCCCGACCATTTGGCGTAACGCCCTTCCGGTAATGTTGAGATGATTTGAGAGCCCGGTACGGCTACTTCGTACTCTTGCGCGTCGCGCGGCTTGTAATCGTAGTTTGAAAATGACGCGAGGGTATTCGTCGCGTCGGTAGCCATGACCCCGAGCACCCAAGGATAAGCGGCCGGATACATGTTTTGTCCTTGTAAGTGCGGCTTCGTCGTCTTGGCGTCGTTACCGGCAGCGGCTACGAGAACCGCGCCGTTGAATGCGAGTTCCAAGGCTTCGCGCTCGATTTGCGAGGCGGCATAACCGCCGAATGACATATTGATGACGTCAGCGCCCATCAATCGGGCATAATTAATCGCCTCGACGATGTCGGATGACAAGAGCACGCCAGTTTGCTGTCCGGCTTTGATGGCCATGATGCGCACGTTGTCGGCGATGCCGCGAATGCCTATGTCGTTGGTTCCGTCGGCGGCGATGATGCCGGCGACGTGGGTGCCGTGACCGTGGTCGTCCATCGGATTCCCGCCTTGAGACGAGTAAGGTCCGACGATTGTGTTGATGCCATGGATATCGTCAATCCAACCATTATGATCGTCATCGACGCCATTACCGGCGATTTCGCCGGGGTTGACCCACATGTTGGCGGCTAAATCTTCATGATTGTAGTCGACACCAGTATCGATGACGGCGACAATGATGTCGCGCGCACCGCCCGGGTTGATTCCCTGCTCATTCAAAAAAATGCGCGCAGGTTCGAGATTGATCATATTGAGGTAATACTGCTCGGCTTCGAGTGATGAAGTGGTCGCCCTTAAGACGTTGGGCAAGTCGGCATCGACTTTGCGGACGTAAATGGGCTCGGCGTATTCGACGCTGCTATATTCGTTGAGCTGCGCGACGGCTGTTTCGATGCTCAATCCTTTGACGATTTCGGCTTCGTAATAAGCCGTCTCGTTGAACGTCATGTTTTTGCCGAAGAAATGCTTTTGATCTTGATCGAACTTTATCGGTTTCAGCGAAACAACGCCCGAACGCTTGGGTAACATCGGCCGGCTTTGGAATAGGCGCGCTCCGCTGAATTTGTATTTGATAAGCACCTTGTTGGTGAGAAATTCGCCTTTTTCATCGATTATGTCTTCTGTCGTGTCGCTTTCAGCCATTTGGGTGGCATCGGCGCCGATTTCGAAGGCGACGGCGTCGCCGTAATCGCGATTGGCGCCAGTGGCAAACGCCGACATGAATGTCGTCAGTGCCAAAAATCCCAGAATCGTAGTTTGAAAACGCTTAGCTTTTGCTTTCATTATTCTTACCCCAGAAGTTTAATTAAGAAATATATTTCTTCAAATTAATATAATTCTTTTAGATATATTATATCCGAAAGATTATAAGTCAATGTTGAATTTTTAATGTGTCGGCTGGCTTGTGTGAATCTACTGCAACCTAAAATAAGAACATTTCATTGGAAACGGCTTCGAAGTCGCATTTATTTGTTATCATTAGGCGAGGATATCAAAGAAAATGACGTCAGGCATCGTCTTGGTCGTGGTCGGGGCCCTTTGCCTCGCTTGGTCAATCTATCAGTTCATGATGCGAAAACGATATCATGGGTCCGTT
>Ga0172375_10010007_pt1 | contig 12378 bp, 12 predicted proteins | sample LakKiv1m_FD_114537 | JGI IMG/M metagenome (GOLD analysis project Ga0172375, IMG submission 114537) | Freshwater microbial communities from Kabuno Bay, South-Kivu, Congo - kab_092012_11.1m | ecosystem: Environmental > Aquatic > Freshwater > Lake | place: Democratic Republic of the Congo... | reverse complement strand
GGCCCAGGGCGGGGCGACGCTGGTCCCCGAGGTGGAGGGCGAGGAGGACCTCGCAGGCCTGCGCATCGGGCGTACGGGGGCGGCGGGCGTCGGCACCGGCGGCATGCAGACGAAGGTCGAGGCGGCGCGCATCGCGACGGGCGCCGGCATCCCGGTCGTCCTGACGTCCGCGGTGGCCGCCGGCGCCGCCCTGGTGGGGGAGCCCGTCGGGACCCTGTTCCGCGCGACCGATCGACGGCGTCCGACGCGGCTGCTGTGGCTCGCCCACGCCACCGAGCCCGCGGGCCGGCTCGTGCTGGACGCGGGCGCGGTGCGCGCGGTCGTCGAGCGGCGGGCGTCGCTGCTCGCTGCCGGCATCACGGACGTCGGCGGGTCCTTCGTCGCCGGTGACCCCGTCGACCTCGTCGGTCCCGACGGGACGCCCGTGGCGCGGGGGCTGGTGAACTTCGACGCCGCCGAGCTGCCCGCGCTCCTGGGCCGCTCGAGCCGGGATCTCGCGGCCGCGCTGGGGGCGGCGTACGAGCGCGAGGTCGTGCACCGCGACGACCTGGCGCTGCTGCCGCGTACCTCACAGGGCAACTGAGCCGATCCCGCCCGCGCGGCGCCCGGACCGGGCAGACTCGTCGGCGACGCGACGTGCGTGTCTGGGGGGTGAGCGGAAGGAAGTGGCGTGGACGTGGGGTCAACCCGGCTGTGGCACGTGACGCTGAGCGTCGCGGGGCAGCCGATGGAGGAGGCGCTGGTGGCTCGGGCCCTGCAGCGACTCAGCGAGCAGCGCCCGATCCTGCACGGCCTGCGCTGCTCGGCCGACCACGCCGAGGTCCAGTTCTGGGAGGAGGGCGAGACGCTCCTCGACGCGGCATCGGTCGCGCTGCGGGTCTGGATGGAGCACCGCGACTCGGCCGGACTCCCTCGGTGGGAGGTCGTCGGGCTGGAGGTCGTCGAGCAGGAGATCCACGCGAGCCGCGGCGCCACGGCCGGCGCCCCTGTCCAGCTCCACGACGTCACCCCGACAGGCCTGTGACCCCGGTCTAGGCTCGCCGCCATGACGCTCCAGGCCCCCGCCGACCGCACCACCGAGGACCGTCCGGAGGTCCCCGTGCTCGCGCGCGCCGCGCGGGAGGCTGCCGGCGCGCTCGCCCTCGCCACGCGGCAGGTCAAGGACGCGGCGCTGGAGCAGATGGCGGCGGCGCTGGTCGCCCGCGCCCCGGAGGTCCTCGCCGCGAACGCGGAGGACGTCGAGGCGGCCGCGGCCGGCGGCACCCCGGAGCACATCCTGGATCGGCTGCGGCTCGACGAGCAGCGTCTCGCCGGCATGGCCGAGGGACTGCGACAGGTGGCGGGCCTCGCGGACCCGGTCGGGGAGGTCGTCCGGGGATCGGTGCTGGCCAACGGCCTCGAGCTGCGCCAGGTCCGGGTGCCGTTCGGTGTCGTCGGGATCATCTACGAGGCGCGGCCGAACGTCACGGCCGACGCCGCGGGCATCTGCCTCAAGAGCGGCAACGCCGTGCTGCTGCGCGGGTCCTCGAGCGCCCGACGCTCCAACGCGGCGATCGTGGGCGTGCTCCGCGACGCCGTCGCGGCGGCGGGGCTCCCGGCCGACGCGATCCAGCTGGTGCCGGCGGAGGACCGGTCGAGCGCGACGGCACTGATGCGGGCGCGTGGGCTGGTGGACGTGCTGATCCCGCGTGGGGGTGCCGGCCTGATCCGGTCGGTGGTCGAGGAGTCGAGCGTGCCGGTGATCGAGACCGGCGTGGGCAACTGCCACGTCTACGTCGACGCCGCGGCCGACCTCGACATGGCGCTGCGGATCGTGGTCAACGCCAAGACCCACCGGCCGTCGGTGTGCAACGCAGCGGAGTCGCTCCTGGTCCACGCCGACGTCGCCGACGCCTTCCTGCCGCGGGTGCTCGAGGCGATGGGCGGGGCGGGCGTCACCGTGCACGGCGACGAGCGGGTGGCGGCGTACGACGGGGTGGTGCCGGCCACGGACGAGGACTGGGCCGAGGAGTACCTCGGGCTGCACCTCGCCGCCGCGGTCGTCCCCGACCTGGACGCGGCGCTGGCACACATCCGCCGATGGGGCTCGGGCCACAGCGAGGCCATCGTGACCGGCTCGCAGGCCGCTGCGCGCCGCTTCGTCGCCGAGGTGGACGCGGCAGCCGTGCTCGTCAACGCCTCGACCCGCTTCACCGACGGGGGCGAGTTCGGATTCGGCGCCGAGATCGGGATCTCGACGCAGAAGCTGCACGCCCGGGGCCCGATGGGGCTGCCCGAGATGACCTCGACCAAGTACGTCGTCGTCGGCGACGGCCACGTCCGCTGACCCCGGTGACCGTGGCGGGCCCGCCCCGGTAGGCTGCGGGCATGCTCGAGACCTTCCTCCTCGCCTCCGAGGCCGGCCACAGCGAGGGCGCCATCCCCGCCTGGGTCGTCGGCGTCATCGCCCTCGTGGCGCTCCTGGCCCTGCTCATCGGCCTGGTCGGGTTCGCCGCCGGCCGCGACCACTCCTGAGGTCCTCCTGAGCCCGTCCGCCGACTCCCCGCGCCCGCCCGCGCGACGGCGGGTCGGTGTCATGGGCGGCACCTTCGACCCGGTGCACCACGGGCACCTGGTGGCGGCGAACGAGGTCCAGTCCTCGCTCGCGCTGGACGAGGTGGTCTTCGTGCCGACCGGACGTCCGTGGCAGAAGGCCGAGCGCGAGGTCTCGCCGGCCGAGCACCGCTACCTGATGACGGTGATCGCCACGGCGGCCAACCCGCGCTTCCGGGTCTCCCGGGTCGACATCGACCGGCCCGGCCCGACCTACACGATCGACACGCTGCGTGACCTGTCCGAGCAGCTGCCCGACACCGATCTCTACTTCATCACCGGCGCCGACGCGCTGATCGACATCCTCGGCTGGCGTGACGCGGACGAGCTGTTCGGGCTGGCGCACTTCGTCGGCTGCACCCGGCCCGGCTACGAGCTCGACGGGTCCGTCCTGGCGGGCCTGCCGCCCGAGCGGGTCACCGTCGTCGAGATCCCCGCGCTCGCCATCTCCTCGACCGACGTCCGCCGGCGCACGCGTGCCGGCCAGGCGGCGTGGTACCTCGTCCCCGACGGCGTCGTCCAGTACGTCGCCAAGCACCGTCTCTACGACCCCACCACCCGATCCGAGGGAGCCTCGTGACCGCATCCGAGCGAGCCGTCGAGCTCGTCCACGCCGCCGCCCGCGCCGCGTCGGACAAGCTCGCGACCGACATCATCGCCTTCGACGTGTCCGAGCAGCTCGTCATCACCGACGTCTTCCTGCTCTGCTCGGCGCCCAACGACCGTCAGGTCCGCGCGATCGTCGAGGCGATCGAGGAGGCGCTGCGCGGCGTCGGCGCGAAGCCGCTGCGCCGCGAGGGCGAGCGCGAGGGTCGGTGGGTGCTCATCGACTACGCCGAGATCGTCGTGCACGTCCAGCACGAGGAGGAGCGCGCGTTCTACGCCCTCGAGCGCCTGTGGCGCGACTGCCCGCTGGTCGGCCTGCCCGACGACGTCACCAGTGGCCGCTGACGGCTCTCCGGTGATCGAGCCGGCCTCTCCGTCGATCGAGCCCGCCTCCCCGGTGATCGAGCCTGTCGAGATCATCCTGCTGCGCCACGGGCGTACGGCGTGGAACGACGAGGGTCGCGCCCAGGGCCAGACCGACGTCGAGCTCGACCCGACCGGGCACGCGCAGGCGGAGGCCGCCGCGCGCGTCCTCGCGGAGCGGGCCCCCAGCCGGCTCGTCAGCTCCGACCTGGCGCGGGCGCTGCAGACCGCCGCTTACCTCGAGCGGGCGACCGGTCTGCCGGCCGAGCACGACCCGCGGCTGCGCGAGATCCACTGGGGCGTGCGGGAGGGACTGACGCTGGCGGAGTTCCAGGCCGCGCACCCGGGTGAGTACGCCGGCTGGGAGGCGTCGGGCCGGGTCGCGGCCATCGAGGGTGGGGAGTCCGAGGAGCAGGTGGCCGACCGCGTCGGCCGCGCCGTGGCGGAGCTGCTCGCCGACGCGAGGCCGGGGGAGCGGATCGTCGTGGTCTCCCACGGCGGGGCGCTGAAGAGCGCCGTCGCGGCGCTGCTGGGCTGGCCGGGCGTCGAGCCGAGCCGCCTGCGGGCGATGGACAACTGCGCTTGGGCGAGCATCGAGCGGCGGGGCGACCGGACGACCCTGGTCGCCTACAACCGGGCCGCACCCCCGATTTCGCATCCATGACGCCTACTTGTACGATTCCACGCGTTGCCCACACCGGGTAGCGGCGGGGCTGTGGCGCAGTTGGTAGCGCACCTCCATGGCATGGAGGGGGTCAGGGGTTCGAATCCCCTCAGCTCCACGTGAGGAACGCCCGCCAGGGCGGGACGCGAACGAGGCCGGACCCATCGGGTCCGGCCTCGCGTGGGTGTGCGGGGGTGGTCAGCGGCCGCGGCCGCTGCTGAAGGCGGCGGCGCTGTGCGATCCGCCCCCGGCGGTGCCGGAGCCCGAGCCGCCGCGCCCACGGCGCGAGCGGCTGCGGCCGCCACCGGAGCCGCCGGCGGCGGAGGCGCCGCCGGAGCGGGTGCCGCCCTGGCCGCGGCGACCACCCTGACCGGCCTGGCCCTGACCGCCCTGGCCCTGGCCGCCGGAGCGTCGGCGACGCCCCGAGCCGTTGCCGGCCGACGACGGCGAGCGGCCGCCGGTGGACGGAGCCGTGGCGGCGGCCACCAGTGCGCCGGGGCGGACGCGCTCACCGGGGACGAGCTGGGTCAGCACCGGGTGGTCGGGACCACCGATCTTCGTGGTCGTGGGGGAGAGGCCGGCGGCGCGGGTGAGCTGGCGTACGTCGCGCACCTGGTCGCTGGTCATCAGAGTGATCACCAGCCCCGCGGCGCCGGCGCGCGCCGTGCGACCGGAGCGGTGCAGGTAGGCCTTGTGCTCGGCCGGCGGGTCGGCGTGGACGACCAGCGCCACGTCGTCGACGTGGATGCCGCGCGCGGCGATGTCGGTGGCGACCAGCGTCGTCGCGCGACCGGAGTGGAAGGCATCCATGTTGCGGGTGCGCGCGTTCTGGGCGAGGTTGCCGTGCAGCTCGACGGCGGGCACGCCCTGACCGTTGAGCTGACGCGCGAGGGCCTTCGCGCCGTGCTTCGTGCGCGTGAAGATCACCGTGCGACCGGGGGCACTGGCGAGGTCGACGAGGACCGGCAGCCGCTGGCTGCGGTCGAGCTGGAGCAGGTGGTGCTCCATCGTAGACACCGGCGACTGGGCGGAGTCGGCCTCGTGGGTGACCGGCTGGGTCATGTACCGCTTGACGAGGACGCCGACCGCCGCGTCGAGGGTGGCGGAGAAGAGCATCCGCTGCGCGTTGCGCGGGGTGGCGTCGAGCAGGCGGCGGACCGCGGGCAGGAAGCCGAGGTCGGCCATGTGGTCGGCCTCGTCGAGGACGGTGATCTCGACCTGGTCGAGGCGGCAGGCGCCCTGGGCGACCAGATCCTCGAGGCGGCCGGGGCAGGCGATGACGACGTCGACGCCGCGCGCGAGCGCCTTCACCTGCGGGTTCTGGCCGACGCCGCCGAAGACGGTGCGGCTGGTGAGACCGGCGGCGGCCGCCAGCGGTGCCAGCGACTCCTCGATCTGCGTCACGAGCTCACGCGTCGGGGCCAGGATCAGCGCCCGCGGGCGCGTCGCGGCGGGCCGCCGCGGCGAGCTCGCCAGGCGGGCGACCAGCGGGAGGAGGAAGGCGTAGGTCTTGCCGGAGCCGGTACGCCCGCGTCCGAGGACGTCGCGGCCGGCGAGGGAGTCGGGCAGCGTCGCTGCCTGGATGGGGCTGGGGGTGGTGATGCCGCGGTCGGAGAGGACGGCGACGAGGGACGCCGGCAGACCGGCATCCTGGAAGGAGGACAGCACAGTGAGAGGTTCGCAATCGTTCGGGAGTCCCGCCTGATGACGTGGGTGTCGGCGTGGAGCCGGAGGCTGCGACACGCGCAAGGACCGAGGCGAGAAGGACGATCCCTATGCGTCGACTCTAGCGCACGGCGCCCGTGGAGCCCGCATCGAGACTCGCGGCGATGCCGTCGAGCAGCCAGCCCAGCGTCTCCTCGAACCGCTCCGGGTGGTCCCACTGCCCGGGGGCGCGCAGGTCGAGCAGGGTCGTGGCGATGGTCCAGTGGCCGAGGTTGCCGGCGATCCGGACCGCGGTCCGTCGGGGGAGGCCGTGCCCCGCGAGCGCGTCGACGAGCCGGACGACGTACGCCACCGTCGCCTCCCGGTCCTCGAGGGTCATCAGGGCGCCGAGGTAGGGCCGTGCCCGCAGCTGGTCGTGCAGGGTCCGCGCCCACGCGCGGGCGCTCGCCGTCCAGTCGGGGCCGGGGCGGAACTGCAGGTCCATCGCGGCGAAGGCCGCCGCGACCACGCCACGCTCCAGGGCGTGCCGGTTGCCCACGACCTGGTAGAGCGTCTTGGTCGAGCAGGACAGCCGGGCCGTCAGGGCGCGCACGTGGAGGCCCTCGAGTCCCTGCTCGTCGAGGATGTGGAGCGCCTCCGCGAGGACGCGCTCCGGGGTGAGGGGGGCCGCTGGGCGCACGCCTGCCTCGCGCGGCCGGGTCAGACCTTGGTCGGGATCTGGGTGACGGTGCCGCCGTCCATGACGAACTCGGCGCCGGTGGCGAACGACGACTCGTCGCTGGCGAGGAACACCACGAAGGTGGCGACCTCCTCGGGACGGCCCGGCCGGCCGAGCGGGATCGGGATCAGGTCCTCGGGCATCTGGTCGGTGGCCGGGGTGCTGATGCGTCCGGGGTGCAGTGAGTTGACCCGGATGTTGTGGGGGGCGAGCTCGACGGCGACCGACTTGGTCAGACCGCGCAGCCCCCACTTCGACGCGACGTAGCTGTGCGCCCAGAAGGTGCCCCGCAGCCCCTCGATCGAGGAGTTGTTGATGATCGACCCGCCGCCGGCAGCGATCAGCGCGTCGGTCGCGGCGCGGATGCCGAGGAAGGGGCCGGTGAGGTTGACGTCGAGCATCTGCTGCCAGGCGTCCATGTCGAAGCGCTGCACCGAGCCACCGTTGAAGATCCCGGCGTTGTTGAACAGCACGTCGAGCCGGCCGAACTCCGCGACCGCGAACGCGACCGCCTGCTCCCAGTCGGCCTGGCTGGTCACGTCGAGGTGGAGGTAGCGCGCGGCGTCACCGAGCTCGGCGGCGAGCGCCTCGCCCTCCTCGTCCAGCAGGTCGCCGATGACGACCCGGGCGCCCTCCGCGACGAGCATCCGCGCGCTGGCGGCGCCGATGTTGCGCGCCCCGCCGCTGATGAGCACGACCTTGCCCTCGACACGTCCCATGCGCGGGACGATAACATCGTTTTCCGTCCGCTAGAACACGTTCTCGTCATGCTGCCGCGGCGGCCCCGAGGAGGAGCCCGATGACCATCCGTGTCGCCCAGTACGGCACCGGCAACGCCGGCATGCTGACCCTGCGCCAGCTGATCGAGGACCCCCGCTTCGACCTCGTGGCGGTCGGGGTCTCCGACCCGGCGAAGGTCGACCGCGACGCGGGCGAGCTGGCACGGCTCGACGTCACGACCGGGGTGCGCGCCGTCGGCAGCCTCGACGCCGTGATCGCCAGCGCACCCGACTGCGTCGTCTACTGCGCGATGGGCGACACCCGGCCGGTCGAGGCGACCCAGGACGTCCGCCGGATCCTCGCCGCGGGCATCGACGTCGTCGGATCGGCGCCCGGGACACTGCAGTTCCCCTGGGGCACGATGCCCGACGGCGTCACGGCGAAGGTCGAGGCGGCGGCGCAGGAGGGGGGCGCCTCGGTCTACGTCACCGGCGTCGACCCGGGCTTCGCCAGCGACCTGCTCCCCCTGGCACTGGCCAGCACCTGTCAGCGGATCGACCAGGTCCGCTGCTACGAGCTGGCCGACTACGCGACGTACGACGGTGCCGAGGTGATGTTCGACCTCATGGGCTTCGGGGCACCGGTGGACTCGACCCCGATGCTCTTCCTGCCCGGCGTCCTCGCGCTCGCCTGGGGGACGGCGATCCGCATGATGGCCACCGGCCTCGGCGTGGAGGTCGACGACATCGTGGAGCACTGGGAGGTCGAGCCGGCGCCGGAGTCCTACGACATCGCGGCCGGCCGGATCGAGGCCGGCACCATCGCGGCGCTCCGGTTCTCGATCACCGGCATGGTGCGGGGCGAGCCCCGGATCGTGGTCGAGCACGTCACGCGCACCCGCGCGGACCTGCGTCCGGACTGGCCGAGGCCGGCGACGGGGGAGGGTGCCTACCGGGTCGAGATCGACGGCGAGCCCAGCTACGTCATGGACCTGGTCCCGAGCAGCGCGCACGGCGACCACAACCACGCGGCGATCGTGGCCGGCTGCGGACGCATCGTGAACGCGATCCCGGACGTGGTCGCCGCGCCGCCGGGCATCCGGACCACCCTCGACCTGCCGCTGCCGACCGGACGCGGCGTGCGGGTCGGCTGAGGGCGATCACGGGCCCGGTCGGCCGATCGGATCCACCGAGCGCTAGCGAGAACACGTTCTCGTTTGGCACAGTACGCCCTGTGACCGAGACCACAGCCGCCCCTGCCAGCCCCTCCTCGACCACGCCCCGTCCCTTGACGCTCGCCGACGTCATCGAGGTGATGGCCGACTCGGTCCCCGACCGCGTCGCCGTCGTCACCAAGGACCGCGACTACACCTACGCCGAGATCGACGAGCGCTCCACGCGCTTCGCCAACCACCTCCGCTCGCTCGGGGTCCAGCCCGGCGAGCACGTCGCGGTGCACTCGAAGAACCGCATCGAGTGGGTCGATGCGTTCTACGGCAGCCTCAAGGCGCGGGCGGTGCCGATCAACATCAACTACAAGTACCTGCGCGAGGAGCTGGCCTACCTCTACGACAACGCCGACTGCGTCGTCGCGGTGATCGCGCCCGAGCACGCCGAGGTGGTCGCCTCGCTCGACGTGCCGACCCTGCGCCACGTGCTGGTGATGGGGGAGGAGTACGACACCGCGCTGGAGGCGGCCTCGACCGAGCGGCTCGGGGGACGCACCGACGACGACCCGTACGTCCTCTACACCGGCGGCACGACCGGCAAGCCGAAGGGCGTGATCTGGCGCCAGGCCGACCTCATCCACGCCGCGCTCAACGCCGCGCGCCTCGGCGCGCCGATCGAGTCGGTCGAGGCGCTCGGCGCCGAGGCCGCGGCGAACGAGTCGCCGATGACCATGCTGGCCTGCGGCCCGATGATGCACGGCGGCAGCCAGTGGATCCTCGGCAACGCCCACGTCTCGGGCGCCCGCGTCGCCTTCTACACCGAGGCGAGCTTCGACCCGGTCAAGATCCTCGACCTCGTGCAGCAGGCCGGCGTCAACTCGCTGACCTTCCTCGGCGACGCGATGGGTCGTCCGGTGGCGGAGGCCATCCTCGCCGAGCCGGACCGCTGGGACCTCTCGAGCCTCGCGGCCGTCTCCAACGGCGCGGCCCCGCTCACCGACGGGGTGCGGGCGGAGATCCGCAAGGCCCTGCCCGGGCGCTTCATCCTGGACACGTACGGCGCCTCGGAGTCCGGCGCCACGGCGTCGCGGATCGACGACGGCACCGACGGGCCGGTGGGCGCGCCGAAGTTCGGCGCCGGACCCGACGTCGAGGTCTTCGACCTCGACATGAAGCCCTGTCCCCCCGGGGTGGACGGCATGCTGGCCCGCTCCGGCCCCATCCCGCTGGGCTACTACAAGGACCCCGTCAAGACCGCGGCCACCTTCAAGGAGGTCGACGGCAGGCGCTGGTCGATCCCCGGCGACTTCGCGCGCCGCGAGGAGGACGGCTCGGTGACGGTGCTCGGGCGCGGCTCGGTGTGCATCAACTCCGGCGGCGAGAAGATCCACCCGGAGGAGGTCGAGGCCGCGCTGCTGCGGCACGACGAGGTGTTCGACGCGGTCGTCGTCGGCACCCCGCACGAGCGGTGGGGGCAGCAGGTCACCGCGCTGGTGCAGCGTCGCGAGGGGTCCGAGGTGAGTGAGGACGCGATCCGCGACCACGTGCGCGGGCTGCTGGCAAACTACAAGGTGCCCAAGGAGGTGCTCTTCGTGCCCCAGGTCCCGCGGACGCCGGTGAGCAAGGTCGACTACCCGACCAGCACCGCGCTCGCGAAGGAGCTCCTCGGCATCTGAGGCCACCGACCACCCTGTCGCCTTTTCTTGACTTAATCCAGATCAGGCGGCAGGGTGGAGCCATGGCCGCGACCCCCGACCACGCCACCGCGCTGCGGGCCGCGTCGTTGCGCGTGACCCGGCCGCGTGTCGCCGTCCTGGAGGCGGTGCACGCGCAGCCCCACGCCGACACCGACACGATCATCGGCGCCGTGCGCGCCGATCTCGGCGACGTGTCCCACCAGGCCGTCTACGACGTCCTGAAGGCGCTCACCGGGGCCGGCCTCGTCCGCCGCATCCAGCCCGCCGGCTCGGTCGCCCGCTACGAGGCCCGTGTCGGCGACAACCACCACCATGTCGTGTGCCGCTCCTGCGGCGCGATCGCCGACGTCGACTGCGCCGTCGGCCACACGCCCTGCCTGACCGCCTCCGACGACCACGGCTTCGTGGTGGACGAGGCGGAGGTCGTCTACTGGGGCCGTTGCCCCAGGTGTACGACCGACGCTCGATGAGCATGACCGAACTGCCCGACCCTCACGACCCGAAGAGGACCCACATGAGCGACTCCCAGGACCCGACCACGCCCGAGAGCCCGCAGGGGGTGGACCGCAAGGCCGAGGCCGGATGCCCGGTGATGGGCGACTCGGCCACCGCCCAGGGCAGCGAGAGCGAGAACCCCGCCCTCGACACCCCGACCCCGCGCACCGGCGGCCGGCCGCGCACCATCAAGGACTGGTGGCCCGAGTCGCTGGACCTGTCGATGCTGCACCCGCACCACCCGCGGAGCAACCCGCTCGGGGCCGACTTCGACTACGCCGCGGAGTTCGCCAAGCTCGACGTCGAGGAGCTCAAGCGCGACGTCGTCGAGGTCCTGCGGACCTCCCAGGACTGGTGGCCGGCCGACTTCGGCCACTACGGCGGCCTGATGATCCGGCTCAGCTGGCACGCGGCCGGGACGTACCGCATCTACGACGGTCGCGGCGGCGCGGGCGACGGCGCGCAGCGCTTCGCCCCGCTCAACAGCTGGCCCGACAACGGCAACCTCGACAAGGCGCGCCGTCTGCTGTGGCCGGTCAAGCAGAAGTACGGCCAGAAGATCTCCTGGGCCGACCTGCTGGTCTTCGCCGGCAACGTCGCGCTCGACGACATGGGCCTGCCGACCTTCGGCTTCGGCTTCGGCCGCGAGGACGTCTGGGAGCCCGAGGAGATCTACTGGGGCCCGGAGGACACCTGGCTCGGCGACGAGCGCTACGCCGGCGAGCGGGAGCTCGACGACCCGCTGGGCGCCGTCCAGATGGGCCTGATCTACGTCAACCCCGAGGGCCCGAACGGCAACCCCGACCCGCTCGCCTCGGCGCGCGACATCCGCGACACGTTCGCCCGCATGGCGATGAACGACGAGGAGACGGTCGCGCTGATCGCCGGCGGTCACACGTTCGGCAAGACCCACGGCGCGGGCGACCCGGACCTGGTGGGCCCGGAGCCCGAGGGTGCGCCGATCGAGGAGCAGGGCTTCGGCTGGCGCAGCTCCTTCGGCTCGGGCAAGGGTGCCGACACCATCACCTCGGGCCTCGAGGTGACCTGGACCCGCACGCCGGTGCAGTGGAGCAACGACTACTTCGAGCTCCTCTTCCAGCACGAGTGGGAGCTGACCAAGAGCCCGGCCGGGGCCTACCAGTGGGTCGCCAAGGACGCCGACGAGGTCATCCCCGGCCCGACGCCGGACTCGCCCAAGCGCAAGCCGACGATGCTCACCAGCGACCTCGCGCTGCGCTTCGACCCCGAGTACGAGAAGATCTCGCGCCGGTTCATGGAGAACCCCGACGAGTTCGCGCTGGCGTTCGCCAAGGCCTGGTACAAGCTCCTCCACCGCGACATGGGTCCGATCGAGCGCTACCTCGGTCCGTGGGTCGCCGAGCCGCAGCTGTGGCAGGACCCGGTCCCCGCGGTCGAGGGCGAGCTGATCGGCGAGGGCGACGTCGCGACGCTGAAGGAGAAGGTCCTCTCCTCCGGCGTGTCGGTCTCCGACCTGATCTTCACCGCGTGGGCCTCGGCCGCGTCCTACCGCCACACCGACAAGCGCGGCGGCGCCAACGGTGCGCGGCTGCGTCTGGAGCCGCAGCGCTCCTGGGCGGCCAACGACCCCGAGCGGGTCGGTCGCGTGCTGGAGACGCTCGAGGGCATCCGCAGCGACTTCAACGGTGCCGGCGGCGCCCAGGTGTCGATG
>Ga0172375_10010006_pt1 | contig 12378 bp, 11 predicted proteins | sample LakKiv1m_FD_114537 | JGI IMG/M metagenome (GOLD analysis project Ga0172375, IMG submission 114537) | Freshwater microbial communities from Kabuno Bay, South-Kivu, Congo - kab_092012_11.1m | ecosystem: Environmental > Aquatic > Freshwater > Lake | place: Democratic Republic of the Congo... | reverse complement strand
CTTAACAACAGGAAACCAGAGTAGCCCGCGAATCACGCGAAGGGATGGAAAAGACAGTTGTTGAGTTGCTGAGTTGCCAAGTTGTTGAGTTTACGCCAGCCATTTTTCAGTCTTAACAACCTAACAACCTAGCAACCTGACAACTTAACAACAGGAAACCAGAGTGGCCCGCGAATCACGCGAAGGGATGGAAAAGACAGTTGCTAAGTTGCTGAGTTGCCAAGTTGTTGAGTTAACGCCAGCCAATTTTCAGTCTTAACAACCTAGCAACCTGACAACTTAACAACAGGAAACCAGAGTTGCCCGCGAATCTACGCGAATGGATGGAAAAGACAGTTGCTAAGTTGCTGAGTTGCCAAGTTGTTGAGTTAACGCCAGCCAATTTTTGGTCTTAACAACCTAACAACCTGACAACTTAACAACAGGAAACCAGAGTAGCCCGCGAATCACGCGAAGGGATGGAAAAGACAGTTGTTGAGTTGCTGAGTTGCCAAGTTGTTGAGTTAACGCCAGCCAATGTCCGGTCTTAACAACTTAACAACTCGACAACCTAACAACTTAACAACCTGGCAACCTTTGTCTCAATATTCGCGGGCAACAGCAATTTGCAGTGTCAGGCATTTGATATCTCTGGTATGGTTTCAACCGTGAACTCTAAAAAGTCCTGCCTCAGTCTCCTGCGCGCCGATATCCGCGCCAAGGCGGAATGGCTTTACGAATCGGCATCTCGGCGCAACAGGATGAAAGCGCTCTTTGCCGACGGCACATTCTCCATGATCATGTACCGGCTGATGCAGGCGTCGGCCAGAATGGGGCTTGGGCCTTTTGCAATGTTGTTCAACAAGTTGAATTCCGTCATCGGCCGCTGCGTGATCGGGAGGAACGCCGAATTCGGGCCCGGCTTCGTGATCATCCACAGCAACGGGGTGGTGATCAACACATCGGTCCGGGGCGGCAACAACGTGAAAATCGAGCACCAGGTCACGATCGGAGCGGAAAAGAACGAGTCGCCTGTACTCGGGGACGATGTGTTTGTCGGGTGCGGGGCAAAAGTTCTCGGTGGAGTAAGAATAGGCAATCGCACGAAGATCGGCGCTAATGCGGTTGTAGTTGACGATGTTCCGGGGGGCGCCACAGTCGTTGGTATTCCTGCGCGTGTAGTGCGGGGCGCAGGGCCGTCCTGAGTGAAAACCATTAAATGAATTACGCGGCGGACATATTGATGTTTGTGACGGCGATCCTGCTGGGATATGCATGGATCGGATATCCGATCCTGCTGGTAATGTTTGCTGCAATGAAACGACAACCGGTCGCGCCACGCGAGGCGTCATTAGGAATTACCTGCGCGGATATCATTTTGTCCGCACATAACGAGGAAAAATGCATCTCGGACAGGATCGAAAACCTTTTGCTCACGGCCAGAAAGCTTGAGGCCAAAGGAATAAAGACAAGGATATATATCGGCACTGACGGCTGTTCCGATACAACCGCCGATATAATTCGCGCATTTGCCGCGCGGAACGAGTGCCTGAAACTGTTCGACTACCCGGCAAATCGCGGCAAGGTGGCGGTGCTGAAAGATCTTATCCGGGAAAGCGCTCCGGCATCGAGGACCCATGACGCGGATATGTCTCGCGCTATTATATTCACCGATGCCAATACATTCTTTGCTGACAATGCGCTGGAAAAATTGCTGGCGCATTTTACCGATCCCCGGACGGGCGGTGTTTGCGGGCGGCTGGTATTTGTCCAGCCGGACGCTTCACCGGCATTTATCATGGAACAGCAGGCCTGCGCGCATGGGGACAAGAGTCCGGAAAACAGATATTGGCGGTGGGAAACCGGCTTGAAGGAACGCGAAAGCCGGCTTGATTCCTGTCTGGGCGCCAACGGCGCGATCTACGCGATCAGACGGGAACTTTTTCCGTCAGGGATTCCCGACAATACGATTGTTGACGATTTTGTAATAGGCATGAATATCAGGGAGCAGGGGTTCAAAATGGTCTATGAGCCGGCCGCGATTGCCTGCGAGCAGTTACCGGTTAAGGTGGAACACGAGTGGCGCAGGCGTGTACGCATAGGCGCTGGAGATTACCAGGCGCTGGTCCTCTGCAGGCGGTGCCTGCTGCCGGGTTTTGGCTGGTTCGCATGGATATTCTGGTCGCACAAAGTGCTCCGCTGGTTCACACCGCATCTTGGAGTTGTGCTTATATGCGCGGCAATTGCCTCGCTGGCGGCAGGGCCAGCCGTGCCTGTTGCCATAATGGGTTCGCTTGTGCTGGGAATGGGAATGTTGACAGCACTCTTCTCGCTGGCTGGTCTTCTGATAAAAGACCTGACGGGGTCAGGGGGCGGTATTTTTAAGCATGCGCACTACTTTCTAGTCATCCAGACGGCGTTACTTGCCGGTTTTCTGCGATTTTGCAAAGGCGATCTGCGCGGCAGATGGGAACGTACGCCGAGGTGACCGCGCCTTGTTAAAAAATTGAACAGAAGGCCGCGAAGGAACGCAAAGAAATGGAAAGGACAGTTGTTGGGTTGCTAAGTTGCTGAGTTGCCGTCAGTCCGTTTTCGTCCTTAACAACTCGACAACCTGACAACTCAGCAACCCTGTAGCTGCGTTTGCGGACTTGGTGTTCAAGGAGTATTTGCCCAGCATGTTCAAAGCGATCGACAAATGGTTGCCCGGATATATTCGGGCTGCGATGCGTAAGCCCGGGAAAATCGCCGGCGTGAGACATCTAATATTCTGCATAGCCGATCATTTTGAGCCGTTCAGGGGACAATCACCCAAAAAGATCGCGCTGGCAACAACACAACGCTGGATTACTGATTTCCCGACGATTTGCCGCAATTTCAGAGACAGCGACGGGATTGGTCCCCGGCACACTTTCTTTTTCCCGGCAGATGAATATGACGCCGATTGCGTGGATATGCTCGCAGGGCTGGCGGCGACCGGTGGCGCGGAAATCGAAATTCACCTGCATCACAGGAACGATACTCCGGAAGGATTCCGCGACAAACTTGCCGGATTTCGTGATTTGTTAAGAACGCGGCATGGCCTGCTGGGGAGCGATTCCAACGGGCTGGTGCGATATGGGTTTATCCACGGCAATTGGTCCCTTTGCAATTCCCGACCGGATGGAGACTGGTGCGGTGTTAATGAGGAACTGGATATATTGAGTGCGACGGGGTGTTATGCGGATTTAACATTTCCATCGGCGCCGTCGCCTACTCAGCCAAGGACGGTCAATGCCATTTATCGTGCGCGTGATTATCATGGTAAACCCAGAGGTCACGACAGGGGCGAACTCGTAACAACCGGGTGTGGCAAGGCTGAGGGTTTGATGCTGATCCAGGGGCCGTTGGGGTTGGATTGGAGCAAGCGCAAATTCGGCATTCTACCCGGGCTGGAAAATGCCGAGTTGTCCGCGGGCCGGCCGCCGGACAGGAATCGGATACCGGTTTGGATACGGCAGGCAATCCATGTAATCGGCAAGCCGGAATGGATCTTTGTCAAAGTTCACACACATGGGGCATGGAAGCCGAACGCGGATTTGCTTCTGGGCGACGCCATGAAGCGTTTTCATGATGGCCTTTGTTCGGGATATAACGACGGGCGCGATTGGCGGCTTCATTATGCAACAGCCCGCGAAATGTACAATATTGTGAGGGCGGCGGAGTGCGGGGAAGACGGTGAGCCCGGGGAATATCGCGATTACGAAATAAAGCCGCCGCCGGCCGCCGGGGTCAGGTTGTAGCTGCGCATGTCCTCATGCGCCGGGGGCAATCACAGATGACACCGAATCCTTTGCGCCGGCCGGAACTTACCCGGCGACAAAAGGCGAGAGAGCCCGCAGCTTCTTGACGATTCCGGGCATGTTGGCGAGGGTGTGGCCGATATCCTCGTCGGTGTTATACCTGCTGAGGCTGAAGCGGATCGAACCGTGGGCAAGAGTGAATGGGATGCCCATTGCCCGGATGACATGCGACGGCTCCAGGGAGCCTGACGTGCAGGCTGAACCCGAGGAAGCGCAAACGCCAATATCGCTGAGGTGGTAAAGGATTGCCTCGCCCTCGATGTATTTGAAACTGATGTTGGTGGTGTTCGGCAGGCGATGAACCGTATCGCCGTTGACAACCGTATCCGGGCATGATGCCAGGATTCCCTTTTCCAGCTTGTTGCGCAAAGAAGCCACGCGCGTAATTTCATCATTCATGTGCCGGAGCGCAAGCCGGCAAGCCGTACCCAGCCCGACAATGCACGGCACGTTCTCCGTGCCGCCGCGCCTTCCGTTCTCCTGGTGTCCGCCAAGCATCTGGGTGGTCAATTTCGTACCCCTTCGTACAAAAAGAGCGCCCACGCCTTTGGGAGAATGCAGTTTGTGGCCGGAAATTGAAAGCAAGTCCACCGGAGTTTTTCCGACATTAATCGGCACCTTGCCTGCCGCCTGGATGGCGTCGGTATGGAAAACGCATCCCGATTCCTTCGCGATTCCGGCAATCTGCTCAATCGGGAACAACACGCCGGTTTCGTTGTTTGCCCACATAATACTCACCACGGCAGGGCCGGCCTTGAATGCCGCGCGCGCCTCTTCCGTATCCATCCGCCCGGTATTATCCACGCCGAGTTCGACAACAGTGTGCCCCTGTTCCTTGAGCCTCAAACAGGGGGAGAGAACAGCAAGATGTTCCACCCTGCTTGTGATAATGCGGGGCCTGACGCCGGCGACGGAGGATGCCGCGCCCGTTATGGCAAGATTGTCGCTTTCAGTGCCGCATCCTGTGAAAACAATCTCCGAAGGATCGGCGCCGATCAGCGCCGCGACATCCTCCCGCGCGCGCTCGATGTGCTTGCGAACCTGCCCGCCGAAATAGTGCATGCTGGACGGATTGCCCCAGAGGTCCTTAAGGAAGGGCAACATGGCTTCGATAACTTCCGGCGCGACTTGCGAGGTGGCGTTGTTGTCAAGGTATACGGTCTTCACTTGCTTCCCTCCTCCACGACAAGTGTATTCGACACAAATTCACGTAATCGCGCCTCCACCACGTCCTTCATTGTGAACTCCGCCACATTACAGCGGGCGCACATGCCCCGGAATGCTATGATGACCCTGTCGCCAACCACATCCAGAAGCTCTATATCGCCCCCGTCTTTCTGCAGCAACGGCCGGATTTCGCGATCGATCGTTTCCTCGATCCTGCGTATTTTTTCGAGAACGGACATTTTCCGGGATGGTTCACGGGCCGCTGCCGCTGTTTCCCATCCGGTCCGGGCCTTGTCGAGCAATTTTTGTATGTCAGGCTTGCACTTGCCGCACCCGCCGCCTGCCTTGGTATAATTGGTTACCTGTTCGACGGACGTCAGGCGGTTTTCCTGTATCACCCGTTCGATTTCGTCCCGCGTAACGCCAAAACATGTGCAGATCACCTCCCCGGAAATGGTCTTTGTCACACTTTTGCCGGTGCGGTAATGTTCAATCGCCGCCTCCAGGGCTTCCCGGCCCATGACCGAACAGTGCATTTTCTGTTCCGGCAATCCGCCCAGAAAATCAGCGATGTCCTGATTGGTGACCTTTGCCGCCTCGTCCAGCGTCTTTCCCTTTATGATTTCAGTCAGGGCGGAAGAAGACGCAATGGCGCTTGCGCACCCGAAAGTCTGGAATTTGGCGTCCACTATCCGTTTTTTGTCCGGGTCCAGCTTGAATGTCAATTTGAGCGCATCTCCGCAGGCCAGGGATCCGACCTGGCCAACTCCGTCGGCGTCGGGAATCGCGCCAACATTCCGGGGATTCCGGAAATGATCCATAACTTTATCTGTATAATCCCACATAATTCGGTTCCTCGCTTAAGCCAATCGAGTTATCAGTCGTTCGAATATTCGTAGCCGCAAGCCATGGGCAAGTCAATGCCCGATCCGTATAGGGTGTTTCTTAATAGATATGGACTAGCAGCGGTTCATGCTGTAATAGGGTCAGCGGGATGAAAATCAGATCCGAACATATTCACGATCCGGTGCTTTCGCACGTGAGGAAGGATTTTGCCGTCTTGCGCGACAATATTACGGCGCAGGAGGCGCTGGATACGATCCGGGCAAAAGGTGTCGGCGAAAAAGTTGTGTATTTTTATGTTACAGATGAGGACGGAAAGCTTGTCGGCGTGCTACCGACCCGGCGGTTGCTGACGATCATGCCGGATCAGCGCATTTGCGACATAATGATAAGAAACGTGATTACGATTCCGGATACCGCAAGCCTTTTCGAGGCCTGCGAATTCTTTGCGCGGCACAAGTTTTTTGCTTTCCCGGTTGTGGATTCCTCCCGCCGGATAGTCGGAATGGTGGATGTGGCGCTTTTCACCGACCAGGTGTTTGATATAGCCGAACGCGAACAGATGAACGATGTGTTCGAGGCGATAGGCTTCAGGGTCGAGCAGATACGCGGCGCGTCTCCGGCCAGGGCGTTCAAGATAAGATTCCCCTGGTTGCTGGCCACGATTGCAAGCGGCACTGCCTGTGCACTTCTGGCGGGGGTGTATGAAGCCACCCTTGCGCAGAGCCTGGCAATCGCTTTTTTCCTTACCCTGGCGCTTGGACTGGGTGAAAGCGTGAGTATTCAATCCATGACGGTTGCGACACAGGCGCTTCATTCCACGCCGCCGACTTTGCGCTGGTACTGGACGTCTCTGCGGCGTGAAGCCGGAACCGCGGCATTACTCGGCATTGCCTGCGGGCTGATCGTGGCGGTCATTGCGGGACTTTGGCAGGGAATTACGACCGGGGCGGTGATAGGGGGGAGTATCATCGTGGCGATCTTCATGGCTTGTACCATCGGTCTTTCGGTCCCGGCTCTCCTGCATGCGCTTAAGCTGGATTTCAAGATCGCGGCAGGTCCGATTACCCTTGCGATTACGGACATCAGTACAATATTTTTCTATTTTTCGATCGGCACGCTTTTTCTAATATAAATTGGAGAAAACACACATGGGCGACAAACGGGAACCATCGGCGGTAATGTCTTTAAGGCTGCGGGCAGACAAGGGCGATGCTAACGCGCAATACGAGATGGGTTGCGTGTATTATGAAGGCAGGGGTGTTGCGCTGGATTACGATGAGGCACTGAAGTGGTACAGGAAAGCCGCGGCCCAGGGGCATAACAGCGGGCTTTGCGACACAGGCTACTGCTATCGCAACGGACATGGCGTGAAACAGGATTACGCAGCGGCCATACCGTATTATCAACAGGCCGCGGACCAGGGCTGCCCCACGGGCGCATACTGGCTTGCATACGCGTACGAGTATGGACAGGGCGTTGCAAAGGACATCAAGAAGGCCGTGGAGTGGTACAAGATATCGGCGGCACGCGGGGATGCCGACGCCGCCGCAACGCTGAAGAAGCTCCGCGCCTGAAGAAGGCTCGAGCCGGCGGGGAGGGGACGCCAAAAATCTGGCGTTAGACCGCAGTCGCAAAGCCGCAGTCAATCGGTTGTCCGTCCCCTTCCCGGGGGTTCGAGCCTGTTAAAAATCTCCTACGTTTCCTTCCGCCTGTCGTAATATGGAAAGTCCGCGAAATACCTCTGCGCGTCAGCGGCCGATATCCGTACTCGCTTGACCGTGCATTTGCATCCGGCATGCGCCCTGTGCGCATCGGCGATAACCGCAGTGGAAAAAATTTTGAATCGAGCGTGTTTTTTGCACGCATTGCATGCGCCGGTGTCGCGGGCCGACAGCTTGAAAGCGTCAACCTTGTTCGGGTCATTGTCGTCGCCTTCGTCGTCGTTGTCTCCGCCGCAGCCGGTCATGACAACCAGCGGCACTGCAGCGCCGGCCAGTCCCAGTGATTTCAGAAACGATCTGCGCGAGACTTGATTGTTCTTCTTCTGGCTGTTTGGCGATTTCATTTTTCTGCCCGATATTCACGCCAGTGAAAAAGAATAATACCTCAACCAGATCTTCCGGCAAAGGCAAATTGGTTCTCTATTTGACTTCACTGGCGTCCCATGGAAATCCTAATCCTGATCCTAATCGTAATCATCTGCCCCGGAATGGATTACGATTACGAAGAAAATCTCAACAATCACAATCTCGCGAATGACTCACAAACATCAGCAAATGCAGGCCTTTGCGATCATAATATGACGCCTATGGGATGACAGTGATGTGACTTCTGAATTCGATCTTGCAAACACCCCGAAGCGGTTTTGCAAGATCCTCTGTTTCATTCGGATATTGAAACTGCCATATGATTGTGACAAAATATGCTCCGATTTTCGCGGTAGAAAAAAGAGGAGGATACCGATGAAACAATGGTTTGTTGCCGGGGCTGCAGCGGTCGTCCTGCTGACGGCGCTCGAAGCTGGGGCGGAAGCTGTGTACGTGAAGGTCGCGAAGGCGCAGATACGCGACGGAAAAGACGCCGGCAGTCCTTTGGTTGCCGAGGTTGACCAGGGCGCGCAATTGACTGTTCTTGCAAAGGAAGGCCTGCGATACCAGGTGCAGCTTGCAGATGGGCGCAAGGGATATGTGTCGCGCCTGTCCGTGTCGGAAGACAAACCCAAGGGGGGCGGCGGACTCGGTGGAATCAAGGGGATCGAGGACGACCGCTCGGTTACGGAACGCGGAACAGCAGCTTCCGGCCGCGGTCTTTCGGAAGCAGCCCAGCAGATGGCGAAGAAAACCGGGATAGATCCAGCCGCGGTCGGCTCTGTAAAGGAGATGGAAAAACTCGCCGCAGGAATCAAGCCGTCCGCGGTTGCCAAGTTCCGCAAGGAAGGGGGCATGGGCAAGTGAAAACACGCAAATCACTCCTTATTAAATCCGGACTCGTAATTCTCGCGGCGGGTTTGATTGTCATCGCGCTTCCGGGCGGCTGCAAAACCTCAGAAATGGGAAGTCTGGTCGAGGCAAGCATGCTGCTTTCGGGAAAGAATCCCGAAGAGGCAAAACGCGCCGGACAGGCCGCTTCTTCCATGGCCGGCGCCCTGGCGCCGATTAGCGTTGAAAACGAGATTTCGCTCGGGGGGGGCGTGGCTGTCCAGGCATTCTCGCAGATCGGGAAACGCCATGCCGATGAGGATCTGCAGCGCTATGTGAACCTGGTCGGAAAGACCGTTGCCGCCAATGGGACGAGGCCTGATCTGCCTTATGCGTTTGCGGTTTTGGACAGCCCGATCCCGAACGCCTTTGCCGGTCCGGGCGGGTATATTTTTGTGACCACGGGCGCGTTGAAGGCCATGAAGGACGAATCCGAGCTTGCCGGCGTACTTGCCCACGAAGTTGGGCATATCACGCAAAAGCACATGCTCCAGACCTACCAGCGCACGGCGTTGATAGGCGCTCTCTCGCAAGGCGCGGCGGTCTTCGACAAGGATGTCGGCAAATACACCGAACTGGTGGATGTAGCCACCCAGACGCTGTTCGACAAGGGGCTCGACAAGAAGTTCGAGTATGAAGCGGACTCAGTGGGAGTCGAAATTGCCGCCCTGACAGGATACGATCCTTCGGGACTCGGCCGGTTCCTGCGCAAGCTTGAAACCATGACAAATACGAAGGGCGGATGGTTCAAGACGCATCCCCCGCTGTCCGATCGGATCAATAAGATCAATATCAAGCTTGCCACGCAGTTGAACGGTGTAAAAGGCGTAACACAACGCGAGCGTTTCCAGAAGATGATCGCTCGCCTCAAGTGACAGGCGCGGAATAGCGTGCCGTCTAATGTTTTCTCGGAGTCCCGGGAAGAAAGTTCAAAAGTTGACTGAAGCGGGAACAACACCAGTTGTTCGTTTGTCTCGTGCGCGCAAAATCCTGCGGCGTATCGTGCGCGTGCTGGCTGTTATCGTCGTGTCCATCATCGCTATCGCAGCCGTGGCCCCGTCCATCCTGTGCAGTTCGCCTGTGGAAAGGGCGATCGGGAAAGCCGTGTCTCGCGCACTCGGCCGGCCGGTGGTCATTCAACACGCGAAGATTGGATGGTTCAAGCCGCTGGCAATTGAGCGGATTGCCCTTCCCGCTGTTGACGGAGAACAGTGTTCGCTGTTTGAACTGCAGGACGTTTCCTCGTCCATAACCCTGTCACGCCTGCTCATGCCTCCGTATTCGATCTCTCTTGAAGTCGGGAGACTGGAGGCCAATGTCGTTCGCTCTGAAAAAGGCGTTCTCAACACTGCTTCCCTGTCTGCCTTTTCCGGAGAACGTGCGAAGGAGGCGACACCGGCGCGGAACAAGGAAAACAGAAAAAGCAGTGACGAAGCTCCTAAAATACCCTTGTTCGACTTGAATGTGGCGTTCAAAAGGATTGACGCCAAATTCATTGACGGAACCCAAAACATAGTGGCGGGCCTTGAGAAAGGATCCATCACCCTATCATGGCCGGGTCCCGGTAAACCGTTGACCTCGGTGGTTGGGGGGAATTTCCGTGTGAACGACACCAACCTGCCATGGCAAATCCGCGCTTCCGTGGATTCGTGGACGGACTCGGAACGCAGGCTCACTCCTGCTACGGTGAAAATTATCGTGGACGGCGAATGTGGCAACACACAGTTGCTTCATCTGCAGGCATTTGCCGCATCGGGCAGGGACAGCGTCGTTCAATTCAACATGCCGCTGGACATTATCTCGCGCCTCGTAAAGGCGGCTGTTCCGACATCGCCGGTTCCGGACCTGTCCGGCACGGTGGTTTTTGATTTTTCAGCCAAACATGAAGGCGGCTTCTCGAACTGGACTGTCAACGCAAAGCTCGAGGCGAAAGACATAAAAGTGGACGGCACTTCGACGGCCGGTGGCCAGGGATTCAAAGGGATGGTTTCCATGCCCAACGGCGAGATGGCGTTAAGCGCAACGGCAAACATGACGCGTTCGCCGGATGCCGGAGCGCAGCCGCCGTCAATCGCGATAAATGGCGAACTGACGACAAAGATGGAGATACTGGAGGCTGTTGCAGGAGAATTCAGCGCGGCGATTTCCGATTTTGCCGACAAGCGCGGATTCAACGTTTCGGTTAATCCTCCTGATAAGGGCGGTATTGTTTACGAGGATTCAGCGCGGTTGACGATCGCCTCTGCCGAGACCTCCACCGGGATTGCCGCAAAAGATATATTCCTGGACGCAAGCGCAGGCTTTGTCGCCGGCAAGCAGGCGTACTACAGGATTACCCGCGCTGGCGTGAGTAATGTTACTGTTGCGCTGCCTGCGGCAGACATCGGTGTCCCGCCAGTGGAATTGCACGGCGGAATCGAGGCGGATCTGGTCCGCTCTGCAGTTGAATTGCGGGACGGAAGCATTTCGATCGGCGAAATCCTGGCCGGAGCATTCAGCGCAGGTTTTAACTGGAAGGATCGCACATTCGAAACCAAGGCAGATATCGGATTGAAAAACATTTCCGGTGCGCTGGCGATGGCGCGCGTGAAGGATAAGAAAGTAGCGGCGGTTGTTCCCTCTGTTTCCGGCTCAGCAACAATCAAGGCTGGTTTGCACGGCAAGGTTCCTGCCGGCAAATACGCTCCCGGCGACCCTCTTCCGGTTCACGGGGAACTGGCGGCGAACCTGGACAATATATGTGTGGCTGGAAAAGGGTGCGGAGTTGACGGGCTTAATTGCGAATTCAAAACCCTGTTGTCGGAAGACGGGCTCGATATTTCCAATAACCTGCGGCTTGCGATTGCGAGCATAACAACGGCAGCAGCGACAAATTTGCCGCTCAGCGAATTCAAATTAAATATCACCGCAGCGCTGCATGAATTTGACAGATTAACGTCGGAGATGGGTCTGTCGTTCAAGGGCACGCGAACGGCATGCAAGAGTCGGTTGAGCATCGAAGGGATTAAATCCATACTCGGCGGTGGCGCAGTAAAGCCGGCGGATCTGGCCCGGAAACTTACGGTGAGCGCAAACGCGGAGCTGGCTCAGGACCTCGAAGGACTTTCCGGTCTGGTGCCCGGATTCATGTGCAAGGGCACGACAGGCGCGTCGGTATCGCTTGATCATGTGCCCGGGAAGAAGACTGCGCTTGGTCTGGGTCTGCAAGCGCACGGGATGACGGTTCAAATGGCAGACCTTGTGAAAGTGGATAACATCAGCGGCGAATGGGCTGCGACCAAGACACTCGCGCCGGCAGGTTCCGGTCGTAGGCCGACATCCCCGGATAAGGGCAGGATCGGCATTGAATCCCTGGCTGCAAACTCTCCGAAAATAGCCCTTGCGATAAAACGCATATCCCTCGATTTCCAGGGACTGGAACAGGGGATGAGCCTTGGCATTGCAGCGGACGATTTCCTGGGCGGCCCGGCTGACGGATTCATATCGCTTGCCCGGCGGGACGGCGATCCTGAAATCGCAGGTAAATTCACCGTTACCGGCATAAACGGCAATTCCCTGCTGCCCGG
>Ga0172375_10010005_pt1 | contig 12378 bp, 12 predicted proteins | sample LakKiv1m_FD_114537 | JGI IMG/M metagenome (GOLD analysis project Ga0172375, IMG submission 114537) | Freshwater microbial communities from Kabuno Bay, South-Kivu, Congo - kab_092012_11.1m | ecosystem: Environmental > Aquatic > Freshwater > Lake | place: Democratic Republic of the Congo... | reverse complement strand
GAGGCCCGTCAGCGCCGACAGGCGTTGCGACCGGTGCAGCGGCGTACGACCGACCACGCCCTCGAGGCGGGCAGCGGCCTCGTCCACTTCGCGCGATGTCACGGTCTTCGACAGCTCGGTCGCGTCCGCGACACGCTGGTAGGAGCCGGGGTCCGCGTACAGCTCGATGATGGCCAGCAGTCGCGGCTCCCCACCACGCAGGAGCGCGTCCTTGAGGCCGTTGCAGAACTCGTTGACGGCGTGGACCGCCTGAACCGGGTCCTCGATGGCGCCCAGCCGGGCGGCTTCGTTGTCCAGGGCCGCCTCGAGGACCGGGTCGAGCTCGTGATGGTCCTGGTAACCCTTGCGGCGTCGGCGAGGTGACACGCGGCAACTTGAGCGGCGTGCATTGCAATGACCGTTGGAGGCTCGCCGATGGCAGGCGGCTGTTCGGGCAATGGCATGTCCGACAGCGGGGTCGCCGAGTTCCGGTGGCCGGACGGGAACACAGTTGCAGGTGTCTCGAGGCGAGGCCGAGAGGAACCACGAGGCCCGGAAACTCGGCACCGTCAACCCGTGCTCCGGTACCTGCCGTGGGTCTGGTGGCATGACCAGCCACGGCCACCGGCCGCGACAGTTGCAGCTTGCGATAGCGGTGTCGTCGGTACGCGTCATCGTCAATGCGCTGCGGTTACGGACCCAGAAGGTGGGCTGACAACAAGACCTCCGTACCATCGGAGGCGATGTGCCCCGTGCCCGCGACCAGCCGCCGCACCCGCAAGTCCTTGCGGGTGCGGATCGCTGCGCGGCTCACGAGCCGCACCGCGCTCACCGGACTCGTGGTTGCACTGGTCGTCGGCATCCTCGGCATGCACGCTTTGGCCAGCCACGGCGCTCCCGCGGACCGCGCGGCCGCCTCAAGCGCGATGACGTCGATGACGTCGGGCGGCATGAGCACGTCTGCCCACGAGGCAGTCATGTCCTCAAGCGACGCGCACGACCCTCACGCCGTCACGGACGATGGCTCCTCAGGGCACGGCATGGCGAACATGCTGATGCTCTGCGTCGTCATCCTCGCCGCCGCAGCGCTCACCCTCCTGGCGCTGCTGGCCACCGCCGGCTTCCTCCGGCCGCTCCTGCCGGACGCGTTCCAGCCCGCCGCAGTGCGCGAGCGGGCGGTGCAGTGGGTGCGCGGCAGCGGTCCACCCCTTGTGTGGCAGTTCTCCGTCATCAGGTGCTGACAGGCCCTGCGACCACCCAGCCCCCGCAGTTCCTGCGGCAGCCGCGGCCGGGTGTCACCGCCGCCTGCCCACAGGCACCTGCCTGACATCAACCTGACTTCCAGGAGAACTTCATGCCCACCAACACCCGTGCGCGCGCTCTCAGTGCGCTCGCGCTCACCCTCGTCCTGGGCGCCGGCCTCACCGCCTGCGGCGACGACATCAGCGCCGCCACCGGCGAGGCTGATGCGGGCGCCTCCACCAGTTCGGGCGACGTGAAGCCTGACGACACGTCTCTCCCGCCGTGGCCCGCCCCTGGCGACGTGCCCGCGCGGGTCGCCGCTGCCGGTCTTGACCTCGGCCCGATGGGCACCGCCGAGCACTACCACCCGATGTTGACGATCACGATCGACGGTCAGCAGGTGCCCGTGGCGCCCAACATCGGCGTCGACCCGAACACCGGAGCCATGTCTGCGGTCCACACCCACGAGGGCGACGGCACCATCCACATCGAGGCGGACACCGTCGGGGAGAAGTTCACCCTCGGGCAGCTGTTCACCCAGTGGGGCGTCGCGCTCACCGAGACCCAGATCGGCGGCGTCAAGGCGAAGGCCGGTGAGAAGGTGACGGTGACCAGCAACGGCACCCCCGTGCCCGGCAACCCTGCCGACCTGCAGCTCGAGCCCGACCAGCAGATCGAGCTGACCCTGCCATGACCGACTCGACCCACACGCCGCCCACACCCGACGAGCCCGACGCGCCAGGCACGCCGGATGCCGCCCAGGCACCAGCACTGAGGGGTGTCTCCCGGCCGGCGCGCCTGGCCCTGGTGACGGGCGCCCTGGTCGCTGCCGTGCTTGTGGGCGTGTGGCTGGTGCGAGCCACACCGTGGACCGCAGACGCCGCCGGCCGTGGGAGTGACCGCGGCATCGCCGACCCCGGCCTCACCCTCTACCCGGCCGGCGAACGCGACCCCGCACCGCAGCTGGAGGGCCGCACCCTCGACGACACCCCCTTCAACCTCGAGGACCTGAGGGGTCAGGTCGTCGTCATCAACGTGTGGGGGTCCTGGTGCGGACCCTGCCGCGCCGAAACACCAGGTCTGGTCCGCATCGCCAACACCACCGCCGATGACGGTGTGCGGTTCGTCGGCATCGACACCCGCGACGACCGCGCCGCAGCCCAGGCGTTCGTGAAGAACTACAACGTCCCCTACCCCAGCGTGTTCGACCCCACCGGGCAGGCGCTGCTGCCGTTCGGGTCCGTCGTCCCCAGTGCGGCGATACCGAGCACCGTCATCGTCGACAGGAACGGCGAGGTCGCCGCCCGGGTCATCGGTGCCGTCGACGAGAACACCCTCGCCGGTCTCATCGAGGACCTCGTGGCCGAAGAAAGCACCGGAGGTGACGTCTCATGACGCTCCAAGCCATCGACCCCGGCGGCCTCGTCACCTACGGTCCGCTGCTCGTCGCCATCCCGGTCGCCATGGCCGCCGGCCTCGTGTCGTTCCTCAGCCCGTGCTGCCTGCCCCTGGTGCCCGGGTACCTCGCCTACGTCACCGGCACCAGCGGCGCCGACGCCACCACCAGCACCTCCGACGTCGGCACGTCCGCCGGCAGAACGGCCGGCGCCCCATCCAGCGGCACGGGCACTGGTGGCACCGAAGCCACGACGCTGGTTCGTGAACGACGTCGCCTGGCGCCGAGTCGCACCGTCACCGGGACGCTGCTGTTCGTCCTCGGGTTCGCCGTCGTGTTCACCAGCTACGGCGCCCTGTTCGGTGCCGCCGGCGCGTTCCTCATCACCTACCAGGACCCCATCACCAAGGTCCTCGGAGCGTTCACCATCGTTCTCGGCCTCGCGTTCACCGGCGCCCTGGCCCGCATCCGGGTGTTCGACCGCACGTTCCGCCTCGACGCGAACCCGAAGGTCGGCGTCGCGGGCGCACCTCTGCTCGGTGTCATGTTCGGCATCGGATGGACGCCCTGCATGGGCCCCACCCTGGCCGCCGTCCTCGCCCTGTCGGTCAGCACCGGCGGCGCCGGCCGCGGAGCGCTGCTCTCCTTCGCCTACAGCCTCGGCCTCGGCATCCCGTTCCTCCTCGCCGCGCTCGGCGTCCAACGCGCTTTCCGCCTCTTCGCCTACGCCCGCCGGCACGCCCGCGCCGTCACCCGCATCGGCGGCATCCTCCTCATCATCGTCGGCATCCTCCAGGTCACCGGCGCCTGGACCCTCCTGATGGCCCACCTCCAAGGCTGGGTCGCGAACTGGCAGGCACCCCTATGAACCCCGCCCCACGCACCCCCGCACGGCCGCTGGGTCGTAGCGACGGCCGCGGGCGGCGGCGCCTGACCTCCGTCGGTCTCGTCGCCGTCCTGGGCTTGACCGCCGCCTGCTCTTCCAAAGACGACCAACCGGACGACACGGCCACGGTCGCCAAGGCCGCCGCCGTCAAGTTCCACGGCACCCTCGTCGACCCGCCCCTCACACCCGCCCCGGTCGCCCTTCGCGACACGGACGGGAACCGGGTCCGCCTCGACAGACCCCGGCAGGGGGCCGCGACCGCCGTGTTCTTCGGGTTCACCAATTGCCACGACGTGTGCCCCACCACGATGGCCGACCTTGCCGCCGCCCGACGTTCCCTGCCCGCAGCCACCGCCGCCAACGTCGACGTGCTGTTCATCACCGTCGACCCGAAACGTGACACCCCAGCCGTCCTGCGCCGGTGGCTCGACCAGTTCGGCCCCGACATCGTCGGGCTACGTGGCCCCGTCCAACGCGTCCACGACGCCGAGGACTCCCTCTACTCCTCCCAGTCCGGCAAGACCACACCCACACCCGGGGACGCCAGCACCGCACACGAACACGAAACGGCAGAACAGGGACACACCCACCCCGACGGCGATCCCGACGGGTACGGCGTCGACCACTCCAGCGTCGTGTACCTGTTCGGACCCGACGGCACCACCGTCATCTACACCGGCGCAGGCACACCGCTCGACTACGCCGCGGACCTCACCCGTCTCCTACGCCGCTGATCCGGTGCGTCGCCGCGGGCGTTGAGCCAAGGCTCCCCTGTCCGCCACCTGCGGTCCACGTACTCGTTTCCTTCCGCCCGCCGGCCGGATGCCCGCGCGCTGCAGGGTGCGGAAGTCATCTCGACTTCGAAAGGAATCACCTCGTGTACAGCAGAAAGCGCGTCGTCACCACGGCCGCGGCCCTCGCCGGCCTCGTGACCGTCGGCAGCATCGCCGCCACCGCAGCCATCCCCGCCCCCACACCCACCGGCTTCACCCAGGACCGTTCGGCCGACCTCGCCAAGCAGATCAACCCCGCCAAGCCCCGCAACGTCATCCTCATCATCGGCGACGGCATGGACGACTCGATGATCACCGCCGCCCGCAACTACGAGTACGGCGCCGGCGGCCGGTTCCCCGCCCTCGACGCCCTGCCCTTCACCGGCGCGATGACCACCTACGGCCTCAAGGTAGCCGCCGGCCCCGACTACCCCATCGCGTACGTGTCCGACTCCGCACCCACCGCCAGCGGCTGGTCGACCGGCAAGAAGACCGTCGACGGGCGCGTCTCCCAAGGCCCCAGCACCGCCGCCAACGTCCCCGGTGAGGACTACGAGACCGTCCTGGAGAAGTACAAGAAGCAAGGCAAGCTCGTCGGCAACATCACCACCTCCGAGATCACCGACGCCACCCCGGCCGCAGCCGGCTCCCACATCAACGCCCGCGCCTGCCAGGGCCCGACCGACATGGCCAACTGCGCGCCCGCACGCAAGGCCAACGGCGGCAAGGGCTCCATCGCCGAGCAGCTCGTCGACAACAAGATCGACGTCCTCATGGGCGGTGGCGCCTCCCGCTACGCCCAGGCCACCGACGCCGGCCCCAGCGTGCTGTCGTACGCCCAGGACACCCACAAGTACCGCCTCGTCCAGGACGCCGCCGCACTCAACAATGTCACGTCCCTGGCCAGCGGCCCGGTCCTCGGCCTCTTCACCGGCGGCAACATGACCCCGATGTACCAGCCGCTCGTCGCGACCCCGGCCGGCGCCGGCGGCCCCGACAGCCGGTGCGCGCCCGCGGACCGCGGCAACCAGCCCGACCTGTCGGAGATGACCAAGAAGTCGATTGAGCTGCTCGACAACCCCAACGGGTTCTTCCTGCAGGCCGAGAGCGCCATGATCGACAAGCAGGAGCACGCCTCCGACATCTGCGGCGCCATCGGTGACCTCAAGGAGCTCGACGAGACCGTCGCCGTGGCGCTCGCCTACCAGGACAAGCACCCCGACACCCTCGTCGTCGTCACCGGCGACCACGCCCACTCCACCCAGATCGTCGGCGGCAGCCTCGATGACGGCAAGCAGCTCGCCACCGTCCAGACTGCGGACGGCGACCCCATGACCGTCGCCTACTCCACCAACGCGGTCGGCTCCGACCACACCGGCGCCCAGATCCGCGTCGCCGCGTCCGGCCCCCAGGCCGCGAACGTCACCGGCGTGATCGACCAGACCGACCTCTTCGCCACCTTGCTCGGCCGCAACCCGAGCACCCTGCCCGGCACGCCGACGGGAACCCCGGCACCCACGACCACCCCAACCCCGGCGCCGACCGCGGTCAAGCCAGCAGTGACCGTTGCCGCAGCCACGCGCGTCTCGAAGGCGGCCCTGGCTCGCCGGGGACTCTCCGTCGCCGTCGCCGCGGCCGCCGGCGACAAGGTCACGGTGCGCCTCGTTCGCGACGGCAAGACCGTCGCCCGCAAGACGCTACGAGCCACCGGCGGACGCGTCACGCTCAAGCCCGCGAACGCGAGCGTCGGTAAGCTCACCGTCAAGGCAACCGTCACCGGCACCGGCGGCACGGCCACCGACCGGCAGAAGGTAAGGGTGACTCGCCGCTGATGCGTGTTCCACGTCTCCAGAACAAGAACTCGTGACACTCCCGGGCGTGGACCACCTGGTCCACGCCCGGAGCCGGCTCGAGGACGGAACGTGTGCACGAGCGTCCGTCTCGATCCATGCCATGTAACAGACTCGGGTGGTTTGCGTGGTCCTTCAACGCCGGTGTGGACCTCGCGTTTACCGCCTTGGTGCTCGTGGCCCCGCCCACGCCGACGTGGTCCCGTTGGTGGCACCGGTCGGTACTACGGTAGGACGGTGAGATGGGGGAGTCGCACGGCACTGGCGGCGGGCATGGTGGTGAGTGGTTTCGTCGCATCCCTGCCGTCCGGAGCGGTACCAGCGCGCGACGCGGCCGCTCCTCTGCCCAGCCGCGTCGCCCCTCGACAGGTCGACACGACTCCAGCTGGCGACAGCGACGAAGGACCGATTGCGGAGGGCAACGGACCGAAGGCACGTCCTGCCGTGCCGCGTGCGGTCAGGCTCAAGGACGCGTACCGCTTTATCTCCTACCCCGACTTCCTCAATCAGGACGTCGCCGACCTCGCCACGGGAAGTCGCGAGACGTTCACCGACCCTCGCACCGGCAAGGTGGCGAATTCGACCAACAGCGCCTACGAGGAGGCACTCGACCGCGTCCTGGGCGAGATGCGGTCGCATGGCGCCGAGGATCTGCTGGTCGCGGGCGACCTGATGGAGGGGCGTTGGGGTCGCGACGACTCAGGGGCCGGCGTCTTCGGGCCCGTGACAACGGAGCGACAGCGAGGGGCGGCCACCCGCCGGGCCGCCAACACCTACTATCCCGCTTGGTCAGGCCGACTGGCGGAGCGCGGCTTCGTCCCCTTTCCCGCGCTCGGTGATCACGAGATCGGGGACAACCCTTGGCGCCGTCCGGGCGACAGCTGGATCGGCTACAAGCGCAAACACGTCCCGGAGTTCAAGCGGCTGTTCGCCCGTCACCTGCTGAGGCGGCCCGGTGGCGAGCGGCGTTTCTCCGACCGCCCCGATCGGGGACAGGCGCGGGACACAGCCTACGCCGTGCGGCTGGATCGCAACGTCCTGCTCGTGACCATCGACCCGTTCACCTTGAGGGGAGGCGACGTCCGGACGAGGCTCGACCGCACGCAGCTGAACTGGCTGCGAGACGTCCTGCGCCAAGCGCGGCAGGAGGCCGTTCCGTGGGTCATCGTTCAGGGCCACACGCCGATCACGGGCCCGGTCCGGCATCGCAACTCGAGCAGGCTGTCCTATCAGGGCGGACGTGACTCGGCGCTCTGGAAGACGATGGCACAAGGGGGTGCGGACGTGTACCTCTGCGGCGAGGTGCACGACCAGACCGTCACCGCTCGCGACGGCATCGTCCAGGTTGCGCACGGATCGCTGTTCTATCGAGGGGAGGCGTCCTACCTGCTTGGACAGGCCACCGCCCGACGGCTCGTACTCGAGAACCGGCAGTTCCGAGGCAGGGTCGACTTCTCGGACCGGCTCTGGACGACCTCGCGTCTCGGAGCCCCGGGAAGCGTGAGCTATCCCGACCCGCCGGTTGTCACGGGCACGCTACAGGCCGTTCGTACGCGCGGCGGTGGGGTTCGTATCCAGACGGCGACCGGCATACTCCGCCCGGTTGGCTGACCGGCCGACCGAACGCTCCGACTGCAGGGCCTGGGATCACCAGGACGCTTCGTCGCAAGCTTGGGTCGCACGAGTCTCGACCTGGAGTGTGGCGTGCTCGATGTGGTGCTTGCTGCGCATGACTCCGCGCGCCTCCTCGAGGACCGATTGGCCGGATGCGGAGTCCTCGACGACGAGGTGGGCGGTGGCCACGTACATGCCGGACGTCAGGGTCCAGACGTGCAGGTCGTGCACGTCGGCCACGCCCGAGACAGCCTCGAGGTCTCGGACGATCTCGGACAGCTCCATGCCCTCGGGCGCATGCTGCCCGAGGACCGCGAGCACCTCGCGAGCGAGCACGCCGGCGCGGACCGCCACGAAGACTCCGATCGCCAGCGCCACGAGCGTGTCCCACCAGCCCTGGCCGGTGAGCGAGACGAGGATTCCGGCGGCGATCACACCGACACTGCCGGCAGCATCCGCGACCACCTCGTAGTAGGCGCCCTTCACGTTGAGCGACTCCCCGGAACCGCCTCGAAGGAGCACGATCGAGACCACGTTGATCAACAAGCCGATGATGCCGACGACCAGGACCGGTCCCGCCTCGACCTCGACGCTCTCGCCCAGGCGGCCGAGCGCCTCGATCACGACATAGGCAGAGACCCCGAGCATGATCAGGACGGTCAGCCCGGAGGCGAAGATCTCTGCTCGGTAGGACCCGTAGCTGCGCCGCCCGCTCCGGTCCGGCCGGGTGGCAATCTTGGTTGCCGCAAGTGCCGCGCCGAGAGCCACGACGTCGGCTGCCATGTGGCCCGCGTCGGAGATGAGAGCCAGCGAGCCGGACAGTAGCCCGACGACGAGCTCGACGACGAAGAAGGAGGCGACGAGGCCGAAGGCGACCGCCAGGCGCCAGCGGTGGCGTGCGCCGGCGTGCGCGGTGCCGTGTCCGTGTCCTGCACCCATCAGTGGTCTCCTCGCTGGTGCTGGCGGGTGTGGAGCTGGTGCACGACTGCTCCTCGGTCGGCAGGGTTGGCGTGGTCTGCGTGGAAGAGTGCCTCGTCCAACAGACGATGCACGTGTTCGTCGGCCGCGGTGTAGTACGCGTACGTCCCCTCGCGGCGGACCTGCACCAAGCCGGCGAGGCGCAGCTTGGCCAAGTGCTGGCTCACCGCGGACGAGCTCGCTCCTACGCACTCCGCGAGCTCGTTGACCGAGGACTCCCCGTGCAGGAGAGCCCAGAGGATCTTGATCCGCTTGCGGTCGGCGAGCATCCGGAATGCCTCGACCGCCAGATCGACCTGGTCATCCGTGGGCATCTCCATGCGGCCGTCAGGTGCACTCATGACCCCGATGATATCTGCATGATCACGCACATAAGCAAGTATCGAAATGCGGTCGACGATTGAGTTTCATACTATTCTTCTTAGTAGGACCGGTTGCGGCGAGGTCCGCTCGGAGGCCAGCGCCGCGGAATGCCCGAGGTCGTGGACGGCGCCGACAGGCGCGTTGGATCGGAAGGAGCCGCTGTGGCGCGTCACCAGCCGAGGCACAGGCACGTGCAACCGCGGGAGCGACGAGTTCCCAGGCCGGCCCTGCTGGCCGCGCCCCTCGCGTTGCTCGCCACGGGCACGGCCGTCGGTTGGGGTGTTCTCGGCGCCAGTGTGACCGGTGCCGACGTGGATCGCCCCAGCTTGTCCGCGACTGTCGCTCCCGAGATCAGCACCGTGCGGTCACGGGACCCAATCGTCTCTCGCAGCGAACGGCGCGCCCGTCCGGAGGCACAGGGTGGCACAGTCGACCCGCCGAGCCCGGCGGACCGGTTGCTTCGTCCGCGTGCGGTGACCCGGGCCATCGGCGCGGCCCGAAACACGCGATGGACGACCACTGAGCTGAACATCTGGACTCGTCCCGACGACCTGGCCGAGCAACTCGGTGTGCTGGACGCCGCCACCCGCGTGCGGGTCACCGGACGCGAGTTCGCGGGCCGCCAGGAGATCGTGCTCGACGGAGAGGCTCGATGGGTCACCACCGGCTACCTCGCCGACGAGAAGCCCGCACCCGAACCGACTCTAGGCGGGCAGTGCACCAACGGCACCACGGTGCCGGCTGGTGTGAGCGCCAACATCCGCGAGATCCACCAGGCCGTCTGCGCGAACTTTCCCGAGATTGTCACCTACGGGACGCTGCGCAGCGACGGCGAGCACGCGCAAGGTATCGCGGTCGACATCATGGTCTCGGGTGACCGGGGTTGGGAGGTCGCCGAGTTCATCCGGCGCTACTACTCCGAGCTGGGCGTGAATTATCTCATTCACGCCCGCCGCATCTGGTCGGTGCAGCGCTCCGCTGAGGGCTGGCGCTCGATGGACGACCGCGGGTCGGTTACGGCCAACCACTACGACCACGTGCATGTGACCACCTACTAGTCGGCCTGCCCACGAGCTGGCGGACGTCCATCTGCCCGCTCTGTCGTGCACGCGTGCTGATGTTAGGCCGCGAACAGCAGGTACGGACCTCCAGCGGTGATCCCTACTATCGCCACCAGGAGCGGGAGCTGACCGGTGAGCTGGTGCCGCGTGGCAGGAGCTTGATGGCACGGTCGTGCGCCGCGACGACGCCGCAACGAGGCCAACGACGTGGCGAGGGGCACGGCCAGCACCTTCATGACCCCAGGAAGGACGGGTGCCCGGAGAGCCAGTAGTTGATCTGCAGGTCCGCGGTGCCGAGGTAGCCGTTGCCCCGGCTGAACGGGGCACTAAAGGTCAATGAGCATTCGCTGGCCGTACTCGAGCGAAGTCGGTCAGGCGGTGGGCGGGGATGTAGCCGACGATGGGTCGGCACGAGCGAGCGGGCGAACGGGTCGGGCATGGCGCGCGGCGGCGTCTCGCTGCTGACCCCGGTGGCCATCGTGACCACGGTGAGGATCGGCGCGACGCCCGCGGAGGAGCGGACCAGGGCGAGAACCTCGGCCACGACCGGGTCGTCGACAGGGACAGACGCTGCTGTCCGACGCTCGCATCCCACACGTTCGAGCCCGGCGCGCCTTCCGTTGCCTGCCGCTGCCTATGGCTCTCTTCTCGGGTCGGGTGCGGGGCGCCCATCAGGCGACGACGATGCGGCGTGATCGGGGCCGAGCATCACCGATGAATGCTGCTGGGCAGTCGCCAAGGCGGCTGCCAAGGCGGCTGGGTGGCGGGTGCTCAGGAGCCAGTACGGCGTGGGGTCGTGTGGGTCGTTGATCGTGACGCGGACGCCCGTGGAGATGTAGGGGCGTAAGAGGAGATGGGCGCGTGCACTCGCCTTCGGTCCTGCTTGGGATCGCATCTGAGGTGCGTCGAGCGGTTCGACGGTGCCCAGAAAGGTGCGTTGGATCCGGGCTCGGCCGGCGTGGAGCCATGCGTCGGTCACGACGATCTTCGCTGACCCGTAGGTGCGCAGAAGGATGGCCAGGAGGGCCAGGAGGATGGCGCTGATGCTCCATGTGATCTGTTCGGGCACGGCGACGAGCATCGCGAGCCAGAAGCTGCCGACGAGGAGCGTCCCCAGCGCCCACCACCGCACCGGCACTCGCAACCGCTCGCGGTACGGCGGGCTCTTCTGGCGACGCACGCGGGCGCTACTCATGAGCCGAAGAGTAGGTAGAGGCCCATGAACGTGTAGCTGACCATCGCAAGGAGCAGTGCGAGCTGTCCGATGACGTGGTGCCGCCGGGGCAGCAGTGCCAGGGCGCGATCGTGTGCCGCGATGACGCCGAGCACGTGTCCGGTGACGATGGCCAGCACCTTGATGCTCGCCAGCACGGTCGGGTTCTGGGACAACCAGTAGTTGATCTCCATGTCGGCGGTGCCGAACAGGTTCGCGCCGCTGTCGGTGGGGTCGCTGAGCAGGATCAAGGTCTGCTGGCCGTACTCAACGAGGAACGTCAGGTAGTGGGCGACCATGTAGCCGACGATGATGGGCGTCAGTGAGTGGGCGAGGCGCCGGGGTAGCTCGCGGCGGGGCGACCGGTCCGGGTAGACGGCGGTCGCCATGCAGGCACAGGTAAAGGTGATGCCGACCGCGACGATGACGAGCACCATCAGGGCGGTGCCCAGTCTTGTGACGTCGACGTTGTTTGACTGGACGTATCGAATCCAAGTCGTGGAGTTGCTCCAGCTGTCGTAGGCGGTGCTGCCCAGAAGTACCGCGACGACCGCGACGAGTCCTGGTTCGGGGCGCACGCGCGCCAAGTTGCGCAGTGGACTGACCAGCACGAGTCGCCCCGACGCGCTCCGGGCCCACGGAGAGAGCCGTCCCACGAGAGTGGAGTAGGCCTCGAACGGGTCGGCGCGGCTGATCCAAGCCGTGCCGAAGAACGCCCAGCCCAGCATCATCGCGGCGAAGTAGAACGCGAACCACAGCCGCACGACTCCCACGTCGGTGCTGTTGGGATAGACGAGCTCCAGCCACACGAAGGTGAACAAACCGATGCTGGCCGGCCAGTACCCCAGTCGCTCGGGATAGACGCGAAGTCCCTCACCGTCGCCCCGGCCCGCAACCTGGTCGAGCAGAGTGAGGAGGGTGCGCGTGGGATTGAGTGCGCGAACGGCCGGCCCGAACAGCAGCGACAGCGGGACCAGGCCGACCCACAGCCAGGAGTAGGTCACTCCGAGCAGGGGATTGGTG
>Ga0172375_10010004_pt1 | contig 12379 bp, 11 predicted proteins | sample LakKiv1m_FD_114537 | JGI IMG/M metagenome (GOLD analysis project Ga0172375, IMG submission 114537) | Freshwater microbial communities from Kabuno Bay, South-Kivu, Congo - kab_092012_11.1m | ecosystem: Environmental > Aquatic > Freshwater > Lake | place: Democratic Republic of the Congo... | reverse complement strand
TCAATTGTCGGAGATATTAATGATATCGGGATGTTAAAAGAAGGTTTTTCTAAATATAAGCCGCAAGTAGTTTTTCACGCTGCAGCGTTTAAACACGTACCGCTCATGGAGGATAATCCGATAGCAGCTGTAAAAAATAATGCTATTGGCTCAAGAAACCTTATTTACGCCGCGCATCACTATCACGTAGAGAGATTTGTTTTAATTTCAACTGATAAAGCCGTAAACCCCGTAAATATCATGGGATTAAGCAAGAGATTGGCGGAGATATTCCTGCAGGCTAAAGCAAAGCGTAGTAAGACTAAGTTTATGGCTGTTCGTTTTGGTAATGTCTTGGGGTCTGATGGAAGCGTGGTGCCCTTATTTAAAAAACAAATAGAAGCTGGTGGTCCGGTAACTATAACGCATCAGGATGCAACGAGGTATTTTATGAGCATAAGAGAAGCCGCGCTTTTAGTCTTGCAGGCAGGAATAATTGGAGCCGGAGGAGAAATTTTTATTCTGGATATGGGAGAACAAATAAAGATTATTGATTTGGCTCGTGATTTGATAACATTGTCTGGTTTAGAATTAGATAAAAATATTTTTATAAAGTATATAGGTTTGCGGCCGGGTGAAAAAATCAGGGAAGAGTTATTGCTTGATAAGGATAAGGATAAAACTACAAAACATAATAAGATTTACATTAACCAGCCTGATGATTTTGACCTCGTTTTCTTAAGAAAACAGTTGAAGGAATTAGAAGGGTATGTTAATTCAACAAATAAGGATAAAGTTATAAAAAAAATGAAAGAAATAGTTTTTTTAACAAAAGGTAATTAATTATGTTTAATAAATCTATGTTAATTTTGTATTGTGATAGGCTAATAACAGCTTGTTTATGTCTGTTAATTTTTTGTTTGCCGTTTTCAAAAGCCGCAGCGGAGGTTTTTACCTTGATTGCTTTTGTTCTGTGGATATTAAAGAGAGCCCTAGGATACCGAGCTGGAGTTTTATGGGGGATGTTTCCCCAGACAGTTTTAAACAGAGCTTTAGCAATTTATCTCCTTGCGAATGCCGCATCAATTATTTTTTGTTCTAGACTGAGTCTATTTTTTCGGGGTTTTTTTGGTAAAGAGTTAAAATTTTTGCTTATCTATTTTATGTTGGTGGAAGTCATAAATAATAAAAAACGCCTGTTAAGTATTTTATTTGCGATTATTGCCTCCGCCGTGTTATTAACTGCTGATGCGGCTGTGCAATATTATATTGGAAGGGATTTCTTAAGAGGTTGTCGTTTGGACACTTTTTGCGCTTCTTTTTTTGCGGCGAGCGGTTTTGCCGGCTGGTTGATTATAATCATACCGGTATTGTTAGGGGCACTGCTTGCGCATATGATCACTAACAAAATAATGAGAATCTTGTTATATCTAGATGTCAGCATTCTTTTTTTGTATTTGATCAAAACTTATTCACGGGGCGCTTGGGTAGGATTTTTAATCTCAGTTTTAATAATAGTGTTTTATTATACTAAGAATTTTAATTTTAAATCCAAGGTTTTATTATTAATTCCCGGCATTTATTTGATTATAATATTTTTATTATTATCAAGTTTTTTGAGCCCTCAGGCTAAATATGATATTTTAACTAAATTTAGATTTAGCCAAGATATTAATCTTCGTCTAAAATCTATACCGCAGATAAAAAGCGGATCAAACTTAGAAAGAGTGAAGCTTTGGAAGGAATCTTTGAGGATCATTAAAGATTATCCTTTAGTTGGTTGCGGACTGAATAATTATTCGATTGTGGCTCGGAATTATAAAAGTTTCGAAGGTGGAGGGGTATATCCGCATAATTCTTTTCTTCAAAAAACAGCGGAGATCGGTATCTTCGGTTTACTGGCTTTTCTTTTTGTTTTATTTAGTTATTTTAAAGCCGGAATTCAGTATTTAAACCGGAAAATGAATTACTTAGTTCTCTGTCTTTTAGCCGGGATTAGCGCATTTTTGGTGCAGAGTTTTTTCGATACCAATCTTTATTCATTACAGATGGTGGTTCTATTTTGGTATATGCTTGGCTTAACAATCGCCGTGATCAACGTAGATTATGAAAATGAAATACATAGCACTGCTACAGAGATAAAATATTATGAATAAATTAACCGGGTTAGGTACCGCAAGCCCAGATCAAAATACTGATAATTTGCTAGAAGCAAAATCTCTCTTTAAGTTTATTCCATATCAATGGGAGAAGGATCTTACCATTTTTGTGCCTTGTTATAATGAGGAAGGAAATATTATCGATACTTTTAATACTCTGACCGCCGCGTTATCAAAAACCAGGTTTACTTGGGAAATTATCGTGATTGATGATGTTTCTGCGGATAAATCTAAAGAGCTGATTTGTCGTTATATAGGGGAGCATCCGGAGTATTCTCTCAGGCTTTTTGCCAGAAAAGTGAATATTGGCTTGGCCCAGAATTATATTGATGCCGCTTTTATCGCCAGAGGTAAATACTTAAAGTTAGTCAGCGGGGATAACGCTGAGCATCAGAAAACCTTAGAGGATATTTTTAGTCTTTTGGGTAAAGCCGATATGATTATTCCGTCTTATCTTAAAGTTGAGGGCCGTTCTTTTACGCGGGATCTATTTTCTAAAACATATACTTTTATGGTTAACGCTATCAGCGGCTATAGAATCAAATATTATAATGGGGGAGCATTACATTTAACCTGCAATGTGCTGCGCTGGCATACGGATTATCACGGGTATAGTTTTCAGGCAGACATTATTACGCGTTTATTGGATCAAGGAATGAGTTATCTTGAGATTCCTGGCTCTACGCATGAAAGAAAAACAGGGGTTTCGCAAGCGCTCAAACTAAAGAATTTTCTTTCGGTTGCGCATTTCTTTTTAGATTAGTTGATTCGGCGTTTCGGGAAAATCTATCGAAATAAGGCGAAATAGTATGTTTTAATTTTGTTTAAGGAGATTCATGGGAATTTTAGGTTTTAATATTAGCTTAGTTATCACTGCCATATTTTTACATTTAATTTCATTGAAAATTAAGTTTCGTTTACGCGGCAATCCCCTAGCCGCGATAATCTTAATTTTTTCCTTTGTTTTGTTGGCCGGATTTACAATAGTTCTTCTCTTTAGGGATAAGTATAGTTTTTTACCAGATACAATTTGGAGCTATCTACAGGTAATGATTTTTTATCTTCCGGTTATGTTAAGCTATATTATTACTTATGTTGCATTGGAAGATGACTCTCCCTCGATGACGATTGTGCGTTTTGTAGATCAAGCCAAAAATAAGGGGAGGAGCCGGCAGGAAATAAGACGGATTATTACCGATGAGGTTCTTATCTTGCCGCGCATCAGTATTTTACTGAAAGATGGCTGGATAGAATATCAGAACAGCCGGTATTATGCAACGAAGAAAGGGCGGTTTTTTAATCAGTTTTTTGCTTTCGGGTTAAAATTATTAAAAATATCCAGAGAAGGGTGAGAAACGAGTGTTAAAGAATAATGCGTTATTAGCGCTGGTTCCTGTTTTAGGCATGATGATTAATATTTTGGCGCATCTAATTGTCTCTCGTTTTAGTCAGGGCCGCGGACAGATAAAGTGTCTTATTCTGGGTTTTGTTTTTGGTTTGATGGGTGTGGTGATTCTGCCTTTGGCGGCGTGTTACGGGCAGATTAATGATTTAGATTTTGCCGCTTATTTGTTATCCGGCTGCATTGCTTATTCTGCGCTGGCCTATGTTTATTTTCATTTCATCAACATAAATATAGCTTCTTTGAGGATCCGCATTTTGCAGGAAGTCATTGATTGCCCCAGCGGCTTAACGCAGGAAGGCATACTTTCTTATTATAATGTTGAGCAGATGCTTGATAATCGGATTGATAGATTAGTCAGCAGTAATCAACTTGTAGAGAAACAAGGGATTTATTATCTTGGGCTCAATCATATTTTTCTTAGATTATTTTGGTTTTTTGAAGCATTGAAATTCATTTTTCTCGGAAGAGAACCGCCTGCTAAGTGCAGCTGACCAGCAACCCTTATCCCTTGGTTTGTTCTTTAAAATTTTGTGGCAGAATCAGTTTTTCCGGTTCTTGTGCATTGGCGTAATCAATACTGTTTTTGGATATTGCACTTACGCTTTCCTGGTTATTTTGGGCATTGATTACCGGGTTGCGCTTACCCTGAGTACCACCGCGGCGGTTTTATTTAATTACTTTACAAATGGCCGTTTTGTTTTTCGTAATTCAGGTAAAAAGGTTTTACTGAAGTTTATTTTATTAAATGTAATTACATATCTCTTTAACCAAGTTTTTCTTATTAGTTTAGTTAGTTTGGGGATGGGAAAATTAGCGGCTCAGGCGCTTATCGTCCCGGTTGTGATTATTATCACTTTCCTGATTAATAAAAAGTGGGTTTTCTTTAAGGCAGAATAGAGAGAAGGGTGCAAATGATTTATTTTATAGCGCAGTCAGCAGTTGTCATGCTTAGCTCTTGGTTGTTTGCCAGGTCATATTTTGATTTGCGTTCAATTAGTGATTTGATTTTAGTTTCTTTTTTATTATTATTTGCGCAGATTGTTTTTGTTGAACTTATCTTGGGTTCGATCGGGCAATTTTATTTTTTTAATGTTTTTATAGCGCATTTGTTAATCTTAGTCTTGGCTGTTTGGAGTTACCGTAAGAAAAAAATATCACATCTTTCACGGCCTGACCTTGAAGTTTTCACCAATAGCAATTTAATTCTTTTTGCCGTTTCAATTTTCTTTGCATTCTTTTTCGTGAAAAGTTATCTTAATTTAATCAATCCCCCTATTTCGCCTGATAGTTTGCAAGGCCATCTTGCTTTTCCGGCCACCTGGATTATGCACGGAAATTTAGAGAATCGGCTTTGTATCTTCGGAGCGACTCCGGTTGTGCATCCGGGTTCAATCGAAACTACCGCCGGCACATATTACCCGATTAATGCCCAGTTATTTTTTGCCTGGCTTATGCTTCCCTTAAGAAATGCATTTTTGGGGGATCTAGGAGAGGTTCCTTTTTATATTATCGGCATAATTGCAGTGTATGCGATACTAAGGCAATATAATGTTGGAAAAAAGCTAGCCGGGTTAAGCGGTTTTCTTTGGGCGCTGATCCCGAATATTTTTAAACAGCTTAAAACCGCTTCTCAAGTTGATGTTATTTGCGCGGTACTTTTTCTTTTGATATTTTATACTCTTTTAATGCTAAGGAAGAATTTTACTTTAAGGAATTCTTTGCTTTTTGGTATCGCGGTGGGGCTTTTTGTGGGAACTAAAATTATTAATTTGGTTTGGCTGGCTGCACTCATGCCGGTGATTTGCTATATGTTGTATCTGGGAGTAAAAACGGCCAAGGCCGCTTTGAGTAAAATCTTTTATAACTTAGGAGTAATTGTTTTATGCATTATTTTATTCGGCGGATATATGTATTTAAAGAATTTTATTTTACTAGGGAATCCGGTATTTCCGGTTGATTTGACTATTTTTGGCAAAACTATTTTTAAAGGCTTAATTGACAATGCTACTTACGCGATTAAAATTGCTCCGGGAGACGGGTTTAATTTTATGCGGATAACTTTCAGGGAAGGACTGGGGCTGCAATTCCTATTTTTTGTTTTGCCTGGTACCTTTGTTCCGTTATTTTTTTATCAATTTTTAAAGAAAAATAAATATTCGGTTGCGGAATATATGTTGATTTTTGCTACTCCGCTGATTATGTTCATTCTCTATAAGGCTTATGTTAATGTATTTGTCGTGCGCTATCTTTTCCCCTATATAAGTTTTGGTTTACTAACGGCCATTATTTTCGTGACGAGATTTTCCAGGGGGAATAGGTATTTAGCCACTGCTGCGTTTATTTCAATTTTCGCGGCAAGTTTTGAGTTAGCTAATGGTTACGAACTAGTGGTATCAATTTTGCTTTCCATGTTATTTTTTACAGGTTTAGTCATTTATAAAGATAAAGTGGCGGCATTCTATCGGGGTAAAAAATTTAGTAAGTTTATGTTAATATCTTTATTTTTGGTATTATTATTTTTAATCTATTCTAATGATAAATATGACCGGGAGGAATTTGACCGCTATCCTAAGATTTTTAGCAAGAAAGAGGCCTGGCAGGCAGATATCGGAAGAGGCTGGAAGCGGCTTAATGAATTAACGGCTGCCGGTTCCCGCGTAGCTTATACCGGCCGCCAGGAAGTTTACCCTTTTTTCGGAACCAGGTTTAAGAATGAAGTAAAGTATATCTCTGTTAATGAGAAGGATGCCGCGCCCTATAATAAACCTGATGGGTTATATCGAAAAATTAAAAATTTCTCAGCCTGGAAAGAAAATTTAAAAAAAGACAATATTGAATATTTATTTATCGCGCTTCCCTTTGCTCTTAACAGGGAGTCGGATGACCCCAGTAAATTTCCCATCGAAGACGAATGGGCTGCTAGCCACTCTGATAATTTTAAACTTGTATTTAGCAATTCATTGTCTCACATATACAAAGTTTCATTAAAGTAAGAATGTACTCTAAAAAAATCGAAAGTAGGATAATTCCTGAAGAAACCGGACGCAACCTTTACCTGCAGCACCTTAAAGTTTATGAATTCTTTGAGGCTAATGCCAAGAATAAGCAAATTTTAGAGGTTGGCTGCGGGGATGGTTATGGAGCTGCTTTTCTGGCCAAATCAGTAAACTCTATAATTGCCGTTGATTACGAGAAAGAGGTTGTGCTCACAGCGCAGAATAAATATAAAGCGGATAATTTAAAATATCTCTGCATGGATGCGACGAAATTAGAGTTTAAAGATAATACATTTGATCTTGTTTGCTCATTCCAGGTGATTGAGCATGTTCCGGAAAATCGATTATTAGCTTATCTTGCTGAGTTAAACAGAGTGTTGAAGCCGCAAGGAGAACTTTATCTTTCCACTTTGAACCTCCAAAAGATGATGAAGAACCCGCGCACTTATAAGAAGAACCCTGCCCATTGCAAAGAGTTCGAAATTAGCGGCCTGGAAGCTATTTTATCAGCGGTATTTAATGATTATGTTATTTATGGCTTACACCCCAGCTTAAAGCATGAGCTTTACTTGATTTTAAAGAAAAGCGGAATTTTTAAATCGTGGCCGTTTTTTTTAAATCCGGTAGAAAGATTTTATAAAAATTTGAGGACAGATGATTTTAGGCTAAACCGGTCTAAACTTAATCAGGCGACTGATTTTGTTTGTGTCTGTAAAAAAAATGTCTAAGATCCATAAACGTAAGGCTAAGATATTCAAATTTCTTAAAGTAACCCGGCTGCCTTATTTACCGTTTATTTTGGGTATTGAACCGGGAAATATTTGTAATTTAAAATGTCCGTTATGCCCTACAGGAGCAGGGTCTTATGAAGCCGAAAAAGGTTTTATGCAATTCGATTTTTTTAAGAAGATATTTGACCAGCTTAAAAACAGTTTAATTACCGTAAATCTTTATAATTGGGGGGAGCCGTTATTAAATAGAGATTTATTTAGAATAATCCGCTATATTAAAGATTATAAGAAGGGTATTGCTGTGGTTACGAGCACAAACCTTAATATAAATGACAGGAGTGCATTGATCGAACTTTTACAATCAGGCATTGATGAGATTATCGTTTCTTGCGATGGCGCCAGTAAAAAGACTTACGATAAATACAGGGTAGGCGGAGATTTCGATCTGGTGATGCAGAATCTTGAGTTTTTAGCTGAACAGAAACGCAAATTAGGCAGTAATGCGGATATTGTCTGGAATTTTCTGGTGTTTAAGCATAACGAGCATGAAGTAGATACTGCTCGTAGTATGGCGGATAAGCTGGGTGTTTCTTTTCGTATCGGATTAATGCGTACTTCTATGAAGGATGAAGTTCTTAAGCCCCATCAGGAGGGAATAAAAAAAGATATAAATTGGATTCCGGATAATCCGGAATATAGCGCTTATGACAAGATTAAACTTACGGCAAAAAAGACAATCAAAACCTGTAGAAAGCCGTGGCAGGAAATTGCCATAAATTGGAATGGAGAAGTTTTTCCCTGTTGTGCTGTTTACGGGGATAATTTTAATTTTGGTGACGCGAGTATTGACACTATAAAAAAGATATGGAATAACCAAAAGTATAAAGCAGCACGCCGCCAGATCATCAGCCATAAGAAAGATCTGTCTGTTATCTGCGGAATTTGTAAAAGTAACGGATTTATGCACATGTAAGATGAATACTAAAGAATTCACTCTCTCGGACAAAATTCTTTCTAATTACCGTTTATCGGTAGTTATTAAGTATATTGAAAAAGATGATGTTATCCTTGATTTTGGCTGCGGTGTTCAGCATTACCTGCTTAGCCGGTTCAAACATAGGTTTAAGTCCGGGTTCGGATTAGATTATGATATTAAAGATTACCAGGAAGGTAATATTGTTTTAACAAATTATAAATATCAAGGTAACTTGCCTTTAGAATGCAACTTCTTTGATAAAATATTTTTACTTGCTGTTTTGGAACATATTGAAATTAAAGATGTGAGAGCTCTTTTTTTGGAATTCTCTAGAATTTTAAAAAAGAACGGGCGTATAATTATTACTACGCCAACGCCGCGGTGCAAACCGATATTGGAATTTATTGCTTTTAAGTTAAAATTAGTGGCTGTCCAGGAAGTTACTGATCATAAACATTATTATATCGGAAAAGAAATTAATGATTTAGCAGGCAGAAGTGGATTAAAAGTTATTTATTCTAAGTTATTTCAATTCGGCTTAAACAGCCTTTATGTAATAGAAAAAGACAGGTGTTAATTTCATGTTAATCTTCTTAGTTTTAAATATTTTGCTTTTCGGCAGCGCTTATTTTATTGTTTACAAGGCCTTAAGGATTAAAGGCGCGGTCGATTCAACGATTGCTTTATTTGTAGTTTATTTTTCTCAAATTGTATTTAGCGAACTCCTGTTGGGCGTGTTGGGCCTGTTGTATCTTAAAAATGTTATATCTTTAAGTTTTGTTTTGTGGATCAGCGCATATTTGTTAACCCGCAGAAGAGATCTACCTGCGGAGTGGCTAAATTTTAACCTTTATTTTAAGAAGCTTTTAAATAATAAGTTTTATATTTTTATTTTTAGCGTAGTGGTAGCATTTGTTTTAGTAAAGCTTCTGATAAACCTGCTCAATCCGCCTTTTGGCTGGGATTCGCTTAATTACCATTTTACTTTCCCCGCAGAATGGTTTAAACACGGAAATCTTAATACGCCGATTACAGTATTTGATGATCCTAGCCCCACTTATTATCCGCTGAATGGGAGTTTATTCTATCTCTGGTTAATTCTTCCCTTTAAATCTGTATTTATGGCGGATTTAGGCCAATTTCCATTTTTTGTTGTGGCGGTTATTTCTGTATATAGTATTGCTCAAAAGATCGGCTTGAGTAGAAGTTCTTCATTTTATAGCGCTAGCTTGTTTGCTTTAATTCCGAATTTATTTAAACAGCTGCAAATAGCCTATGTTGACGTAATGGTGGGGGCATTGTTCTTGGTCTGCGTGAATTGGCTCCTTTTGCTTAGGGAAAATTTCAACCTTCAAAATGTCTTGATATACAGCTTAAGCCTGGGTTTACTGATCGGGATTAAAACTGTAGCTTTACCTTATAGCATTTTATTATGCATTCCTTTTTTAGTCATGCTCTTTCAGGATTACCGGAAAGTAAAATTTGGCTTAATTGCTGTATCTTGTATTTTACTCTTTGGTTGTTTTAGTTATTTCAGGAATTTTATCGAGACTGGCAATCCTTTATATCCATTAAATTTTAACTTATTGAATATAAATATATTCAAAGGAGTTATGGATAAAGCTGTTTATGCATCTCATTTTGATGCCAGAGATTATTCTTTGGGCAAAATGTTATTTCATGAAGGATTGGGGGCGCAAGCGTTATTGTTTATTTTACCGGGGATAGGTTTAGCCCTCCCGGCTGTTTTTCTTAAAAGAAGAAAAAAACCCAGCTTTAGCCTAGTTTATTTATTGCTGTTACCTATTTTGATTTACTTTGTTTATCGCTGCATCATACCCCTGGCCAATGTAAGGTATTTATACGCTATGCTGGGATTAGGGGTAGTGCTAGGGTTTTATTTATTTGACCTTCTAAAAATAAAAAAGCCGGTAATAGTCTTTTTAGTTTTTGTTTGTATTTTTTCTTCTGTGCCTTCACTAGCCAAGCGCCAGGAATTAGTTGCCGCACTAATACTTACAGCTGTGTTATTTTTACTTTTAATAAATTTTAAAAGAATTAAACTATTTGGAAATAAAAATTTAATTCTTGGTATAATTTTTGTATTAATGTTTAGTTTGCTTTTGCGTGGAGAAAGATATTATAATAAAAATGAATTCCCGCGTTACTATAAAATGGTAAAATATTCGGGTTTTTGGCCGGATGCAGCAAAGGCCTGGGATTGGCTGAATAATGAAACAGTGGGTAATAATATCGCTTATACCGGCAGAGCGGTGCCGTTTCCTTTATATGGAAGCGGTTTTAAAAACAATGTCTATTATGTTTCGGTGAATAATATTCAGCCGGCGAAACTACATTATTTTAATAATAGTAAATATGAATATGGTCTTGGGTTTGAAAGTTTACTTAAAAGCATAGAGCAGGAGAACAACTATCGGGGTAATGCTGATTATCACGTTTGGTTGGCTAACTTGTCCAAGGGGGCAACGGATTATCTTTTTGTTTATGCGTTGCAGCAGACAAAGAGTACAATATTCCCGCTTGAAGATAATTGGGCCATGACAAATACGGATAAATTTAAGTTAGTTTTTACTAATGCTACGGTGCATATTTATAAAATAATTAGATGAAACTTTCTGTAGTCGTTCCCGCGCATAATGAAGAAGAGAACATTGGACAGGTTATTGCGCAGATAGAAGAGGGTATTAAATTTCCATTTGTGCTGATCGTGGTAAATGATCATTCCTCGGATAGAACTGCGGAAATTATTCTGGGTATGGCTGGGAAATTTAATAATATAATTTTGCAAGAGAATAAACTTGCCGCGGGGTTTAGCAACGCGGTTAAAACCGGCTTGGAGAGTGCAAAAACTGAAGTAATTGTGCTGGTGATGGGTGATCTCTGTGATGACTTAGCAACTATACCGTTTATGTTTGAAAAGATTAAGGAAGGGTTTGATGTTGTTTGTGGAGCCCGTTATATTAAAGGTGGGGGTCGGATTGGTGGCTCAAAAGTAAAGTGGTTCTTTTCTTATTTTGTGGGCAGGACAATGTCAATGTTTACGGGAATCCCTACTCGGGATGTTGCTAATGCTTTCAAAATGTACCGTAAGGAGGTAATTGAAAGCATAAATCTTGAATCGACAGGTTTTGAGATATCGATGGAGCTGGTGCTTAAAGCGTATTTTAACGGGTTTAAGATTATAGAACTCCCGACGGTATGGCGGGAAAGGGAAAAAGGAAAATCTAGCTTTAAAATGTTTAATCTAACTCCGAATTACTCCCGCTGGTATTTGTGGGCGATTTGGAAGAGGTTGACGCAGAGGAGACCATAATGTTGCTCTCAGTGATTGTTCCGGTTTATAACGAAGCGCAGACTATAAAGCAGGTTATTGATAAAATTTATTCCGTGCCGATTGATAAAGAAATTATTGTAATCGATAATTGCTCAACTGACGGCACGCAAAAAATTTTAAGCGGCCTGCATTATGATAATTTAAAAATTATCTACCATGGTTCCAATCGCGGTAAAGGGGCATCTTTTCTAACTGGTTTAGATAATGCCGGCGGTGAGTATATTGTGACACAAGATGCTGATTTAGAATATGACCCGAATGATTATTTGCGCTTATTCGAAGAGATTAAAAATGGACAGTATGACATGGTTTCCGGTGCGCGTTTTTTTCAAGGGCACCAAGGGTTATTAATGCATGTGGCGGGTAATAAGTTCCTAACTTTTGCACTGAACTCTCTTTATGGAGCAAAATTAAATGATTGCGCAACCTGTTATAAGCTTGCCCGGAGAGAGGTATATAAATCATTCGTATTACAGTCAACGGGTTTTGATATGGATTTTGAGATCATCTGTAAAGCCCTGCGGAAGAAGCTTAGGATTAAAGAATTGCAAGTTTCCTATCATCCGCGTTCTTATAAAGAAGGCAAAAAAATCAGAATCAATGACGCCTTTTGGGCAATTTTAACCATGTTTAAGTACAGGTTTTGGAGGTAAGCCGATGAAAATTAAAATATTGAAGGTTTTAGATTTTATTCTCTATTGGTCAATTGTAATATTCCCTTTTAGTATGGGTGTTTCTAATGGTTTTATGAATACTTTTATGGCATTTATTATCGCGG
>Ga0172375_10010003_pt1 | contig 12379 bp, 6 predicted proteins | sample LakKiv1m_FD_114537 | JGI IMG/M metagenome (GOLD analysis project Ga0172375, IMG submission 114537) | Freshwater microbial communities from Kabuno Bay, South-Kivu, Congo - kab_092012_11.1m | ecosystem: Environmental > Aquatic > Freshwater > Lake | place: Democratic Republic of the Congo... | reverse complement strand
CTTGACTTGCCCGACATGACCTATGTGACTAGGGATATTCCCTTGTCCACACACAGAAAAAGTTTTACGAGATGATCCGCAAGGACATGATGGCTGTTGCCGCAGGAGAAGAAATTACCACAGTCAACGCGGCGGCAAACCTAAACAAGTTATTGCAGTTATCGTGCGGTGCCGTATATTCGGATACAGGTGAAGTCGTAGCTTTTGACGCTAAAAGTCGTATGACTGCCCTGTTAGAAGTTATTGAAGAAGCGAGTCATAAGGTAATTGTGTTTGCGCCATTCAAGCATGCGATTGAGATTATTGCGGAAGAACTTAAAAAGAATAGCGTAAGTACTGAAGTTATACACGGCGGCATCAGCGCAACACGGCGTACGGAAATTTTTGCCAGCTTTCAAACAGAAACAAATCCACATGTGCTTGTGATTCAGCCACAAGCTGCAGCGCACGGAGTGACATTACATGCTGCGAACGTCGTAGTCTGGTGGGGTCCGATAACATCTATAGAAACATATTTGCAGGCGAATGCTCGCGTGCATCGAGCCGGTCAGCGAAACCCATGCACCGTTGTGCATCTTCAGGGTAGTCCCGTAGAACATCGCGTGTATCGGATGCTGTCAGAAAAAGTCGACATTCATACTCGACTAATTGATCTTTATAAAAATGTTATGGAAGATACTTGACAAAGTAAAGTGCAACCATAATAATTTAAATTCCTTTTACAAACGAAGGAGAGTGCAATGAGTGAACAAGTAGAACCCGCCAACGCTGAGCGACTCACAAAAGTCTACGTTAAAATACGTGAGAAGCGCAGGGAACTTGCCAAGCAAGACAAAGAACTTGAAGAGCAATTAGAATTAGTTGCGCAACAGTTGCTTGAAATTTGCAAAGAGCAAGGTGCTGCAACCATACGCACGGCGCATGGCACTATTTCCCGTCGAACGTCGAAGCGATTCTGGCCTACCGATTGGGATGTTTTTTATAAATTCATCAAGGAGCAAGATGCGATGTCGCTTCTGTACCAACGCATTAACACTGCGAACATGGAACAGTTTCTTGAAGAAAACCCCGATACGCATCCGCCGGGGTTGAACGCGGATGTAACTCAAACTGTTGTAATCATCAAGAAATAGGAGAGTGCAAATGAGTAATGAACTTGCAGTGCTTGATCAGGGGCTACCTTCGTACCTGAAGGACTTGCAACTGGATGCGACTACCAAAGCCCTTATGGGTGGGGGTGGTGGTGAGTCTAAACGTATCTCCATCAAGGGCGGTGTATGGCGCATGATGGTCAACGGCAAAGAAATTGCTAAGAACGAAGAGCGGTCCATGAACGTGGTTATCGTTGCCGCTGCCGAGAAGGTATCGCGGACGTTCTATTCCAAGCAGTATTCGGAGGGCGGTGAAGTTACTGCTCCCGACTGTTGGTCTGCTGACGGTGAGATGCCTGATGCAAAAGCAGCCAATCCTCAATCCAAGCGGTGCATCGACTGTTCGCAAAATGCTAAGGGTTCAGGTCAAGGCGAAAGCCGTGCTTGCCGTTACAGTCAGCGTTTGGCTGTAGTTCTTGCGAACGATCTTAAGGGTGACGTGTTCCAACTAACACTGCCTGCTGCATCTATCTTTGGTGCAGGTGAACCGGGCAAGTGGCCCCTACAAACATACGCCAAGATGATTGGTAGCAAAGGTGTGCCCATTACTGCGGTGGTAACTGAGATGCGGTTTGATACGAACAGCGCAACACCCAAACTTACGTTCAAGCCTGTCAAAGTTTTAGAACCCCATGAACACACAGCCGTGATCGACCAAGGCAAAACCACATCAGCCCAACGTGCGATCACCATGACGGTTGCCGAAGCTGATGGCGTTAAGGTTGCACAACCTGAAGCACCGAAACTGACTAAGGCAGAAGCCGTTAAAGCTGAAGTCGTGGAAGAGCCTGTAAAGCGCACCGCTAAAAAGGAGGAAGCACCCGCAGAGAAAAAAGATCTGTCCAAGATCCTTGACGAATGGGATGACTAATCATGCCAACCGGATATTCGCTACTCACAGTAGACGCTATCCAAAGTGCAAACGGACGGTTACTTGGCGTACAACTAGGTAAGATATGTATCAAGAACGACATACCTGTCACGGATGTAGCCGAGTTCTTTAACGTCAGCCGCATGACTGTATACAACTGGTTCAAAGGTAAAGCAGTCGTGTCAGGCGAGCACGCGGAACGCATGAAAAAACTGATTGAAAAATTATCGTAATTAGTTTTGAGAGGGCTAGGTTAGCTACCGAAGAGGGCGTTGCCGTCGCGCCCCTGCCCATCCTCTTCCCGACGGCTCGTTAAGGACGGCTATGCTTTCGCGCAAAGAATTTTTTGCATTGGTGCTACCACCTCTTGAGGAGGGTGACCACTACTGCAGTTTTGGAAACAAAGGGAAAGACGAGATTCGTCAGCGTTTTGCCACCGACATAGAAGATTTAAGTATCAAATCAGATTTACTGCAGGCAGAAGGATTTAATGCGTTCTTTGGTTTAGCTAAATTCGGTTCACCTAAAAATGGCCGTTATGCCACCAACGCCATATCGTTAAAGTCGTTCTTCCTTGATCTTGATTGTGGAGAAGGTAAGCCGTATGCCACGCTTGACGAGGGACTGGCTGCACTAAAAGAATTTTGCAAAGCCACAGGTTTACCCAAACCAACTATTCTCAGGTCAGGGCGCGGTGCACATGTGTACTGGATCTTGGAAGAACCGATGGTTCGGGAAGATTGGAAGCCATTTGCAGAGCAACTCAAGCGGCTATGCACTAATCAGAAGTTTAATATTGACTACGCAGTACCTGCCGATCCTGCTCGTGTGTTGCGGGTGCCTGAGACAGATCACGTCAAAGACCCAACTAATCCAATCCCTTGCGAGATTATGTATCTCGCACCGCTAGTTTCAAACGACAAAATAAAACAAATTTTAACGCCTACTGAAGACATCCTCAACAGTATCGCTAAAGCATACGGCAAACGTCCGCTTGACCCAACAACACTAGCGTTGATTGGATCTAGTCAATCACGATTCAAGACCATTCTAATTAAGTCTATCGAAGGTACAGGCTGCGCACAGATCGCCAACATTTACGACAATCAAGATACGATTGATGAACCACTATGGCGTGCGGGTTTGTCAATTGCTCAACAGTGCGTAGACCGAGACAAGGCTATCCATAATATTAGTAAGCGGCACCCCGGCTACAACGCCGAAGATACCGATAAGAAAGCCAACGAGACCAAAGGCCCATACACTTGCGAAACATTCAAAAAACTAAATCCAACAGTATGTGAAGGTTGCGAACGCAAGATCACGTCCCCCATCCAGTTAGGTCGTGAAGTTATTGAGTCTACCGAGGAAGAGAGCGTAGTCACAGGCGTCGTACCGCAGACGCAAGAGGTCAAGAAATATGTAATTCCTAAGTTTCCCTTCCCGTTCTTCAGGGGCAAAAGTGGTGGTGTGTTCGTGCACACCAAGGACAAAGATGGTAACGACAAAGATGAAGTTATTTATCCGTACGACTTTTATGTGGTTAAACGCATGATTGATCCTGATGTGGGCGAGACAATTTTGCTTCGCCTGCATCTACCAAAAGATGGTGTTCGGGAGTTCATCATGCCGCTTGCATCGGTGCTATCCAAAGACAAGTTTCGAGAAGTAATTGCGTCGCAAGGCATGGCGGTGCTGACAAAACAACAGGACACACTTATGTGGTACGTAACAAAATGGGTGGAAGAATTGCAGATGACAGCACAGGCCGAGAAGGCCCACAAACAATTTGGCTGGCTGGAGGATGAGTCCGGCATCATTATTGGAGATCGGGAGATCCGAGCAACCGAGACGATCTACAGCCCGCCGTCTACACCTACGTTGCCTTTGATTCCGCTGTTTACGCCCAAGGGTGACTTCCACGTCTGGAAAGATGTCATCAATGCCTACGGACGCCCCGGCATGGAGGGCCGAGCCTTTGCCTTTTTCATGGGGTTTGGCACCCTGCTTTTGCGCTTTACCGCCCTTGACGGATTCGTGCTGAACCTAATGAGCCGGGAGTCGGGATCAGGGAAAACCACTATATTACAGGCCATCAACAGTATCTATGGCAGACCCAAAGAACTTCTGTTGTCACCCAAGGATACCTACAACTCTCGGATGCAACGTCTTGGAGTCATGCAGAACTTCGCCGTGACGATGGACGAAATCACCAATATGCACCCCGATCAGATGTCCCAACAAATCTATGACATCACCTCGGGCCGGGGCAAGAACCGCATGAAACAGCATGAGAATGCCGAGCGCCTAAACCATACCAAGTTTTCCACGGGCCTAATCACTTCAAGTAACCGGTCAGTACCCGATGCGCTGCTTTCTATAAAGAGCTTTCCAGATGGTGAGTTAAACCGGATCTTGGAGATATCAGTCAAGCCCGACCCGCACGACGATCCGGCATGGTCACGGGATCACTTTGGCAGGCTGCTCTCTAATTATGGGCACGCTGCCGAGCCGTACTTTAATGCCATATTAGGGCAACTACCTATGGTTCATCAGAAGATGAAAGAGTTCCAAGCTAAAGTAGACGCTGGTGCTCAGATCAAAAACACCGAGCGATTCTGGTCGGCTATGGTCATGCTCAGTATCACGGGTGGGTCTATCGCCAAGCAGCTAGGGTTGCACGACATCCCGGTCAAGCCTGTCTTTGAGTTTGGGGTAAACCTCGTCAAAGAAACCCGCATCCGCACCCGAGAGTATATGTTTGATGCCGATGACTATCTCGGTGGCTTCCTGCAACGGCACTTTAACGAGATTCTGGTCATCAATGGCAATAAAGATAAGCGTACTGGGCTGGAGCACTCACCCATCAAGGAACCCCGTGGTCCGCTTACTGCCCGCTACGAGCCGGACACCAAGATGCTTTACATCGTTGTAAAGTCCTACCGGGACGATTGTGCCAAGAACTTTACAAACTTCGACGAATCGCTGACCCCCTACCGCAAGAGCAAGGCCCTGCTTGAGACCAAAAAGAAGCGTATGACGGCTGGCACGCTGGCTAATACGCAGGCTCCGGTCACTGCCCTGTGCTTCGATACGTCTAAACTAGAGTCGTTTAGCGACACTGTGCTGGTCAAAAATGAAGATACTGGGACTGCCGCTACTGATTGAGTGGGACAAATTCAAGCCGGGTACGTCGTTCTTTGTACCTTGTTTGGACCGCAAGCTGACCCAACGGTTTGTCGAATCGGAGGCAGCTCGATTGAAGTTAAGCGTCGTATGTAAACAAGTTGTGGAGAAAGGCAAATATGGTTTACGAGTCTGGCGAGTTGATCCTATAATGGTCTCGCACTCTTCTCCTTCTGGCTTTGAGAAGACTTAACCCCCGGCTAGTCCGGGGGCTTTTTTCAGTCCTCGTCCTCGTCAAGCAGCCTGTCTATTTCAGGCATCAGGCTCTTGTTAAAGCGCACGCCATTAATCGTATTTTTTTCAGCCGCTTCCCGTGCTCGCTGTGACCTAATTAGTGTATCCGGTCTAATCTTAGCCTTAGCATCAATGCGGCGCTCGTTAAACTTATCAATGTCTTCTTGCACTTCCATCATCAAGTCGTAGTCCCCTGCACGACGAGCCATGTCGTACTTGTTGAGCAGTTGAGACCGACGCTTGAGAACGTCCCGCTCAAACCCTTTCTTCATGGAGAGTTCTTCGTAGACGTTGGACAAGTTTGCCGGAGAGAACCCGATAGCCTGCATCGCTATGTTGTAAGCGCTGATGTCTTCGATAATGGGTTCGCCTTTAAGGTTGGTAACTCCGTCTTGGTAGTATCTGAAACCTTTCATGGCGTTTTTAACGAAAGTGGGCATCATGGACTCAACACCACGCCAAACTTCACCTTCACCCACCAACTCAGCCCCACGCCCGACCCCAACGACAAACGAACCAAGCGGACCAAACATTTGTTGCATTGCAGTAAGAACGTAGCCGTGCTCATCGACTGAGCGGGGGTCATCGCGGAATAGCAGATCGTTGGCTACACCTACCCGGTTGGCAATCTCAAGGTTTAGGGCGTAGTTGACACCACCTTTGTATAGAAGATCTCCGAAAAAGGCTCGCATCTCGGTATTGAAGTCAAACGGCTCATCTTCATCACCAAACAGGCTTGCAATAATTTCAGCCAGCGTAGATGTCATACCCATAAACGGAAGACCCTTGATGCCTGCAAAAGCCATCGTCATGCCGTAAATGCCCAATAACTGCCGACGTGCTTCCCGTTGAATTTGGGGGTTTTCACCCTTAAATGCCTGATGAAAGGCACGACCCACCACATAAGCCGAGTTCCAAATGAAGCTTTTAAAGGTAAAAAAGACGCGACCGGCCGGATGCTGCATATACCGAGGTGCAGTTGCACCAAGCCCGGAGGTGTTGATTTGCTTGGTAGTATCTATGGCATACCGGATAGCATCGGCTTCGCTCATACCTGACCCACGGGCTAAGTCGTAGGCGGCTATTGCAGTAGCACCACGGTTTAAAACTTCAGCTTTAGCAAATGGGATAGAGATCCCATCCATGATTTTAGCTTTCAGACCAACAAACTCAGAAGTAGTTTGTCTACGACCTTCTAAAACTTCTCGTGCCACGGTGTGCTCAAGTTGAGCATGATCATTTAAAGCATTAAACAGAGCGGTATATTTTGGTATCCGGTTATTAAAGATGTAATTGATGATAGTTTTTGACCCTCCAAGAAGCGCAGTGGAGGATTTGTCAAAACCAAATTTAGCACCAAGGATTGACCACGAGAACATGGGCAGCGTAGTCAAGTTTACCAGTGCCGACGAGATGTTGCCCGCGATGTAATTAAAGTAGCTTATGGTTGTAGCTGCGCTAACAAGTTTTCCGTAGGTCGGGTTATGGAAGAACGATGCCTGACCCATTATGTTTTGCGCAGCCGAGAAGGCACCTGCCCCAGTCGGAGTAGTAGATGCGGCTTCACCTTGCTCAGATACTTCAGATAATGCCCGGTCAATATCGGGGTTGTACTTGCTTGCTGAGAGTTTGCGCGCCCACTTAATCATAGTCTCGCCGTACCCACGCACAATATCCCGCTCCATGCCTCTTACGTTGTCAGCCTTCATAAAGTTCTTTGCTAAAGACTCGGCGGGGAACAAAGCTAAATACGACTGATAAATGTTTCGTTTTAGTTCTTCGCTGGCGCCTTGCTTGTTTAACTGGTTCATTAGCCCAACAATAAAAGACGAAGAGGGCAACGTGCCTTGATTGAATACGGCCTCGTCAATGTTTTGGTAGGCTTTAAACGTTTTGCCCTTAAGCTGAGTGTTAATAAATATCTGACGCTCGCGCTGAGATTGGAACGCCTGCACGGCTCGCTCACCGTTTTCGTCGTATTCAACCCAGAAGTCACCACGACGCAAAAACGGAATGTAGGCTACTTGGCGCTTGCGAGCTTCATACTGGGCTTTTAGCTTTTGTCGAATTGATGGATCTTGTACAGAGTTAAGTAAGATGTTCTCGTACTCGTTGATTGCAGCATCGTAGTCCGCACGAATGTCTTTGTAGACTTGTTGCACTGCGGTAGGTAAAGAATTGTAGACACCCATGAGTCGACGATACTCCGCCTGTTGTGCTGCGGACGGTTTAAATTTAGGGTCAAGCAAATCTACCTGCTCTAAGCGAGCGTCATAAGCCATGTCATTCATCTTTTGCATAGCTTTGGGGTTCTTGCGCTCGACATCGAGGAAGCGGGTGTATTTAGTGTTGATTGCCTTAATCCGCTGCTCTTGCATGCCACTACGTAACTCTAAGGCATTAATAAGTTTTTGCAGGGACGGTAACTCTTTTTTATAGATCTCGTTGATGTTATCTAACCGCAGCACACCCATAGCAATAGAGCGCACGTCAGTAGGCATGTTGGACAAATAGTTACGCGTCGCGTTAACAGTGCGGCCTGTCAAAGAAGGCATCGCTCGGCCAATCTGCCCAACCACTCCAAATCCTGTAGATGCTCCGTTGGGAGTGCCCAAGAACATTAGATCAGATACCGATGGTTCAACATCACTTGAAATATCCAGTGCGTCATTGATCAGCTTTATACCGCGCTCGTAAGCGTTGGTGCCTTTACGAAAGCCAAAGAATTCAGCCAGAGTTTGCATAAAACGCTTAAACATACTTTGGCTTTTGGGGGCCTTCATGTCTTTAAGCAAGGCTTGGAACTCTGGATTACTAACTAGCTCGGCTGCAAACTCTTGCAAGTCCTGAGCGCCGTAGGCACCACCAAGCTGGTTTTGAAGCTGTTCAAACAGCGCTGTTAGCTCTTTAGTTACCGGTAAATTTGGGTTACGAAGCACATGAGAAATAGCAGCGTGCATAAGTTCATGCAGCACCGTGTGCTCGTTCATACCCTGCTCAGGGTTGATGGTTATAGTGTTAGTACGGGGATCAAATGATCCAGGTTGATTACCTTCAACCGGACCAACCACAATCTTGGTCTTAAGGTTCAGGCTCTTGATCTTGGCAAGGATCTGGCGCACGTCCTTGTTCTGAGTGTTTGCCTTTAGGTTGTCAATTATTCCCTTGAGGTCACCCGACTCAACCAGTGCCCGTCCAGCATCATTTAGATCGGGGCCACGATGGACGGGCAGGAACAACTTTGTACCGCTTTTCTCGAAGAACCGTTGATTAAATTCCTCTGCTAGCTTGTTGTAGTCTTCTTCGGTAAGTTCTTTTTTAGCTTCTTTCTTGGGTGCAGTTGGTGCCTCAACTTGTTTGGCTGCTGCAATCCGCTGGTCAATTAGTGGCTGGAACTCTGCCTTGGCTTCCTTGTTAATCTCCGACACGATTGCATCGCGCTGCTTAGGACTGGCCTGCTCCATCGCCTGCAAGAACGGACCCATGTCAGGCCCAGATTGCAGGATGGCATTGCGAATTACCTCAAGTTCTTGCTGGTTGCGTGTGGCTTGCGCCCGACCTGCAGCATCTGGGGCTGGTTGTGCTAAGACATCTTGTAGTCGGAAGTACTCGTTAAGCAGGCCCGGCAGGCGTAGGTAGTTATGTGCAGGTGTGCCAGTCAGGTCCTCGGAAGGCAGAAGATCGGGGTCAACCTCGGCAGCGGTAGCCGCTTCACGCAGCATGCCAGTCAGGGCATTGTTGGTGCGCTCGTCATTCTGGGTAACAAAGTCAGCCTGCTTCTGCACCGCCTCATCGGTAGCCGCTTCAGCCTTGGCTATATCTTTGGTAGCTTTAACACCTAGTGTAGGCTCGACAACTTCTGCTCTTTCAGCAGGGCGTTCAACAGGTAGTCCAGTTTCAGCCAGTCCTCCGACGACAGGTTCTCCAACTCCTTCGGCACCTCGATCTCCGAGCGGTGCTCCGCCTGCGATATCACTTGGAACGCTAGGCTCAACTGTTCCGACGACAGGCTCTGTAGTAACTCGTTCATCTGATATTACCTCCGTTCCAGCAACCTGAAACTCAGGGCGTTTTAGAAACTCCTCAATTTTTGCAGCAGCACCTTCGGCAGGTTTGCCAGATGCGTATGCCTCCAGTGCTCGTTTTACTTCGGTTGCATCTGCAGGATTAGAAAGATCTTTACCAGCCAGCGGGCCATCAGAACGCAAAATACGAGCGGTTGGACCAATACCAAGTTGTTTTCCTAAAGCAGTCAAGCCTTCTTTGCTTGAACTGATGATAGTACCTTCTAGTCCAGAAGGGGGTGTTACTTTTGTAGGCTCTGGGATGGGCGCGGGGGCTGGAGCGGCTGCGGGTTGAGGCGCAAATAAATCACCTTGTCCAGATGCAGCGGCTTGGGCTTCTATTTCGGCTTGCTGTTGTTGAGCGGCTGTAATTTCTTCCGGCGACATGCCGGGCAGCGTAAGTTGTTTTGCACCCAGTAGTTTTCTAAGTTTTTCTTGATTAGCTTTTTGTTCAGTTACTTCCCGCTGCGCTTGTTGACGGGCAACAACTACCGCACGCTTTTGGTCTGCAGTTGCGGCTTTCTCAGCGGCTTTGGTTAATTCACCTTGCGGTCCAAACATTTCTAACTGTTTACCAGTCAGCGTATCTTTAGCGCCTTTTTCGGCTTTTTTAACAACTTCTTGTGGTTGGAACAAGCTTGAATAAATTCCAGGCTCCATTCCGGGAAGTTGTCTTTGGACTTGTTGTGCCTCTATTTCTGCAATTTCTTGTTCAGCAGCTTCAACTTCTCTACGTAATTGAGCAGCTTCTTGGCGTTGCCCACGGCGCTCCATAGCATCTGCCATCTGGGCTTTACGTACTGCGGCTTCCCGCATGCGCTGGACGCTACCACCTACACCACCGAACCCACCACCAGCAATTGCACCGCGAACGCTGGATTCCATAATTCGATCCCACTCTTTACTACCAAACACCTGCGGGTTCTCACCAACAAACTTTTCGGCAGTAATACTTATGGCTTCTTGAGCACCCTCAGTTAGACCTTCACCAACAACTCCTTTGAGCACTCCAGAGGTCACGCTGCGCAAAAGCCCCCGATCCATGCCGGATTTCTCTAGTACTTTTTCTACAATACCAACCTTCAAGGGACCAGAAATCTGACGAGCTAACTGTGCAGGTAAAACTGAGTCAAGAGCAGCAGCGCCAGCGCCAAAAAGCATGGACACACCAACATCCATTTCTCCGGTTTCTTGAAAGACGTTTTGGAAAATCTCTGGAGCGTTCTGGGCGTATGACCCTAAAAACACACCTACATTGGTGCCAGTAGTAGCTTTAGCTACAATACTAGGAGCAGCACGCTTCATACCTTCTAGTACAAATTTTTCAGCAGCTTCACCAGCTAAACCACGCTCAGCCGCCTGAGTTGCCAGCGACTTACTTACTGTATTTAATGCCGAGCGTCCGGCTACAGCCCCAAGACCAAGGCCGGGAATAAGAGATGTGGCGATATTAGCGAACTGTTCGCCAAGGACTTGAGCACCAAATTGAATGCCCTGGTATGGTCCTTCAACTTCTTTATAGGATTCAAATATGGGAGGGCGTGCGGCGGCTATCTCTTGCTGCGACTGAGCAGCTTCTTCTAATTGTCGCTTGGCATAGTCTTCAAACCCAAAGGCTTTACCAACCATAGCGGGAATGATGTCCCCACCAAGAACTCCTAACTGCTGGGCACCCCGAACGGCACCTTCACCCAGCGTACCTAGTATACCGGGGCCGTATTCTTTGCGAAGTCGCTTGGCTTCATCTTGCTCAAACAGTTGATTTGCTGTTTGAAACAACACGTTTTGGTCAACGTTTGCCGGACCTTCAATACGATAAATTTTACCGTTAGGAGCTTGTACCTTATAGATGGGCATGGTACTTCTCTAGTTAATCTTCTGTGCCGACTAGACTATACCTTTGCGATAACCCCCCTGTAGCCGTTCCCCCTAATCTCCGTTGAACGTAATCGTTAATTGCTTTTTCATAAGCCTTATTGACTCGATCTTCAAAAGTTTTATCTGCGTTTAAATCAGGTACTTTAGACAGTTTAAGGTCCTCAGCAACTTGTTTGCGAATAATATTGGGAGTAATTTCATTCATAGCATCTTTGCGAATTTGCGACATTTGGTACTCACTAATCCCACCAGTGCCACGAGAAGCAAGTGCATTAGCACGAATTTGAGCTGCGCCAAGTTGGACGCCGCCTAAGTATTCTTTACCCCAAATATCAACAGCGCGATCTTGATCCTTAATTCCTGCATTCATAAGCGCACTGACGCCAAATTTATCTCGAGCCTCAGCAGCATCGGACGCTCTCATAAGCAACTGATCACGACGATTAAGGTCATCACGTTGCTCAGCACGACGGGCCTGCTCAATAAGGGCAAACTCCTTAGTACGCTCACGCTCTGATTTACGAAGATCTTTGTATGCGGCTTGATAATCTTCTACCCCTACCATCGCTCCTTTACCGATATTTGTCAGAGCATGTTGTGAAGTACCTGCCATCATAGATAAACCAGCTTTAAGAAGTGCCATATATTTGGCTTGCGTCTTATCAAGACCTGCCTGCTCACCTTCTTTTTTAAGCATGGTTTCGTATTCACTAAAGGCTTTGCCTTCCAAACGATCTTTGCCAAGAGCTGTCATAAGGCGTTTCTCGCGGTCTTCAGACCGTTGGAAGTATCCACCTATGCGTTCGCCCGTCGCTGTATTAGGTCTACCTTCTAAAATATCTTTTGTTATGTCAAAAGCTGACCCAGTTGGGGGTGCAGGAAGTCTTAATCCTTGGCCCGGAATTACTGGGGCACCTTCTCTAGTTACTAAAGACTTATCTTCAGGTGGTGCAGCGGATGCATTTGCGTTTGCGTTTGATGGAATAACAGCGTCT
>Ga0172375_10010000_pt1 | contig 12381 bp, 11 predicted proteins | sample LakKiv1m_FD_114537 | JGI IMG/M metagenome (GOLD analysis project Ga0172375, IMG submission 114537) | Freshwater microbial communities from Kabuno Bay, South-Kivu, Congo - kab_092012_11.1m | ecosystem: Environmental > Aquatic > Freshwater > Lake | place: Democratic Republic of the Congo... | reverse complement strand
TTAAACGGAAGTTTTATTTCAAGTGGCGTATAGTTAAAATTCAACATCCTGCATATCAGCGGCCTTACCAGTATTTCAAATATTATAAATGACGAAACCGGGTTCCCCGGAAGGCCGTAGACGATAGCATTTTTACTGAGCCCGAAGGTAGTTGGTTTTCCGGGTTGAACGGCAACTCTTGAAAAGAGAATTTTCACTCCTGCTTTTTCAAGTACGGCCGGCACAAAATCAAAATCGCCCATTGAAACGCCTCCTGTCAGAAGTACGAGGTCGTTTTCCGATAATGCCTTTTGCACAACATTAAGAGTGATCGCCTCATCATCCCTGGCAATACCGTAATATTTACCTGCACCACCTGCTCTGTCCACCTGTGCCATCAGCTGGTATGAATTGGAATTTCTGATTTGCGACTTTGCAGGTTTTTTGTCAGGCTCCACCAGTTCGCTTCCTGAACTAATAACTCCTACACGGGGCTTCCTGCTGACATTAACGGAAGTGTGACCAACCGACGCCATTACTGCAATATCCTGCGGCCTGATGATCCTTCCTCGCTCAAGGACAGTATCACCTTCTTTTACATCTTCCGCCCGGAAAGCAATGTTCTCCTTGGTGAAACCTCCTTTAAACCGGATCTTTCCTGATGGAAGAATTTCAGTATCCTCCACCATTATCACACAGTCGGCGCCCTGAGGAACCGGTGCTCCTGTCATTATCCTTGTGGACTGGTTTTGTCCCACAGTTTTTCCGGGTTCCTTCCCCGCAGGGACGGTTTCGATAATTTCCAGATCGTTTGCAAGGTCTGACTTCCGTATTGCAAATCCATCGACAGATGATTTGTTGAACGGGGGCAGGTTCATGTCGCTCAATACTGTTCCGGAGAGCACCCTGTTTAGAGAATCGGTGAACGGTATTGTTTCGGTACCGGTGCTGAATGCCGAATTTAATACGATGTCGTATGCTTTTTCAAATGGTATCATTTCCATTTCTCTGTTCTTTTATCTTTGGTCTTTGGTCTTGAAAAACCCACCCCTAGCCCCTCCCAGGAGGGGAATCCAATCTGCTCTGGCTATATTCCGTGGTCTTTGGTCTTTGGTCTTTGGTCTTTGGTCTTTTATCTTTCATCCTCCACCCTGCAGGGCTATCCCTGCTTCAGCAGGAAAAGTTATCCATACTTCTGACAATTCGTTAATATTAAGTAATTTATAACTCTCAGATGAAATATCTACATAAAATTTTTCTCCGGCATCTACAGTTACTTCCATACCGAACTCCGATGGAAAAACATCGCTCACAATACCTTTAAAACAATTTGCATAGCTATCTGTTGGCTCGGTGTTGTGAATTTTAATTTCATTGCTCCGGATTATCATCAGGCCTTCCGATGGATAATTGTCCTCTTTCATTACAAATGAGATAGTGCTATCGCATCCGGCCTTCCATATGCCTCCTTCATTTGAAAATTTAACTCTGAAGAAACTCCTGATTCCTGAGTACCTCGCAACAAACTTATTTACAGGTTTGCTGAACACTTCTGACGGTGTTCCAACCTGTATAATTTGTCCATTATGTATCACACCAACGCTTGTTGCAAGACTCACAGCTTCGCGGTAATCGTGAGTTACATGAACAATTGTCAATCCTCTCCTGTGTAATTGACGGAAGATTTTTTTTATATCGTCCTTCAGGCTTGAATCAATTGAAGCAAGGGGTTCATCGAGAAGAAGAATTTTCGGGTACGTTATTAAAGTACGGGCCAGGGCAACTCTCTGAAGTTCGCCACCCGAGAGGTTATTTGTAAAACGGTTAAGGATATCACTTATATTCAGTTCGCGGGCTATGGTATCTACTCTCTCCTTAATTTCTTTTTCTTCAACCCTCCCGCAATGAAGGGAGTATGCAATATTGCCGAAGACAGTCATGTTTGGGAATATCGCATAGTCCTGGAATACCAGTCCTATATTCCTGTCCTGAATTTTTTTCCATGTAATATCTTCATTATAAACCAATATTCTGCCAGAGTCAGGATCTTTCAACCCTGCAATAAGCTCAAGGAGTTGTGTTTTTCCAGAGCCGGATCGGCCGAGCAGGACAAAATAATCACCTTCCGCTATGTCGATACTTATACCGGAGAGACTGAATGTGCCCAGCTTCTTGCTTATATTTTCAAGTTTCAGCATCGGGTGATAATTGAGTTTCCTTTTTCCTTCCAGGAATAAGGCGTAAAAGTATGAAGACGATCAGTGCAACTACTATGAAGAGCACCGATGCCGGCCGTGCATAATTAAGTCCGAAAGAGCTGAATCTTTCGTAAATGAGTACAGGAGCTATCATGGGATGATAGGCAACGATAACTACTGCACCAAATTCACTCATTCCCCTGGCGAACATCATTACGAAACCTGTCATAATGCTCCGCCAGGCTATTGGAAGCGATACTGTAAAAAAGACTCTTGAGCGGTTTGCTCCGAGAGTAAGAGCGGCTTTCTCAAGTCGTTCCGGCACAGCTGCAAAACCATCGCGAGCCGAGTTTATGAGAAAAGGGACGCTCACAAATGCCATAGCAAGAGCAATTCCTGCCGGATTATTTATAAGTGTAAGTCCCATGGAACCAGCAGCTTTACCGAGAAATCCGTCTCTAGAAATAAATCCAAGAACAGCAAGACCTGCAGCTGTATGAGGAAGAACAACGGGAAGATCGATAATACCCTGAACAACTTTCTTCAGCGGAAAGTTTTTTCGTGCAAGAAGCCATGCCAGCGGTACAGAACCGATCGCAAAAATGAAAGTTGCGGCAAAGGCCACCCAGAGAGTAAGCCATATACTTTCCTGAACATCCTTGTCATTTACTGTTTCAAGAAGTTCCGCTCCTCCTGTTTTAAGAAACATCCCTGCCAGGGGTGCAAGGATGAAGAGCAGCACCAGCGACGAAAGGATAAGCATTATCCAGTTGAACGGAGTGTTCTTTATCATTTCAGATATTTCTTAAGCTTATCAGGAATAATATCAGGTTGTTCCGTTGTAAAAGGAATAATCGGCTCCTGCCCGTTTTTCCTGAATACCTCCATCCCTTCAGGGCTTATAATATATGCTACAAAATCGACTGCTTTTTTGCTGTTTGGTGCATCTTTCAGCACTGCAAGACTGTAATTTATGTATTCACCCGTAACCTTCATTGTACTTCCCGGCTTGCTGCCTGTAACATTATGTGATACAAGATTATATATTCCATTCATTGAAGGATTTCCGAGGTTTATTTCATCGGGTAATTCTATGTATTTAAAGTTATGCTGAATTGCAACCGATTTATACTGGAACATATAATCGACTGCATTGGCTTCAACAAGGGCTACAAGATCGACTTCCTTCGGACGGATGAATGAGCGGTCTTTTAACTGCAGCTTGTCGGCCAGTCCGGGTTTCCAGTAATACTTCTCAGCAAGCTTAAATAACAGCACAGACCTGTAACCACATGGATCCGCATCAGGATCAGATCTGGCATAAGTTACATCATCCCTGAGAAGAATATCCATCCAGTTTTGTGAGTTTATCTCACCTGCACATTTTGATTTTTCCTGGTAGGCTATTACAATCTCATTGGTTGCAAAGCGAATGCTCCACGAAGCATATTGCGGAACGATAAGCCTGTCGATAACGAAATAATCAGCAGAGGCAATGATATCACAAGGCTTTTTAAGTTCGGTTATTTTCCTTGCACACACGAGGCTTCCGGCGGGTTCCATAAGGATCTTTACTCCTGGATTATTTTTCTCAAATTCATCTGCCAGCTGTTTGAAAGGAACAGATAAACTACCTGCATGGAATATTATAATTTCATTTGTTTTTGATCCCGGATTATTCCTGCATGCAGTCAGGGAGGATGCAAGGATAATCAAAAATATACATAAACGCCTCATAATATGAATGTTAACGTTTTTTATCAGATGTCTGCGAACAGGTCCGAAAAATAACAAAAAAGAGGAATACTACAGGTGATCTGTTCAGAATAGTCCACTTTTGCAATTTTGAGAATCTGGTCTGAACCAGTTTTTTCAGTCGGAAATTATTCAGCGAGTTTCCTATTGATAATTTCTGACAACCTCTATAAGCTCCGGCAGATCCATACCGATCTTTTTCAGAAAATCGATTGTGGGGACGCCATTATTGTTCCACCCCCTTCTCTTATAGACAGCATCGAGAAGTCCTTCGTACTGTTCCTCCCTGTATTTGCGCAGGATTTTCATCTTCTCTTCGGTTGTCATACCTTCAGTCTTTACACCAACCTTCTCCCTGAGCTGCTTGTCATATCTTTCTGCACGCGATTCATATTCTTCCTTTGTAACCGGGCCGGCTGCACGGTAAGGCTGCCTGTCGTATTTTCTTGTTCCGAATCCTCTTCTAAGGTTAAATATCCGCTGGAAGTTATAAACCCTCTCCGAATCTTCTATTAATCTTTTCTTGTCAAATTCACGTCCTGTAACTGCTTTATATATAGTTACATAGTTATCGACATGTTCGGGCACCTTGGCAGGTTCATCGGAGTGTGCGTTTGTTTCCGGCTCAACGTCGTTCCATGGAAGTTTGCAGAGCCCTACAAGGCCAAACCATGTTCTGAACATCGGAAAATAGTGCAGTGCTTCAGCTTTATTCTCGAAAGTAGGTATCTGGTTATTAACCATATCCATGAAGATGAGCCAGGCTTCATCGTGCTGCGGACCTTTATTTGTCATTGCGAAGCCACCCTGCTGAGCCAGGGATTCTTTTGGCATATACTGGGAATACTCCAAGCCCTTATTTTCCATTCCTATATCGTTCAGGAAAGCTGCATCGCCCCAGCCTTTAGTAATGAACATCTCTTTCATTTTTCGTACACCAAGCCCTGCAATAACTCCGAATCCCTCTCCCCTTGCTAACTGGTGGAGCATTTCGAGTGCATCTTTGGAATTTCCGAATCTCAGGTTGAGTCCCCCGGTTCGATCGAGGTTAAGTATACCATTTTCAAAGCATTCCATTACGAAAGCAGAAAGAGTGCTCCAGGTAATTGTACAAATACCATAAGTGTCGCAATAGAAGTTGGTTTCGATTATATATTCCGGATCAAAAATGCCGCAATTGGATCCCAATCCGGCAGCATTTTCATATTCTGGTCCGTCAACTATCACTTTTTGTCCTTTGTATGGACCGGTTTTCAGTTCAAAATCATCCACACCCTTGCTGCACGACATATTGCAGCCTATCCAGCAACCGTCGGGTATATTCTGGGTGAAGTTCCTTTTCCATACCGAAGAATCGATCTTATATGCATCGGGATGGCTTCCGAATTTATAATTATTTACCGGGAGAAGATCGTGGTCGTTCATTACTTCCATAAGGTGTGCGGTACCCACCTGTCTCATCTGGCACTGTTTATCGTCGAGCTCGCGGATCTCCCTGTTGAAACGCTTTCCTCTCTCCATGATTGCTTCAAGGTCAACAACATTATTCAGGTTTCCCTTCACACCCGGTATTTTGCAGACGATAGCTTTTATTCTCTTATTTCTGAAAACAGTGCCTATCCCCCCGCGGCCGGCTTGTTTCAGCCTTACTTTCTTCCTTTTTGAATCATAGAAGCTGAAATTCAGCATTCCTATAAGTGAGTGGTCTGCTGCAGACCCGGTTGAGACCACTCCTATATTCTTCTTTTCATTATCATTATCGGCAAATATCTCAGTAAGCTGTTCTGCAAGCAAATGACTGTCGACTGCTTCAGCAGGAGCTTCGAAGAGTTCTACCTTGTGATTTATTCCGTCAATGAAGATTATAACATCGTTTGCAGCTTTGCCCTGAATTTCCAGTGCATCGAAACCGGAGAATTTCAGGAAGGGCCCGAAGAAACCGCCTACATTGCTGTCCATAACCGATCCGGTCTGCGGAGAGAGGCTCACAACCAGCGATTTACCGGTACCCGAGTATTGGGTTATCCCTCCGATCGGGCCTGACGATATAATAATCTCATTTTCAGGATCATCCCATTTAGTTCCGGGAGTTGTGGCATCCCAGAGAAGTCTGAGTCCATATCCTTTCCCACCAATGAACTTTTCCTTCATCATAGGTGGAACATCCTTTTCCCTTATGTCGGCAGAACCAACGTTAATATAAAGTATCTTGTCGGTATATCCCTTGCTGAGAGGTTTCCAGTTATAATCCCATTTCTTAAGGATCCTATGCTGTGCCTTAATCGAGTTTATATCCATAGCCAGATGTTTTAAGGGAAGCAGTGTTAAACCTCAAATTTACAACTTTTTAAGATGTTTCTATATGATATAAATCAGTATGTCAGGTTCTCAGGAATTGTTATTTCCAGTCAGCTATGATAATGCAAAATAAAAATGGGATCCCCCCGTTCATTGAGGGTACCTTGCAAATGGACTAAAAGGTTCGTAAATTTCGGCATTAAAAAATCCGGTAATGAATCAAATAAAAACAGTGCTGCTGCTCGTGATTGTAATTCTTGCTACAGGGTGTGAAACCAACAAATGGGAAGAGCATGAGCGAAAATTGATAAATGATTATGTGAAATCGCTTGAGGATACCTTGTATGTCCTGTACCCCAGCGGATTGTATTATATAGAACTTACACCCGGTACGGGGTCAGTTCCGGTTGAAAAGGATACAGTCTATTTTAAGTATAAGGCTGCATTCACTGATTATGTTCAGTTCGACAGGAATAAACCATATACAACTCCTGTTGAGTATGTAGTGGGGTCCTTCGCCGGAATGTCAGTGAAAGGTGTTGATGAAGGGTTACGGTACCTGAAGGAAGGAGGAACATCGAGATTACTGACGCCGTCAAGCCTTGCCTATGGATTTGAAGGTCTGTGGAATATAGTACCAGGATATACACCAATTGTCTGGACGATAGAACTGGATAGCCTGAAGCGGGGACCGGTAAAGTAATCCGGATATCGAAAAAACGGTACTCAATGAGATTCTCAGAGATCAGGGATCATCTGGCACAATTCAGGGTAGGCATTGCTGGTGCAGGAGGACTTGGTTCGAATTGTGCAGTCGCTCTCGCCAGAAGCGGTGTTGGAACCATTGTTCTTTCGGATTTTGATGTTGTTGAACCTGCAAACCTGAACCGTCAATACTTCTTCTCAGCACAGATTGGTATGATGAAAAGTGCTGCTCTTAAGGAAAATATAGCCAGGGTCAATCCCGACATTACAGTAATTGCTCATACAGAGAAACTCGACATCAGGAATATACCTGAAATATTTGCCGGTTGTGATGTTATTGTGGAAGCTTTCGACCGCGATGATATGAAGGAAATGCTCATTGAAACTATTCTTGAGAAAATGCCGGGGATTCCGGTTATTGTGGGATCGGGACTGGCAGGCTGGGGACAAAGCGAAGCAATAAAATTCAGAAAAATTGATGATACTTTATATGTCTGTGGTGATGAATCTACAATCGCAGGCGACGATCTGCCACCTATGGCACCAAGGGTGGGTATGGTTGCAAACATGCAGGCAAATACCGTTGTTGAGCTGCTGATGAAAAAAACAAAGGACTATTTTAGCCTATGAAGATATTGCTGAACAACCGGGAAGAGGAATTCGAAGCCGGGACGCTCACTGTAAGCGAGATGATCGAACAAAAAAAGTTCTCTTTCAGGATGAGGATAATAAAGATCAATGGCGTACTGGTCCCAAAAGAGAAGTATGATACAACATACATACGCGAGGGGGATAATGTACTTATGCTTTACCTGATGAGCGGCGGATGAAAAAAAAGACTTAACTTTGTTTCATAATGCTTAAGCTCAGGTTTATAGATAAGATACCTCCCTCCCTAAGGAATAAATATATTCTTACAATCTTTATCTTCTTTGCCTGGGTTGTTTTCCTCGATTCAAATAACCTGATTGCCAGGTACAAAGACATGCGCGAGCTTCGCAGTCTGAAAAACGACAAGGAGTATTTCACAAATAAAATCGAAGTTGACAGCAGAAAGCTCCGCGAACTTAAAACCGATAATCAGAGTCTCGAAAAGTTTGCAAGGGAACAGTATCTTATGAAAAAAGCTGATGAAGACCTTTATATAGTCCTTACTCCTTCAGAAGACCGGAAAATCAGAAGAAGAAATAATTAGCCGGGGAGAACCTCCAATAATCTATAATAAATCAGCAGGTCGTAAGGATCCATTTCCTTAACTTCTTTCCTCATAATAAAAATCAAATTCCGGGCTGCATCTGTAACCGGTTTTTTCTCAAACATAAATAAATGTACATGATTCAGATATCTGACAATTCTGAACATATTGAACCAGCCGAAAAAACGCTTTTTAAATGAATCCTCCCCCGATGTATTTCCTTTAATCTCCGAAATCTTTGCTATCCACTCCCCGAGACCGGTAAATGACTTTACCCCGGGAGGCAGGCTATTATAATAATCAATTATTCCATCTTCATTTGTGTTGAAGAGTTTCTCAATACCGGAGAAAAAAAGTTTAAGTTCACTGAATGCATCAGGATTGTAAGTAAGTAATGTATTTGTTTGTCCATCCAAAAGCCGGGCGATCACCGGACCTGTTCCGAAGGGTACCCTCGCGGAGCTCCTTGGTGAAGGATGCACTGTTGTGCAATTGAGTTCAAAATAACCTCCCTGCGGAACAAGTTTTTGTATAAAATAGAAATCCTCACCTGCCTTATTCCTGTTCATCCCACCGGCTTTAAGATACGCAGAAGCCCTGAAAGCTATTGCTGATCCGATTGTATGAAATACATCAGGGAAACCTGAGAATTTCACCGCCTGATAGAAATATCTCATATGTAACTCATACAATGTGATGTATTTATATACATTCCCGGGAAATTCGGTCCCCGATAGGGGATGCCCAAACTTTATTGAGCAGCCATTCCTGTGCTTCTTTAAAAATAGTTCGTCACAGATTGAGGTCAGGTAATTTTTTTCAACTATACAGTCTGCGTCCAGACTTACAATTACACCTTCTGGTTTTTCAATTTTGTCATAACGCCGAAGGGCTTCATCCATCCCTGTCTTTCTTGCCAGTCCGGCTCCCCATCCTTTTATTGAGGGTGTTCCAACATCAATGCAATAAGTTCTGAAGAAGCAGTTTCTGTTTTCAAGTTTCCACTTTTCAATATTATTGATGCAGATGATGTTATTTTTAAGGCTTGCAGTATCTGCGGCCTGATGGGCATTCACTATTATAATAAGTTCTGCCCGGCATACAGGTTTATCGCAGGAGGCCAGCGAATCGAGGAGAGATACTATTCCCGGCTCATCAAAAGCGGGTACAACAATAATTATACCTGTCTGATGATCAGGCGCTTCGCTTAAAAATTCAGGGAATAAGGCTCTATTTTCAAGCCACGATGTGGCGAAAGCCATCTTTTTATTTTTTCTCTGCCTGGTATTTCTGGTTAAGGGCACCGAGCACCACCTGTGTTATATCGAGTCCGGAGTCACCATAAAGAACAACGCTTCCGAAGCTTTTACCGAGAATAAACTGGTATTTGTATTGAGATTTATTTTCTTCAAGGTATGTGGTGATATAATCAACAATTTGCCTGTTCATAACCTGTTCTTCTTCGAGCAGTGTGTTCTGAAGGTTCTGACTTAGAAGTGAAAGTTCCTGTTGCTGCTGGTAGAGAGCCTGTTCCATTTCGGCAGCCTGGGCCCTGGTAACGAGGCCTTTGTTTACTTTATCCTGGGCATCTGCTGCATTCTTTTTTAACTGATTCTCCTTTGATGCAAATTCTGCTTCAGCCTTCTTCTGCTTTTCCATAAGCTCTGCTCTCCTGTCGAAGAACATATCAAAATTAAATATGACGGTATCGATATTTACAAAAGCAATTCCATCTGACTGTATTTCGCTCAGTGCGTTGTTTTTGTCAGATTTTTTATCCTTTTTCCCATTAAACTGCAGAAAATATAGAAAAGCGATTGCCAGAAATAGAACTGCGAAAAGTGCAATTGAAAGTTTCTTCATTTCAAATAAAATATTTGTTAAACAATTGTGAGCCGCAAATATATGGAAATAAAATTATGGCAGCAAATGTTCCTTAGAATTCGGGACAAGGGATGGCCCGGATGCGTTTCTTGCCTGAGCCGATTGTAAAAGATGTAAATTCATAGATCAGCGATATTTCGTGTGCGCCGCCTGTTGAGCTGATCAGGTTTGATATTGTGAAATCGTAGCTGTAGCCTATATGAACCTGGCTGGTTTTGAAGCCTACGAGGCCAATTATTGCATCTCCGGCCTGGGTGGTAAGGAACGGGATACCTCTGTACCATAATCCGAATATCAAAGGATCCCTGTAATAATACAAGCCTATGTCTGTCTGGGTAAATTTGGATTGCGTCTGAAAGTTAAGTGCAACAGAGAGCACCTCCCTGAGCTTAGTCCTGAGCCTCGTTTTCTTATAGAGCTGAACGCCTCCGTACAAATTGAATTTTATGGGGACAGTTGCGTCATCGCCGTAAAATGATGTCTTTGGTGCAAGGAGGTGGTCGAGGGTGAAACCGGTCCAGATCCTGTCGTTATAAGCAAGAGCAGATGCAGCAAAGTCTACATCAGCAACGCTTTCAAACGGAGGAGGGTATATGGATGGTGTCGTTCCGCTTCCGGATAGCTGGCTGTTGAAGATAAGCTTATAAATGTCGAGTCCCAGGTAATAGAATTTGAAATTAACTCCCGGTCGGATATGCCATTCCTTTGTTATGCTGAAATCGTATGAATAAAGGAGGCCTATGTTTGTTGTGCTAAGGTTCCCTGATCCGGCTACGTCGTAAGTGGCAAGAACTCCTATCCCCGAGTTGAAGTTGGGCATTGCCTTGTCGAATGAAATGCTATATGTATTAAAAACGCTTTTGGGGATTGAAGGCCACTGGTTTCTGTAGTTCAGGCCGAACCTGTATTCTTCGGTAGCCCCTGCAAATGAAGGTGAAAGATATAGCGGATTCGCATAAAACTGAGAGAATGTAGGATCCTGACTAAACAATCTACATAAATGATAAATGCCAGCAGAAATATATATTTGATCCTCTTCAGCAAAACTGATCGGGTTAGTTTAGATTGACGAAAATAGTTAAATCAATTCACAATTCCGTACTATTTAACGAAATTTTACGCTGAATGTGTTACTCTGAAGATGAATTTTTAATGAAGAAGGGGAAATCGTAGATGAACAGATTGTTTTCTTTGATGAACGGAGGCTTAGGAAATAAGAGTTTGTCAGATGAAAAAAATCAGTTTTTAAGAAGTGTGAGGTCACCCATTTTTGTAAACTGCTCTCCGCTCATGAAATTGCCTCGCACCTTCCAGATATAAACTCCCTGATCACACAGCTGTCCTTTATAATATCCGTCCCAGCCATAATTAACATCATTACTTTCGAAGATCATAATACCGGTTTTGCTGAAAATCCTTAACTGATATTGGCTAACACCTGAAAATACCGGATGAAAAATATGTGAATCCTCATCGCTTTTGGAGGAGAAGTAACCTCCGGAAGGACCATTGGAGTTTGGCATGAAAGCATTTGGAAATTCAATGAAATAACCCGAAGATGAGAATGCATTGACAATAACAAGGGAATCCGTACAACCGTATTCTGACGTGGAAATAAGCTGTACGCTGTAGTTCCCGTACTTTTTATAAGTATGGCGTGGTTCAAACAGCTCGGAGTATGTTCCGTCGCCAAAATTCCACCTGTATTTTTCGGCGCCATCAGAATAGTTGTGGAAAGTGATCTCATCCTGAGGAAGAACTGCATTTTCAGGAGATATCTCGAACCTGGATACAGGATTTGGATGGATCGTAATAACAATTGAGGAAATTGATTTAATGCCTGAGCTGTAGACAAGAAGAGTAACTTTATATTCTCCTGCATTGTCGAAAAGCCATACCGGGTTTTTCAGTGAAGAAGATCCTCCATCACCAAAATTCCATGAGCAGGAATCAAAAGGCACTGCAAGACATCTGAAACTAACCTCGAATGGAGAACATCCTGCAGTTGCTGAAGCTGCTATATACGTATCATTTAATGATTTGATTCTATGTTTATCAACACCTGTTAATGCATCAGTTATAATGCCTGTTTCAGGGATGGGGCTTACCTTCTGGGTTTCGGCCGGTTCTACATTACTCCTTCCGGAAAGATTATTTTCCGGACTGATTTCAGTAGCTTTTGTACCTGCCGATTTTATCTGTGATCCGCTTTTTGCAGGTGTGGTTTGAATACTCTTTTCTGCACCGACAGTGATTACCGGAGATAATTGTTCCTCATGTTTGTTTTCCGGTTTGCTGATGGTGGTGCCAGGCTGTAACTTTTCGCTTGTTTCTTCAGGTTTTTGTCCGGATGATAAGGAGAGGATT
>Ga0172375_10009997_pt1 | contig 12385 bp, 4 predicted proteins | sample LakKiv1m_FD_114537 | JGI IMG/M metagenome (GOLD analysis project Ga0172375, IMG submission 114537) | Freshwater microbial communities from Kabuno Bay, South-Kivu, Congo - kab_092012_11.1m | ecosystem: Environmental > Aquatic > Freshwater > Lake | place: Democratic Republic of the Congo... | reverse complement strand
GGCTTGGCCATCCACCAGGTGCGGGACGTACCGTCCGGCCGGACGAGACGCAGGACAAAGATCCCTTTCGCACAGCCTTCCGACAAGGTGCTGAGGATGGCGCTGGCCTTGATCATCTTCGGCAGGTGGGGAAGCTGAGCAAACGCGCCGGAAAGATCTTTTACTCGTCGGGCCGTCTCTCCTGGTCGCCATAGGTTGTAGGGTCCTTCGGGCAGGAGAGCCTCGGCGGTAATCGGCGTATCTTGCATGCGGCTCCGCTTGTCCGATTTGATAATATTGAAGTGCGGGTCATCGGTCACGGTGATTTTGAAAGCCTGGGCTTCATTCTTCTCCGAAACCGTAACGACGATGCACCATGCCTGACGTATTGCATCCGGGATGCGGCCTTTGGCTTTGTCGATGTTCATGGACAGGGTCTGTGCCCTGGCCGGATCGACACTTCCCTCTTTTTGCTGAGCCTTGATGTCTTCACGGACGATCTCCCATCCCAGGTAGTCGCGGACGCGGGCCGAGGCCAGTTCCAAGCCATCCTTGGAGGATGCAACGAGAACGACTGCATTTCGATAGACACGCGGCTTGTCGGGACCTGTTGTCTCATCCAGAAACCGCTTGGCCTCTGCACTCGGCTTCCCCGATTCGGATGCCGCCCCGGGTCCCAGGACGGCATAATGAAAGGCGCCTTCGTCTTCGACGTCTTTCGGCCGTATTGGGAGCGTGTGTGGATGGACTCCCGCGGCCGAGGCATTAGCCGTTAGCGACTTGACCTTGCCGATATCATCCAGCAGTCGGGCGCGCACCGTGTCATCCGGGATGTTTTTCGCCGCGACGGCGTGCATCTGATTGAGGTTTGGTCGGTTGCCGAGCCGCCATGTGCCGGGAAGTTGCCCGTCTGGTGTCGTCGTATAGAGGTCGTCGAGCCAGTAGCTGGTCTGCGCCCAGCGGGCGAGACCCTTCTCCAGCTCGATCCTGTCCGGCCGTGTCGCACCCAGAAGAACAATAATCTCTCTTGTTTTTGCAGTCTGGCCGATGGGCTGGGAATGAAGGAAGGTGGCAACTACGGCCTGTTCGACTTCCCGAAACTTCAAACCCACGGACTCCATTTGAATCCGTTTGGCTTGCTCGAATTCGTTGTCCAGGATGCCCGTCCATGCCTGTTTCTTCCCCTCGGTTTCTTCGGTATCGGCGACGGTGACCATCTCCCGGAGAGCTTCCGACAATCCCTCGTTTTCCTGAGCGTTCAGGAAAACGGCTGGCCCGATGAGCGGCGATTTATCCCACTTTTCCGCCTCCCGGAGGGCCAGCGCAAAGGTCCGAAGGACTCCGCGTGTCCGCTGAAACCGGGCAAGCTGCGTCCACTTTGAGTAGAGGACCTCCGTGATATCGGGATGGAAGGGGTAGCTGTCCCCAAACCGCTGTTCGGCAGTCGCCCCTTGTTTGGCCGTTTGCTCGTCTATTGCTGTAATGCCTTTGATGGCCGCTACGACATGCTGCCGGAAAATGTCGCGATCTTTGAGGAACTCCGGCTTGAAGAAGCGCCGGCGCAGAACCTCGGCCACGTCCTCCTTAATCACCGGCTCCACCGCCTCCTCACGCTGGCGCTGGAAGATGTCGTAGATCTGCGCCTTGATCCTCCGTCCCAACTCATCCTCTGCGGTCGGTTCGCTGGCCAACAGGGACGCCACAATGCAGCAGCGGTCTACCTTGGTGACCGCCTGGGTCAGATATTGAAAGAAGTTTACGAGACTTTGGAGTCGTACAGTATCCTTGCCAACCTTCTCTCTTGCATAGAGGAGCACTTCGTCGATCAGCACGAGGGTCCCGCGTCCGTCTTTGCCGGAAATTTCCAGCAGCTCGCTGAGCAGATTCTCAGCAGGCGCCGTTTCCCGCTCTTCCGCTCGGTTTTCCGCGTGGAGGATTTTCAGCCCCGCTTCACCGGCCAATTGCCAAGCCAAAACGCTCCAGGGCTGTTTTACCTTCCGCGCTTTGCCGTCGGGCGAGAGGACCTCCATTCCCTTTTCCACATCCAGCTTGTCGAAACAGAGGGCTGCTACCCGGCACCGGGGCGGCCTCTGGCCGATGTCCTGGATGAACTCTTCCACTGCGGGCAGTTTCGGCAGCTTCTCCGGGGCATGGACGAGATGACGAAGCGTGATGAGGGTATGGGTCTTTCCCCCGCCATAGGTCAGCTCCAATTGGCGGACGGCCTTGTCGTTCTTGCCGGCAAGACGAAGCACCACGTCCCGGACGAGACGCCGGAGGTTGAATGTGGGAAACGTGAGAGCGAAGAACTGTTCAGGATCTTCGTAAACCTTCCGTTTCCCCCGCTGCATCACGACATCGTAGAGATCGGCGGCAAACAGGTGCAGTGGCAGATCGCCGGACCTGAGGTCATCGCGGAGCTTCACGACTTCATGCCAGGGCTTCCAGGGGAGCTTCGTCATGGTTTTTTCCTCCTCATTTATCGCGCCAGTTCAGCAGAACGCAGTCTGCGAAATCTTTGATCCAAGAAAGTATGCTCATAGATCAAGTCTCATCAAAGACCATATCCAACTGTCGATCATTGACGGCGCCTTTGGCCTGGACGTGGTTGCTGATCGATTCAAGGAGCGATCTTTCCTCGCTCCCTACGGCCGACAACTCGATGAGCGATTGGAGGAGCCGTCGGAAAAGCTCCTGACGTCGCAGACCATTGTCGTCGAGATACTCGTCCACCTTATGCAGGTCGCCCGCCTTCCAGAAATGCATCAGGCGGTGGATGCGATCGATCAGTGGGATCGCCCTGCCGCCCGGGGCCTCGTAGCCTAGGGACCGGCCTTTTCGCTGCGCCCAGGTTTTGAGCTTCACTTTACTACCCGATTCTTCCATTGACTCCGAATCTTCCTCCGCATCGGCGTCTGTCTCTTCGTTTGCCTCCTCCGCTGACTTGCCCTTCCCAAAACCGATCAGATCCCATGTATCGGCCAATTCCTTGTCCGAGATCCCGCAGGAGATGGCGTAGAGGATGCACGCCCCGGCCGGGGCCTCGTCCATCCCGAAGTCGTGACGATGGAGCAGGTAGTAAGCCGTCGGTTCATCGAGGCGATCCCGGGCAGCATCCGTTTCGTCGACTTCGGACGGGGTTGTTCCATCTCCGGAAAGGACCCGGCCGACGACGAAATCTACCACTATCCGGCGGACGTGGGCGAGAAACTCGCCGACCGTCATCAGTTGTCCTGGATCATTGGCCTTCCGGACAATAGGGTGTTTGCTGTAGGCCTCCAGGGCCGGACCCGTTGCCGCCCAGACGAAGTCGGGACCCCGGATGCCAGCATCCCAGAATTCACGAAGCATAACCCTAATATTCTGCCGCATGTCATCAAGAACCTGCTTGTCCCATCCGGGTCGTGCAGTAGACAGGCGTGGCTTGCACACGATCCACACGGATGACGCCAAGGCAGCAGACGATGATGCTCTTTGCCGTGTGGGGAGATTGTCCTGAATCGGCCAACTACCGGTGACCACGAAACCCGCCTTGATGATCGCAGACACCAGCGTTTCCCACGCGTCGGGTTCCTTATGTGCAAACACGCAGACAAACCGTCCCTCTGGATTTAAACTTTCTCGCGCCCGTGTAAACGCTTCTGCCATCTGATTCTCATACTTGGTGCGTTCCGCGTCGCGGTTCTTGTCCTCACGAATGTGCTGTACCGCTTCTTCGGCCTTATTTGACAGACGCTCCGAAAACTCCTGGGTTAGCTTGGGGACGAAACCTCTAAGCCACGTGTAGGAAAAATCAGACAAGTCTGCATACGAAACAGCCTGGTAGTAAGGTGGGTCAGTGACGATGGCATCGTACTTGGTGGTTGCCATAAGGTCCATTGCTGACTCATTGACAACCATTGGTTGTCTAGCGCCATTAATCCCTGCAATGAGTGTGCTAAGCGCACTCGCTATTCTCTCGTTACAGCGGATGTACGAGCCCGCCGAGGTACCTAATGGCTGGGCCTCGGCAAAATCCCATAGCAGAGAAATGGAGAAACGCGAAAACGCCCAATTCAGAGAATCAGCGTCGGGTTTCCAGCAGGCATTGACGCAGAGGAAGCACAACAGTCGGTCTAGACCCAGTGACAAATAGTGGATCACCGCGTTACCCCAGTCCATGTCCTGTCCGCTCGACTGCATTGCTGAATATGCCTCATGCACTGCCTTGCCGAGAGTGGCAATAGTCGTAATCTGGCGAGGCGTGTAGAGGTCCGACCATTGTTTGACGCCATACAATTGAGCAGAAATCGAGCGCGTGCTACATGGTTCGAAAGACTCAGTCACTGTTGCGTTCGGAAGTAATCCAATTGCCCCTGCTGCTATGCAGGCAGACCGTCGAATCACATTATGTTCGGCATCTGTGGCAACTCGGTATTCTTTTGTCTGTTGACCTTCAACGATAACTGCCATAAGTTGGTGGTTAGCACGTTTCGATACTGATTCCACGCGAATGTCTCCCATAGTCATTGTTGGGAGTCCGCAGCACGGGCATCGTGCACCCGATTTCGATATTGTACCTGCTGAGATACTCTTGTCGTGTTCGCGGAGTTGGGCAGCGCTTCCACCCTTGACGGGAACATTTGACTCTATCCCGAAAATAACGCCGTCTCTGTTGGTGTTGGGTTCCATCGTTAACAGCACTCTCTTACGGCCATTTTTTTTCTTGCAGAGCCAGCGAGTCTTGAGGAGCGGGATGACGGCGCGGCAGTGCTTGCAGGTTACCGTCCGTGCCCAGAGGTAGGCAACTGTTGGTTTGGCCACCCACCGCGGATTGCCCTTGTCCCGGAGGTATTCCTCGCTGAAATCAGCATTGAGGGCTTCGATATCCAGCGTCCCATCTTTCCGGAGAGGGACGAGCCGCATGGGCTGTTTTTCGTAGGGTCTGGAGAAAGCGCCGCTAACGGGCTCGAAGTCGGCGTACGTGGGATAGAAGTCGGCAAGCTCACAGCGGGCGAACTTTAGCACCCACTGGCCCCAAGCCCGAACATGCCAGGCAAGATCCGCCTTTGGCGCGCGGCCCGAATCAGGCTTGTCGAAAAGGCCCGGTGCACGTTCTTCTTTGTCCTTTTGTCGCTTGGTCTTCTTGGTACGCCCGACCAGATGGGGGTGTGCTTCGTAAAAAGCGCCCATGAAGGATTCATCTTCAAGAATAAATCCGGGAAGAGGATAACTCTTTCCAGCAAATTGCTGGGGGTATTCAAGGGTGCATTTGAGGATGAACCAGGCAACAGGATTGATGTCCACGGCCGTAGCCTCGCACCCCAGACGCATCGCCTCAAGGGGGATCGCCCCGCCGCCCGCGAAGGGGTCGAGAACCTTCGGCGCCCGTCCATTGTGCGTCCGGCGGATCTCCTGTCGGAACCAGTCCAGGAGTTCTTTGTTCTTTGTCTCCAATCCCCAGTGAAGGATGCCTCCTTCGGTGATTTCCTTCTCGCGTTCAACGATCTGTCCGTTGGGCATCCGCTTCTTTTCGATGATTTTGATTACCTTGCCGCCGATCTTTTCGCATAATTCCCGGCGCATGCGAACAATCTCACGCTGCCAGTCCTCATTGGACATTCCGTCCGGCTTCGGTTGCGCACCAGGGTCTGGCAGAAGCGCTGCAATGAGCGCCGCCCGGCAGGCCGCCAGGGGACGCCTCGCCGGCCAGATGTGAAGGGTCGAGATATGCCCATGCCGCACATTCTTCTCATGGACCGAATCCAGAGAAGCCTGTTTCAAGGGAAAGGCGTGTTCGATTAAACGGGGGATGTCAACCATTGCATTCCTTATAAGAAATATGAACCCCTTTGTTTTTTCTGTTGACTAATCAAAAACATTCAATTAGAAAGAAGCCAAGAGGTATCGGTTGATACAAACGAAGTTGTCCCTTCAGTTTCAGTAATTCTGAATATAGGTTCGAAAATGAAAGCAAGAGTTTTTACTACCCCCGTCTTCATACCTGAGATGCTCGCTCAGAGCCGATCTATCCCTTGGAGCGTGGGGAGCTCCGGGCCTGTCTCTTCGACCGTTTCCCCCCGGGCTGTCGAGCATCCCCAGGACTTGACGACGACTGTTGCCGCTGGCGCCCGACCGATGATCCCTGTGAGTGACTCCAGCCTTGCGATAGGATGTCCTCCTGGATCGAAACCTGACCAGGTTGACCCTGAAGCATAAGATATCGACGGTTCGTGACGTGTCGACTTGATTGCCTTTCGCTTTCAATTATAGCATGGACAAGTTCATAGGTTTGTTCTCTAAGTCCTTGAGGGTTTGGGGCAATAGTTGCGAGATCCCCAGCTGGGTTAAAGACTTTAAGATTTTCAAATTCTATTTCATAATCAAGATACAGATCCCACATCGCTGCTTCTAGTCCGTCCGGTAAATCTGCGGTCACCTTAAGTTTCAGATCATCTTTCGCTTCCTTTCGGTTTATTGGGTGGCCATGAAAGTACAATTTTGATGCCATATTTTCCACAATTTCGTTGATTATATGGTTATCTTCGTCCTTCATATGCGTACGCAGTATTTTAGCAGCGATCATTCGGGATTGTGACAGAAATCGCTCAACATTCCCCAACGCCAGTGGATGGATCTTATTAGCGAGGATTTCTACCGTTTTTACAAGCTCGTCTTCATGTGTTATCCCGACACTGGACTTTATAAAGTTGATGTAGGCCCTAACATCTTCAACACTTATTCCCATGCGTCGTCCCGTCGGTTGCTCAACGGGATTAAAATCATTGGAAACTGTTGGGTCAATTGGGCCAAGTTCGCCAAAAGGGTGCATAACTATTTCATCAGCCCCGAGAGCAAGAAGAGATGCTGCACTATAGGCACGGTAGGGTATTAGGACACTAAAAGATTCTGCAAATTCTCGAAATAATGAGACAAGCCTCCAAGGAACGGTACCACTGCCGCCATTACTTACGAGAAAAATGTCAAGTTTTTTAACCGGCCTCTTAGGAAGTCGTTGTAGGTGGTCGAATATTACCCGTACAGCATCCTCAGCCATCTGGGTGGGAACATTTGATCTCAAGCTCGTCAGGTAGCAAATAACAATAGACTGACGGATGTTCTGGATTTTCTTTATTAACTCCAATCGTTCTCCCTGTGGCATCGTTCCCCCTCCTTTTTTGAGTGTTTACGTCATTTGGTTACCATCCGGATTCATAAACAGTGTCCTTATCGCTGGAATAAGGAATGGTTGATGATGCGATATGATATATTGTCTGGCATGTCGATTTGCAGGTTTCGTCGATAAAGCAGGAGTCGCCCCTTGCGGGGCAACTCCGCACCCTTTCGCCGAAGCTATCAGGGGGGCTAATTGATAGCTCATACACATGATTGCGATGATCTGTCAATAGTTCATTAGCTTTTGAATACGGATAATTATAGACAAATCTATCTGCAGGCTTAACCAGCCAGTCACGGGTTAGGTTTGGTGCGGTTGTTGATAGTTGCGGATTCATAAGATAATTTATCCTATTGCCGCCTGTCCTATTTCCTTGGCGCTAATCAAAACGCTTTCTTTGCTCTTGGCGAGCAGGCTTCCAAAGGGATCCTGCACGCGAACAAGCCTTGGGTGCGGTGTGGCGCAGTCATACACCACATAGAACCAGTAATCCTGCCGCATGTTGCAGGCCTTTGCCCATTCGTTTGCTGATACCTCGATATTCCCCGTTCCTGCCCGCCCCTTGACTTCGATGGCCAGTTTCTCGTTTTCCGAACGCAGGGAAAGGATATCGAAACCGGGATTATCCGGGAGCCCTGCTGTACGGGCCAGCTCCGGCGTATGGACGTCCACCACCTTAGCCCCGGCTGCCTCCTCAAAGACTTGGGCAAGCTTCATGGCGATTCTTTCGACATTGACATCGTATTGTTCCCGATCCGCCGGATCGGCAGACGGTACGACCAAAGCATGCGCCACAAAAGAGACTGCACCCGGCACGATGAGTTCCGGTTCCCGGCGTAGGATATTGAGGGCATTTTGTCTAAGACTCACCAATTGCCGCTGCCGCTGCTTGACCTCTTCTAAGGCTTCGATGGCTTTCCGATTGCCTGTCCGTGCCTTTTCGGTATGGCGGGCGCGGGCCAGCGCCAGCTCCGCCTCTTGGCAGTCAAAGCCTCTCTGCATGAAACTCTCACGCTCGGGAAGGCTATCCAGTAATTTTTGTCTGTGATGGATCGCAAATTCCCGGGCCACTCGTTCGAAAAGATAGGCCTGGACACGTTCCCTTTCCTCCGCAGCCCGCACCGCCAGTCGCTGTGCAGAGGCAGGAAGACCGTGCCCGCCTTTCAAGAGGAGAAGGTGCTCGACGGGACATAGGGAGATTTCCGCTCCTTCGTACTGCTTTACCCCGACCAGGCGAGAGTCCAACAATTCATCCTTGGCCAGGCCGGGGATTTCCGGATCGGCCGTGCGGACGATCTGGATGAGGGCCATGTGAAAGAGATAGGGTTTTTCGGTGTTGGGATCGATAAAGACAGCGCCACGCTTGCCTTGATCTGCAAGGTGATCGGTCACCAGAGATCGGAATCGTTCAAAGACCGGTTCACCGGGACGGAGCCAAATCGCATCATCCCGGCTTGTCTGCGGACCATGCGCAAGGAGATCCTCAGGTCGTGAAACGGAAAATCGCTCCCGCGACTTTTCGGGGTACAATTCCAGCGCCGGCAAGAGCGCGTCCATGGCTCCCAACCGTTTCGGATTGAGGGAGAAGATCCCATCCATGTCTCCGACAATATCGATACCCACGAGCGGCGCGGCCTGTTCGATGTACTGCCGCACATAGCCGGGGAGCAGGTGGAAATGCACCTCCCGCTCCAGGTCAGTGCGCAGACGGGGCAACTCGGCTGCGACGTCACCTCCACTGCCATAGAGGGTTCTCTCCCGTGCCGCCAAGGCCTGGATCTGTTCCTTCGTCAAACGTCCGTCCAGTTCACGGGCAACTGTTTCAGCATCCTCGGTGACCGCCAGCTCCATGTATTGCTTGATGGATATGCCTTCAAAGAACCGGCCGATGCAGTCGAAGACCTTGTCGGACTGAAGTTCCTTGCGGATCTTCTCCAATTTGTCGAGCAGTGTTTTGAGGACCTTCCCTTCGCGGGTGGACGGGGCAACCAGGTTCAGGATGATTACGGGATCGTGCTTCTGGAGGTAACGGTGAATGCGCCCCATGCGCTGTTCCAACCGGGCCGGGTTCCAGGGCACGTCATAGTTGATCATGATCCAGCAAAACTGAAGGTTGATACCCTCGCCTGCCGCGTCCGTGCAGATCAGGAAACGCGCGCCTCCCTCGGTAACCGGTTTGCGAAATCGTTCAACCTCGTCTTCTCTCTCGGTATAATGCATCCCCCCGTGGATCTGGGCAATCTGGTCGGTGTATCCCATACCGCTCAGGCGCCTGACCAGAAAGAGCAGCGTGTCGCGATGCTCGCTAAAGATAATGAATTTTTCGCCGCCGTAGCGAGGATCGGTCAGAGCTTCCCGGAGTCTCTCGAATTTCGATTCCTGTCCGTTATCGTAAACCTGTTTGGCCAGGCCGAGGAGGTTCCGCACCTGTTCCCTTTCAGCCAGCAGGTCCGCCAGTGATGCAGCAACAACCCCTTGCAGAAGTTTGTCTTCACCGGCCTCATTCTCCTCTTGTTCCTCATCGGAAACCTCATCGTCGGCTGTTTTCTCTTCGAAGACATCGTCTTCGCGATGAAGGCGTTGCTGGCGGGCAATGAGTGCCTCCAGGCTTAACTTACCGTCCTGGATTTCTTCGATGAGTTTGCCCAATTTGTCGATGCGCCTTTCAAAGGAGCGCAATAGCGCATAGGTCGAGCTGGCCAGGCGCCGCTGGAAGACACTCATGGCCAGCCTCGCCGCCTCTCGGTTCAGAAGCTTGGCTTTGTTGTAGACGTAGCGCAGGTAGTCGGTCGTTTCATCGTAGAGCCTTTGTTCGCTCACTTCACCCTGGCTCAAGAGGTAGCCCAGGGTATCGGATATACGCTTGGGATAGAGGGGGCGGCCGTCCGGGTAAACCATTTCTTCCTTTGTCCGACGGATGAAATGCGCTTGACGTTGCTCCGCCGGATATTCAGCGAAGGCATCGATTGTGGCAAGAACCTCGGGCTCAAGGAGACGCCAGAGGGCGTAGTAGGGATAATCCTTGCCCATATGCGGTGTGGCCGTGAGCAATAGGAGGTGGTGGCTGCTCCAGCTCAATTGCCATCGCGTGTCGTTGCCTTTCACACCTGCCAGGGCTTCTGCAAGGCAGTACCGATCGGTCTTACGAATGCGGAGATCAGGACTACGATCTGCTGCGAGCTTGTGGGCCTCGTCGAAAATGACAAGATCGTAAGGAACCACGTGCGAATCCCTCAGGCATGAAAAAACACGATGGCTAGCCAAGGTATCAATGCTGATGATGATGTGATCTCCGATATCGCCAATGAAAGGATTTCCATGACGGGTATCGCTACCGCTCACGATGTGAAAAGGAAGACTGAAGAGTCTCAGGAGCTCACGGCGCCAGTTTCCCACCAAGCCAGCAGGTGGGATGATCAGAATGCGCTTCAGAAGACGGCGAGAGAGCATTTCGCGGATATAGAGGCCTGCCATAATAGTTTTTCCGGCACCGGCGTCGTCGGCCAATAAGAAACGAAGCCGCCCCTGCTTCATCATGTGGTCATATACGGCAATTCTCTGGTGAGGGAGGGGATCGATGCTGGAGATTTCCGTGGCGAAGGTGGGGTTCATCAGGTGGCCAAAGGAGAGTCTCTCACCTTCAGCGAGGATTTTGATGATTTCTGGTGAGGCTGTGAAATCGAGAATCGATGGAGGGGGTTTTTCTTTTTTGGGGCTGTAAGGGACGGCTTCTTCCTTCAGGGTTATCTCTAATTGGCGGAGCTGACTCCATGAAAGCTGTGAAGGCTTTGTCTGACCGTTTTCCCAACGGTTGACAGTGGCAAAGGAAACTCCCAGTGCCTTGGCCAGCGATTGCTGGGTAAGCCCGAGATGTGCCCGAAGCTGCTTGATATGTTCAGGATAATCGGCAGGAGGTTGGAATCCTATGGCGTAGCGGTCGGTCATCAACAAGGTGCGTTATTCTCCAATCGTGTAATAAATTGTGCATCCTTATAACACATGTTATATGTATTGTCAATTCCAAAGATATTCACAAGATATCCGTGAAGATGTTTTGTGGGCGTGATTCTGTTGACGTTCAGAGTTTTTTGATCCGGGCCAGAGCGGCGCGTTTCTGCTTGGAGAGGCGGCGGGCGGGGCCTTTCCTTTTTACGCCGCGCCGCTCGCCGTCATCTTCCTCGTCGTCTGCCGCTCCGGGGGAGTCCGCGGGAAAATCGCCGGCGGCGATCCGGTCGAGCCGCGCGGCGAACTCGAGGGAGGAGACGGCGGCCTTGCCGCGGCGGGCGGCGAACGAGGCGATCTCCCGGTCGGAAGTCACGACCAGGATTTCCTCGCCCGCGGCGGCAACCAGGCGCTTGATCACCTCGTCGGCCTTTTCCCCCAGGCGGGAGTAGATGATCGCAACCCCGCCCGCGAGGTCCCGCTCTTCCTGAGGCGATCCCCCTTCCCAGCCGTCGAAGACGACGGTGATCCTATGGCCGCGCAGCCTCTTATAGCCGGCCAGGCTGCGAACGAGGGCCTTGCGCCCCTCCTCGAGGCCCCGCCGCTCGGCGCCCCGCAGGGTGTCCGACTGCCGGATCAGATTGTAGCCGTCGACGATGATGTGCACGATGGACCTTCGATAACTCTCCTCTGCACGCTGTAGATAGGGATCGTTCTCAAAACATGCCCCCTGCCGCTGAGGATTCAGGAAGTCGTTGCCAGCGGGGCGCGGATGTGCTATTTAAACCGCGCCGGCCGGGTGTTCTGTTCCGGCCGTTTGCCTGGCATTATACCAGACGCGGTTCCACTTGAAAATCCAAACCTAATAGGAGCCCTGAAAATCATGCTCCCTCCGCGCGCTGTACATTTTTCGGCCCTGCACCTCCTCGCTTCGCCGCAAAGGCAAAACTCGGAAAATGGGGGAGGGGGCTGCGCCCTATTTCCCCTGCAGGAAAATAGGACGCTGTCCCTAATTTTCCAATTAAGGCGCTCATACAGTTGCCTTTGCCGGCGCTCTGCTCAAGGGGGCAGGGCGCCCCGAAAAATCTACAATTCGCGCTTCCGGGGGATGATTTTCGTTATGTACGTTTAATCGGTTCAATGGGTCGAATCCCCGCCGCTTGCGGCGACAAGGAGGGGAGAACCATGGATTTCGAATTCACCGAAGAACAGAGGATGCTCAGGGACATGGCCTACCGCTTCGCCAAGGACAACTTCCCCGCCCTGTCGCAGGAGTGCGACGAGGGGGAAAAGTACTCCGCGGAGATC
>Ga0172375_10009993_pt1 | contig 12389 bp, 16 predicted proteins | sample LakKiv1m_FD_114537 | JGI IMG/M metagenome (GOLD analysis project Ga0172375, IMG submission 114537) | Freshwater microbial communities from Kabuno Bay, South-Kivu, Congo - kab_092012_11.1m | ecosystem: Environmental > Aquatic > Freshwater > Lake | place: Democratic Republic of the Congo... | reverse complement strand
GCTTGAAATCGGTAAAACGGTATCGTGCGATAAAAACGGTGTTGTCTATGTGAATGGTCAACCGCACAACGGCAACGGCTATGTGAATGGAAGAGCGGTTTCGGCAGAACAAGAGGGGGAAGGGAAATGAAGAAACTACTGCTTGCATTACTGTGCATCACGTTAGCGCTTGTGGGGTGCGGCATTGATTCCGCCATTTCAAGCAATCAGCAAACGCTTTGCGAAGAACTGAACAATTGCGAAACCACTACGACAACCGCCGAAATCACGACCGCAGAACTCTTGCGCTTTCGTGTTAAGGTAGTTGAAATCACTTGCGATGATGATGACGGCGAACCGTGCGTATATGTCGTTCGCAAAGACGGGTACACGGTTGATGGTATTTATACGCTTGAAACCGAACAAACATTCCAACTCAATGAAATCCTTTACGTTATTATCACAAACGAATATACCGCCGTCCCGTTTTCGGAGTGGTGGTGGGAGCATAACCAATGACCTATCTACTGATCCTGACAGACGGGCAAGAAATCGGCGCAGAGAGCGTTTGGCTGAACGGCGACAACTGCGTGTACGTTGACGACAAGGGAAGCCACACGATAAAGGGAAACGATCTGGAAAGGGTTTGTGTCGCGGCAAACGCCACCGAACGCATAGGGTTCCTTGACGGGCAAGAAATCGGCGAAGAACTTGCCGACAAAGTGATAACGGCGGTGAGCGAGTAATGATGCGATATGCAGAATCAATCGCCATTCAAAACGAAAGAAAAGCGGAGAAGACGATGCTGGCCGACTTCGGGATCGAGCCGAAGCCGCAGAGAACGCTGACGGAATTGCAGATCGCCGCCTACACGAAGCGAAAGAAGGGAAGAGAAATGACTAAACTTTTTTCTGAACTTGTTCCCGGAGACATTATCAGAACTGTTTATGGAGATTTCGACAATTGGGTCACAGTCGAGGTTATTTCAATAAAAAAAGAGCCGCCTGTAACTCACCCGAACGGAAGAACAACTCAATGGATGGCGGTTGAATGCAAGTATGCAAGAAAAATCCCCTACGAGCATGACAAACCATTTGAAATGTGGAGTTATGTAGATTCAAAAGTTCAAATAATCGACAAAGAGGACTTGAAATGATTAGCCACGAAACCATAATAGCTATTGATGGGCACGGACGACCGTTTCATAGAACGCGAAATATCAAAGCAACTAAGACCTATCTGAGTACTGAACAAAACTATAAAGTATCTAAGGCGTATAAGCGTTTACGCAAAATCAAGAAGAAAATGCGCATAGAAGGTGACTAAATCATGACGCTATTTGAACGAGTATCACCAATTGAGCAATTGTTCGAAAGTATGCATGGACAAAACGCTTCTGACGTGCAACGAGCTAAAGTCGCTAGGTTCAAGGCCGACTATCCATATCTTGTCGAAGACCTCGACTTCTGCTTCGAAGTGCTTGCCGGTCGACACAAACTAGGCTTTACAGTAGTCGATACGACTTACGCTCGTATACAGTATTTCTTATCTGAGTCTAGTATAAGAGAATTAGTTATGTGGATGAAAGCGACTACTTCGACTGATAAGACTGAAGTAACTATTGACCTAGTGTGTATGAGCATTCCGCGAGAAGTTCGGTCGTTCATGATTAAGCTTTTGAATCGTGAATATCGACTCGGCTTCAGCAATAAAGCGGCTATGGTGACTGATATGCACTGTATGCTAGCAAAGACTTATCCTGACGGTATCAAGTTTTCTAAAATGTATTACGTCCAAGAGAAACTGAATGGCAACAGATGCATTAGCTACTTCGATAATGACAGTAACAAGTGGTGTTTCATCTCGCGGTCTCAAAAGCCTATGAATCTCAACTTCGATATGACCGGCTTTAATCCTGACCGGATCTATGATGGAGAGGTCATGACTCGTGGAAAGACTGGCAATCGTGACTTCGCTAAGACTAGTGGAGCTATCAACTCGAAATATGGCGACAAATCTGAGCTTATGTATTTCATTTATGACATCATCGATGAGAATATGTCTTATAAAGAACGTCGGCAAGAACTCATTGCACTACGTGGTCATATCAGTCCGAATATCGTTATTCTGCGAGTGCTTGACAAGATTTTAGTCTCACCAAATCCTGAGGAAAACGCCAAACTCGATTACTGGCTTGATTTCATTGTTGACAAGGGTGGCGAAGGTGTTATGCTTCGAGACCCTGACGCGCCATATTATCGTAGCAAGAACTCTGGTGATCGCAAACCTTATCTACTGAAATATAAGAAGACTAAGACTTGCGATCTGAGAATCATCGGGTTCAATGAAGGTGAGGGCAAGTATGAAGGACTGATCGGCTCATTCATCTGTGAGACTGATGAACATACTGTACTTGTTAGTGTCGCCGGTATCGATGACACAACTAGATGGAGTGCTCCTGCCGACTGGATTGGCAAAATTGTCGAAGTGGCATATTTTGAAACTAGCCAATCTCAGACAAAAGGTGTGCTTAGTCTCCAGTTTCCAAGATTTAAGCGTGTTAGAGACGATAAGACAGAAACGAGCATGTATTAAAAGTCTTCATTATAGTAACAATTTTCATCTGATTAGGAATATAATATAATAGAGAGGACGAATAGGAGGCACTGCATGATTAAACTCATTTCAGCACTTAAGACATACAAGTCAAGACGCGGTGATTACAGAATGGTGTCTTTTTCAAATACTACTCCAGTCTCTACGTCAATGGTTTGGCCAGTAAAAGAACTACCTAACAGTGATCGTCTTACCGACGTAATTATGGAAGTGGTTTTTGCGAAAGAGGGCCGGCTTGGTGATCACCCGTATTGGAAAGATGAGCCGATCGAGTTCATCGACCATTACACACAATTCTATCGAGAACTCTTCGGGTTAGAGTGGTTGCATGAAAAAGAGGATCGACACAACCTCGTCGTCAACGCTAATTGCTGCTTGACTCTAGTCCAATACAACAATGGTGCACTACACGCGTATTCGAGAAGCACGGACATGAAGAACGGCTACTTTTCCGACCGTCTCCTCTTGAATTATCTCGCCGAAGTCATCAATCAAAAGCGGCCTGATTGCCACGTGGATCGAATCTGTTGGTACCTTGCGGTTCCTCATGTTTATGTGGAACCTGGTATCGCGAGGCTGAAATGAGCCATTATGTGCGTGGGTATAAAAAAGACGCCGGAGTTGACATCGTCTTAGACCATAAACTTGTGATAGTGCCGGGCTTTCAAGCAATTCAGCTCAACGTCAAGTATACACCTGGTGATGGTGAGGTTGCGTTCTTGATTAGCCGAGGATCTACTGCGAACAAGGGGATTTTCCCCATTATGGTCGCAATCGATACGGGTTATGATGGTTACATAACGGCGTGGGTGTTTAACGCGTCGGGTGTTATTCACACGTTTGAGGCTGGTGATAGAGCTTTTGGTATCGTTAACTTCAAACTCGGTGAAGATCGAGTCAATTTTGAAGTAGCAAAAGTTGGCGAACGCGGTTCTAACAAATTAGCAAGCTCTGGAGGAAACAGCAATGGATGAAGTATCAACACGCAAAGTAAATATTTTGAAGATCGACGTAATCGAGCAGTTAACTCCCAGTGAACAAGGTGTGGAGTTGAATGAAGGTTATGAGTTCGAAGTTAATGGAGCGATACCACAACTCGCGGATGGTATTGCTAAGATGGCTTTTGAGATGGACCGCGACAAGGACTTCGGCACCAAAGGTGGTGGCGCGTTCATAGCGTTAATCGCCGAATACTATAGAAAATTGAGCGAAGGAGGTAAACAAAGTGAAACAACAAGACTATGAGACCATCATTTCGTGTATTCAGTTTGGAGCTCCTGCTTTGGCTCCATCGTTGATCAACGACCTGAATAAGACAATCGAGAGTTCTAACAACTGGATCCAGTACCAAAAGAAACTTGCCGCCGGAAAGCAATCTGAGCAAGAAGCCGGCAAAGACCTTGAAAGCCTGAATAAGAAAGCAGAATAGGAGCCTATTATGGACAAACACGCACTACTATCACCGTCTAGTTCCCACCGCTGGCTAAACTGCACTCCGTCGGCACTGCTTGAGTCTCTTGAACCATTTCAAGCACCATCTATCTATGCTGAAGAAGGCACTGATGCTCATTTCTTGTCTGAGATGAAGTTGTCATTCATGCTCGGCAAGATTTCACCGATGGAATATGATACCCGCTTCGAGCACTTCGTCATGAACAGCCGATATTACAACGCAGAGTTCAATGAGTTCGTGAACAATTATTGTCAAGAGGTTATGGCGATTATCAAAGAAGACTATGCCGGCAAGAATATTGACGTGTATCTCGAGCAAAATGTCGAGTTCGCTGACATCGTTCCTGAAGGCTCTGGCACAGGTGACGTCATTATCGTTGGTACTAACTTCGTTCATGTTATTGACCTCAAGTTCGGTAAAGGTGTCGCAGTTAGTGCCATTGGCAATCCTCAGCTCCGGCTTTATGCTCTTGGTGCTCTTAAGAAGTTCAGGCTAAAAGGTGTCTTCTCTGAAGCCCGAATGACTATCATTCAGCTCCGGTTGTCCGACATTAGCACTGATATTATCGCAGTGACTGATTTGTATAACTGGGCTGAAAATGTCGTCATGCCAGCTGCTGAATTAGCTTATAAAGGGCAAGGTGACTTAACCCCTGGCGAGCATTGCAAGTTTTGCAAACTAAAGGGTAAATGCAAAGCCTTAGCCGATCAACAATTGATTGCAGCACAGAAAGAGTTCGATCAAGTGGTAACAGAGGACACGATCCTAGAACCTTGTAATATGACGCCCGAAATGCTTGCTCGTGTTCTTGAAATCGGGCCGAAGTTCACTGATTGGTTCAAAGACGTAATCTCGTATGCTACTGCTTCAATGATCAATAATGGTCTTAAGATTCCAGGTTACAAAGTGGTTGAAGGTCGTTCGTATCGAGTTATCACTAACCCTGATGCGGTGTTTGAGAAACTACTTACGGCTGGTTTTGCAGAGTCTGATATTCTTGAACCTGTAAAACTGCTAGGCATTTCGATTCTGGAAAAGAACGTTGGCAAAAAGCTATTCACCGCGCTTACGAAAGACTATGTCATCAAGCCGCCAGGAAAGCCGACCATCGCGTTAGAGACAGACGCTCGACCGGCTATGGATGCTTCGAGGATGAAACTAGTCGGTCAAGAGTTCGACGAAATAGAGAACGAAGAAGAATAACACGCATCACCTAGACACATGCCTAACTGGCAAAAGGAGAATCAGCATCATGAGCACAGTTGTATTGAATGAGAACCAAGTGGTCACCGGTGTAGTTAGACTTTCCTATGTCAATCTGTTCGAACCCCGCAAGTTCAAAGACACTGACAAGGAACCAAAGTACTCCGTCACCATTCTGATTCCGAAGGACACGCCCGATGGTCAGAAGACCATCGCCAACATCAAAGCCGCCATCCAGAAAGCCGCTGAAAAAGGTGCTCAGAAGCACTTCGGTGGACGTGTTCCGACCAACGTCAATCATACCTTGAAAGACGGCGACACGGAAACCGACGACCTCGGCGACCTCAAGTGCATCAAGAACCCGGAACTGAAAGGTCAGATGTATATGAGACTTTCCAGCAAGTTCGCTCCGAAAGTCTTGGATGCTCAGCGCCAGGAAATCATCAACCCGACCGAAATCTACTCTGGTGCGTGGGGAAAAGTCTCTCTGACCTGCTTCGCCTACTCTGGCGACGGCAAGCGTGGAGTCAGCGCTCTTCTCAACAACGTCATGATGACCAGCGATGGTGAACCGCTCACCAGCCGTCTTACCGGTGACGAGTTCGACGAAGAATAAGTATCAAGGTTCGAGTGCTCCTCAAAAGCACTCTTTCTGGATCTATAGCTTAGTTGATTAGAGCTACCGGCTCATAACCGGTTGGTCGTAGGTTTGAATCCTACTAGATCCACCAAATAGAATATACTAGGAACTTGTCCTAGTCAAACAAAAGGAGCGCGTATGAGTGTAAAAGCCGAAACTAGTTTCCAGCAACGATTGCAAGTGCTATTACGTAGGCGCGGGGCTTACGTGCCGAAAAAGAACCACGGTAACATGATAACTGCACCAGGGCTACAAGACTTACCGATCACATATCGAGGACTATCTTTGTTTTGGGAAGCAAAAGCACCAGAAGACCCTAGTCCGGTTAGTGCTGAGCAAGGCATTCATTGTCGACTGGCTAGAAAAGCTGGTGGTATTACGGCTATAATCTCAGAGATACATCAAGCAATTGCTATCTTGGACCATATTGACTATTTGTTATCATTCGACTTGTCGATACCTAGTATACTCGCACAGATGGACATATTCTATAAAACTAGAGGACTCGACGATGGCACAACATATTAGCATAACTTACAAGCAGTACAACGAGCGGTATAGAATACCAGAGCAAGAGTTAGCTGAGCAATTGATGCTCAAACACAAACACTTCGTATTAGGATTTGAGCCGGGTAAGGGTAAATCTTATCCGGTCATTCATTCTATACTAGAAGTACAGCGATTGAAAGGACGACCGATTAGTCTTCTAATTATGTCTGACGCAACATGTATCAAAGACATGTGGAAGGTCGAAATAATGCCACAAAACATTTTGCCTGAAGACACTTACTTTGTTACTGACAGAACTGCAATCGGAGCAGTCAAAGAAGCCTTAGTGACTAAGAAGTGGGACGTGATTGTAATTGACGAGTGCCAATCATTACGGTCTGGTGTCACTAGAGCTAAGAGCCAGTATGCTCGACTAGTCTATAGCCTGACAAGAAAGACAGAGTATGTGTTTGGTATGACAGGTACACTTTCGGGCAATAACAACATCGAGCCTTGGTGTGTTTTACACAATTTGAATGTGGCTGGCCAAGGTACTATCAACCCAGTTGCATTTAAGAATGCCTATTGTATTCTCGAGTTGCAATATGGTCCTTTTGGTAACTTCATGAAGCCGACTACCTTAAATCCTAAAGGTGAAGAGCTTCTCACCAAAGCATATCAAGACGGTGTTATGTTTTGGGCATATGACGATAATGATGAAATGCCACCTATGACTATCGAGACTAAGACCTTCAAAGTCGAATCTACTGTCGAATACCAAAATGCACTCGAAGGTATCTTAAAACTTGGTGAACATGAGTCCACTGTCATGAAGACCATCGCCTTGCAAAAAGCGCAGCAAGCGTTGAATGGTTTCTTGTACTTCGACAATGACGGTTATCGTGCTACATACGAAGTATTAAGTTATATCAATCCAAAACTACAATACATAGTGGACGAGTGTGATAAAGAGTTAACGATTGTCGCTTACCGCTTTCAGGAAGATGGCAGATCGATACTAGCAGTATTAGCAGATAGAGGTTTTACGACTACGTCAAGCATTGCTGAGTTTAAGACTGGCAACTATCAGGTCTTAGTGCTTCAATGTTCTAGAGGTAAAGCAGCCAATCTGCAGTTATGCAATAATATCATATATTACACTTCAGACTTTAGTTTCATAAGTTATAAGCAATTCATCCATCGAACCTGGAGACGTGGAGCGACGAAACCTTGTAGAGTTACGTTCCTCATTAACGATCCTGGCGACAAATACAAAATCGAGTGGAAGATCTGGAACTCGCTACGCACCAAGCAAAATATACATGATACCTTGATGGCTATTAAGCAGTCGGTATAGGAGGGTAGACTATGAATAGTGCTATGGACTTTACGCGCTTTTGTTCATACTTCCCTAAGGCCCAGTTCATCAAGATTATCCCGTTCGACGAAGAGGAATTATACGACGAAGACACTAGGAAGAAGAACAAGTCGCCGCTTAATTCGCTCAAAGATCCTCTTACTGTCGCTCAGGCTCAAAACTGGGTTAGCCGTGGTGGTCGTCTAGGTTGGATAATTCCAAAAGGCATAATTGTTATTGACGTTGATAACAAAGATAGTCCTAAGAGCTCTCGGGTCCTAGAGCAACTACTCGAGAACCATAGTGTCAATTACGTCTCTAATCACTCGAAGCAAGGTGTTCACTTCATATTTCACAATGTCTCTGAAGTTATGAAAGGTCATGGACAGTTCCAAGGCTACATTAACCACATCGGCATTCAATGTGATGGTCGTGCTGACAATAAAGGCTATATTATTCTTCCTGTCAACGACGAGAAGATCGGTAGAACTTGGTATCATTGGCCAGAAGAACCTGAAGAACTTGAATTAGATGATTTACCGTTCTGGTTGAGACCTCTTAGGACTCGCCGTGATGAAGACCAAAGCTTCATCGATATGCCAGACGGCGTTGGTAATGGAGCTTTATTCAAACTACGTGGAACTCATACTGGTCCAAATATGGTCACTGAAGAAGAGTCAATAGAATGCTTGCGTATCATCAACTTTGAAATCTGGGAAAACCCGATGGATGAAGCAGCATTTAACGCCAGTGTTGCTCGACCGGTCGAAAAAACTTACGGTAACATGAAGCAAGTTGATGGTACTGGCGAAAAGAAAGCCGCATCGTGGTTAAATGTGGCCCAGCGATTAATCGAAGAGCAAAAGTTGATTGCCGTTGGTGACTATATCTATAAGTGGAATAAGGGCATTTACGAGAAACTCACATCATATGAAGTTCATGAAATGATCCACAAACATGGTTATACTGAAGCCACCAGAGCTCAACGGCAAGAGATACTTGAGTTTATAGTTGTTCAAAAACAAGTGAACTCTCTACTACTCGACAAAGAATATGCTAGCATCCCAGTTGCTAATGGTTATCTTGACCTTTATAACCTAGAGCTCATCGAACCTACCTTCACCGATTATAATACCGTTAAAGTCGATATTCCTTTCAATCCTGAGTGTCAATATTCGGCTCGTATCGACGACTTCATGAAGTTTATATCAAATGGTGACGTTGACACTATGAATCAATTATACGAACTTGCTGGTTATACTCTTGTCAGACGCAACAACTTCCACAAGTTCTTCGTGATCGTTGGTGGTGGTGGAACTGGTAAATCAACGTTTGCTAACATCATTCGTCGAATGTTCAAACCGCGGTATGTGTCGAAAGTGGCATTGAGTCAATTCGATCAAGACTATCACCTTTCAACTTTGATCGGTTCTATGGTCAATATTGATGATGATGCCAGCAACGAAAAAGTCTTGAAAGATGCTGGACGATTCAAGTCTGCTGTTGCCGGCCAACCTATTCTAGTACGACCGATCTACTCTGAACCAATCGAACTCATATGTATGGCGACTATTGTTGTTCTAGCAAATAGTATGCCTAAGATACAAGATGACTCTGAAGGATTGTACCGTCGTTTGATGCTCATCGAACTCAACAATAGAATCAAAGACCCTGACCGCGATTTTGAGAACAAAATCACTGACTTGGACATGGAGTACTTCTTCTATAAGGCTGCAGAAGCGATACATCGTGTATTGCGTAAAGGCCGATTCACTATGGAAGAGAGCGAAGAGAAACTCAAACAACGTTTCAAAGTCCAACAGAGTTCGATCAATAAGTGGTGTCAACTCGAATTCATTACTGTTGAAACGCTTTTGAATCATGGACTTAAAGACACTTATCAAAACTATAAACTATGGTGTCAAATGTGCGGCTATGGTCCATTCAACTATGGCAACTTTAGTGACTCTATCATTAAACAATACAAACTAACGACCTCTTATGATAGAGGTTTAGGTGACCAAGTCGTTATTAGTTCGCTACTACCACTCGATTTCTGTCCATTCGACCAGTCTCTCAGGTCAAGTTACAATTAGGAGGAATAACATGTCTAGACTAAAGTTTTTTGACTTTGAAACGTATCCTGACTGGTGGTGCGTGGTAGTCTCTGATGAAGAAGACTCGTATCTATCATCGCCTTACAAGTACAAGTTTACAAAAGACGAAGAAGTCGCTATCAAGAAGAAAATGCGCGTGTATACTAGCGATGGTGGTCTCGAAGAGCGCAAGCAATATCTGGCTGATACAAGTATCGGAGTTTTAACTGGCTACAATATTAAGGGCTTTGACTTGATTATTCAGAAGTGTGTCTCGATGAACTTTACACCTCGTCAAATCTATATCGCTTCACAGATTATTACTGAAAAGTTCTACTACCCTGAAGAGATGCAAGTCACTGCTACTGAGATTGCTCGCATCAGTGCATACGTTAGTGGCTGGTCGGCTAAGTGGCAAGGTGCTGAAGCGACTCAAGACCTGATGGATGATAGTGATAAAGGTGTTAAAGACAAAGAAGCCGCCTTTGGTATGGACATTCGTGAAACTGCCGTGCCTTTCGGTAAAATGGACTTAACCCCCGAAGAGAAGTACCAGATCATCTACTACTGCAAACACGACGTCTTTGCTCTACATGTACAATATGTTTGTATCTCTAAACCTTATATCGATACAAAGTTGTCACTCGGCAAAACTTACGATATACCTGCTAAGACTTGCTACGCTTCAACGAACGCGGTTCTTGCCGGTAAAGTGCTGGGTGCTGAACGTGTTAGTGGCACTACGATTACTGATCCGACTATCGTCATTTATGAGAAGCCTATTCGCGATTATCTTGAAAAATGGGTGCCGGCTGAAGCTCTTGAGCATCTACTAACTAGTCAAAAGCTGAAACAAATGAAAATGTTCGGCAATCGTGTCTATATGGCCGATGGCGGTATTCACTCGACGTTCATTACGCCTATGGCTGAAGGGTATACTGAGCCGACGAAGATTTATGCCGAAGCTTGCGAAGAGTGGGGACTATACAACATCGACTTGTCAGGTTGCCACCCGTCCGTTATGCTATTCGTTGGTGCTATGTCTCGTGCCATCAAGTTCAAAGAGCGTTTCGCCGAATCAGTCTTTAGACGTCGCAAACTCAAGAAGATACCAAAGACTGAATGGACTCAAGAAGATAAAGACTTTGTGCCTGCTGGTAAATTGATTCATAACACGACATTCGGTGCTATGGGTAATAAGTACTTGCCGCTCTATGATGACTATATGCGCTCTAAGGTCTGTCGTGTTAGCCAGATGATCATTATCGCTGTTAGCTCAGCAGTCTTCAAAATCATTCCCGACTGTAAGATTCTACAGACGAACACTGATGGTATCTTGATCTATATGAAGCATATGTGGAAAGAGACACTTCAGGCTATCATCAAAGAGTTCGAGGACCTCAGCCACTTCGAGTTCGAGCTTGAACAAGACTCAAAGATTTGGCAGCTTAATGTCAACAACTATATCGCCATCAACCTTGAAGGCAAAGACAAGTTGAAGGGTAAAAGCTTTGTAACGTCAATTTGGCAACCGGGTTATAACAAGGTAAGACCCCTCGGAAACCACATCATAGCCAAGTGTCAATATGAGTTCTACGTCAACAAGAAGAACCCAGTCCAACTGCTGCTCGAACATTCAAAGATTGACGACTTCGTACTAACTGCAACTAAAGGCGGCACATATCAAAAAATGGTCCACAATACACTTGCTGGTGAAGTTGATCTCGGTAGAGTTTCTCGGCTTATCGCTACTGAAGCTACTAGGTTCGGTGACGTTAGAAAACTTAAAGTCGAGAATGGCAAGATAGTCGCTCGAGACTTGGTTGCTAATTGTCCACCGCACGCAGTGATTGTTAATGACGCTCTCTACAATTATACCATTGAAGGTCCTGCTCACGCCAGAGTGTTGAAGCATGTTTCAGGACAAGTAGTGCCGATCGATATGTCATATTACGCGGGATTGCTTGATAGTGTTTTAGACATTCCGTGGGTCATGCTCAAAAATGGAAAACTGGTTCATACAACCAGATTCAATCTAAAGTAGGAGGTAGCACATGTTAGCTGACTTAGGCCGTTTGATGCCTCAAGAGTTCGCGAACAAAGAACAATGCTTGCAATGGCTCGTTAATAAGCAATTAGGCACCAAACGCTCGATCACGTTGCTTTCTAAGAACGACGACTGGTTAGCAGTGCGTGTGCCTATCACTAACGAGAATATCAACATCCATGGTGAAGTCGACGAGATACGTTGGCTTCACCTGGCGATGGTTCGAAATCAAATGTATACGACACGATAGAAATGAGAGCCGAAAGGCTCTTTTTCTTTATAATGAGGTCGCACTACAGGCCTTTTAGGACATATCTCTGGATTCCGAATTATTTGAGGATTACACCATTCAGGAGAGATTCAGATTCCATAGTGATGCCCTAACATCTCAATAGTGGCTATTTTGGCTCTATTTCGATGAGATTTTGGATCAAATGAAAAGGGGGCGAAGTTACTCGTCCCCTTGACCTTTAAGCCTTCACAAAACCCTTAGTACCTTTGAACAATTT
>Ga0172375_10009992_pt1 | contig 12390 bp, 15 predicted proteins | sample LakKiv1m_FD_114537 | JGI IMG/M metagenome (GOLD analysis project Ga0172375, IMG submission 114537) | Freshwater microbial communities from Kabuno Bay, South-Kivu, Congo - kab_092012_11.1m | ecosystem: Environmental > Aquatic > Freshwater > Lake | place: Democratic Republic of the Congo... | reverse complement strand
CAATCAGTTATTACAACACAAAAAGAATTCACCTTGCCTTAAAAACTTCCCCAACTAAATTCAAACAAACATTCGTTTTAAAACATCTCAGAAACAGTGTGTACTAAAAGGGATACTTGACAGGGGTAGGTATCTTTGTTTCTGTTTATCTCTGTACTGTTTGAGATTCATCCAGTACAAATAGGAATTCATGCATTGAGCCATAAGTTGGGGATTGGCAAGACCAATATCTTCTCCAGCGATTGTTACCAAAGTTCTGACGAGATAAGCCCACATTCCAGAGTCGTAAAGTTCATATGCCCAATAGAATGTTTCCCATTCCTTCCTTCTCCTTATGGATTTTTGCAGGGCGGAACGGACTTCATCCAATGGATAGCCGTTAACTGTGGTCGGCTCGTAATCAGATGTTTTTTGTATTTTTTCTTCCATACGCTTTATTTTCAGTTTGAGTTCTGTACTCACCTTTCTTTTAGCCTTCTGTGTGCTTACTGGGCTTGCTGTTTTCATTTATAGGTAGATGTGTATTGGGCCGTATATTTTCATCACTGGAACATTCGTTAGGACTTGATTGGGGTTTGAGACTTGAAGTCTGTTTATTTGTATATTTAGCTTCATTTGGATTTAATTTGAGCGTACCAGCCGAACTACTAATGTCAATGTTTCTGGCTTTTATTTGTTCTAAATAGGCGAGGGCGAGAAAACTTCCCAAATCTTCATAGATTTTTTTCTGATTTCCAGTGTCTAGGCTATTAAAATTGGTGATTACCTTAATTTTCATTTTTTACCTCCAAGAATTCCGCCAAACAACCCTCTACAAGCTCCTTAATGGTCGTGCCACGCTCTGCGGCTTTAATTTTGAGTAATCTAACTAACCCAGCGTCTATCCGTATCTGTTTTGTTTCCCTTTGGTAACTTTGTAACTTTTGTGATTTTTTGTTTCCCATAAAAAGGTTTTTATTCCTGTTGTTTATGGCCACCATTGGTAGCTCTAAACGCTTTTCTTGGTTTGTGGTATCTTGTCAGTATTTTGGTGAAATAAGCACCAGGAGTTTTCAAGGGCACTGCACCTCTGTCGTGTGTTTTGACCATCTGACTGATGACAGAATTTATAGATTTAGGAGTGTAGCGCTGAGCTATATAAAGCCAATGTTGGGGTTTTTCTTCCCACAAGCCAAAAATCGCTTCTAAGTAAGTAGCTAAATCCTTTGGTGGAGTTCTGTAATTACATTTTCGCAGAGCAGAGATTGCCTCATTTTTTGTCAGTTTTTTCTTAATGTTTCCCTGTTGTTTATAGCTTCCATTAACACCTCCATTAAGATAAACATTATTAGGTTTATATGTATTATTCATATGTATGTTTATAGTTTGGGATTATTTACTTTGAAACTTTTCTTTTCATAAACTTGATAGCGTCTGAATAATCCTTGGCTTTTACGGAGACTTCATTTTTAAGGAAAGACTGTTCCTCCTGTTCACATTTCCTTTTGCCACTGAAAATAAACCAATAAAAATCTCCGTTATCGTCAAAATCAACGGAGATAAGTTTGTAACCCTTTGCGAAAAGGTAACTGCAAAAATACAGGTCGCGGGATTGGTATAAGTTATCTGTATCGGATGTCATTCTGATACAGATTATTTCAAGCCATATGAGGAACTACTACCAGCTAGAAAGTTACCTTTTTTGAAAATTTGAATTGAATAATCTTAAAAATCTGTAATATCTATCCTGAATAGCTTTCGCACTCACGATTAACTTACTCTCATCTGTCTCAGGGCCATATTTATCCTGGTACTTTTTAGCCAACTTGTCTGATATGGCATCAAAAGACATATTTTTATTTCTTAGCTTGATGATTTCCTTTGTTAACTCAAACAATTTATCTTTGAAAATGCCGTTCTCTTTAGTTATTTGCAAGTCTGTATCCAGCCTACCCCTAAGTTCGTCCCAATTTTTATCAAGCCATTTCGTAAATTGCTTTTTGGAGATATTTTTTGTTATTTCAAGGACAATGCTGGTTGGATGCCAAACAGATTTAATGCGTAAATTACGGACAGTTGATTGAATAGGGAGTGGCAACCATTCAGCAGTAGAGAATAAAACAATATGGCACAATGCGTGATACCAGTTTTTTCCCAAATTGAATTGTTTAGCAATTTTTTCTATTTGTTTTCTAAACTTCCTTTCTTTTGACAGAAAAGAATCTGGGTCATTTAAGAATTTGTCAAAACTCCTAAATGATTCATCCGTTCCATCTTCAGGAAAACTTTTGATAATTTTTACTTTTTTACCACTTTTATCTGTGAGAAAATTATTTTTGAAATAGAACGACTCCTCATCCAGCCCATTGGGGGGTATGCCAAACATTTTTCTTGTGTAATTGAGGCTTTTTTGAAAATCTGGATGTAGCTCAAGAAGCTCTATTATCTTTTTATCATCATTATCAGTACCTTCTGGGATATTTATTTTTATATGCATTTGAATTTATTTAATTTCAGCTTATTCTCTCATGCAAAAGCAAATTATTTAAGGGAGGGGTTGATTATATCCCTTAAAATCCCTGAATCTCCCTTAAGTCTTGGTGTATTTTATCCGTTAATATCCGTTAAACTTCGTTAAGCTCCGAGGAATGATTTTCATCCCTAATAATCCCTAATCATCCATCTCTATTTGCCTTTTTTAAGAAACCTAATTATCAATTCATTTTGCCTGATTAAAATCCAGTTCTGATTCACAATGGCACTTAAATATCCAAGTTCAGCTTGTTTATCTGGTGCAGAGAAGGAAAGTGCCATTCCTGCCTTAATCCATTTATTTCCAGCAATATCTTTGGCGATATTTTTTAGGTTTTTTGCAATTTCCTGTTGAATTCGTTTGGTGTCGTATTTATCAAGCCCCAAACCGTATTCTTCAAGAACTTGTTTTGTTTCATCCTCCTCGTCTTTTGCTCTTTCTTCTTCCGATTTCATAAATATACCCATTTTTTATCACCCCCAGTCTGAGCAGTTGAGTAGATAGTAACAGGGAGTCGGTATTTATTCAATAGAATAATGAGGCTAAATAGATACACACAGTTGGTTTTGAATAAGGAAGAAAGACTGTAACTTATGAGTAATGATTACTAAAAGAGATGAGAGTTTGGGCAAACAAATAAAAAAACAGAGAAAAAAGTTGGGGTTGACACAAGACCAGTTGGCTGAGAAGTCAGGTCTCAGTACCAAGTACATACAGTTTGTTGAATCAGCAAAAAGGACACCTTCTCTGAAAACTTTGTATAAAATTGCGAAAGCTCTTGGGACGAAGGTCGGCGATTTATTTCACTTCTAACTGTTGTCATCTTAGATATATCCGTATCTCCAACAATTCCTAATAAAACTATAAAAGGTAAAATATAAGAGTTATACTCAAATTATAAGATGAAAAGAGAGAAACTTTTTTCAAAATTATTACCCGTTCTTATAAAGATTTTTACTTTTTTTTGGATTTTATGCATAATTGCTTTTTGCACGATTTTAACAGTAGCGACTGGTGGTTTTAGAGGAACAATTCAAGATACACAATTCGGTAACTCCAACATGTTTACACCTTTGTTTGTAGGTTCAATAATCGTTGGAGTTTTAGCTTTTGGATTGTTAGTTCTAACAATAATTATTAAAACAGTTTTAGAAAAAAGAATTATTAAGTTTGAAAAATCTTTTAAGGGCTTCATTTTATCTTCATTCAAGCTATTTCTTTTACTAGCTTTTCTACCTTTATATTTGGTCTTTCAACTGAGTGGAGCTGGTGAGTTGATTAAACGAATTAAGAAAAATAAGTTCAAGCTGTCTTTTCTTAAACCAAGTGGATTTAAGTCGTTTATCATTCGTACAATTGGTGTTGTTGCAATTTTAGTTACCTTTTTGCCAATTTGGTGTGGAGGGTATTGGTTGGTGGGTAACATTATTGGTCATCAACTGGGTTTAGTATCAGAACCAATTACAGTTTCTGGTACAGGGTCAATGTATCCGACATTCCCAAAAGGGGAGGGCAGAAACCCTGAAGAATTATCAAAACAAATTATTGCTACTCCAGGAATGTTGCCTTATCCAAACGGACTTGTTTTATTCGGGAAAAGGCTTTTTGGTCATGAATTGGGGCGTGGGGATATTGTTCTTGTTGATAACGAAAAGACAAGAGAACTTACAGAAAAAATGTATGGAACGCCTGGCAGTTGGATTAAAAGAATAATTGGAGTTGGGGGAGATACTATTGAGTTGAGAAATGGCATTGTTTATTTGAACGACAAATCACTTCCAGAGCCGTATACTGCAAAGCCTCATTCAACTTTCGGAGAAGCATTTCTAAAAGAATGCCAAAAAATAACAGTGCCAGAAAATTCTATTTTTGTAATGGGCGATAACAGAAAAGGAAGTGGAGATTCTAGGGAAGTTGGTTTTTTTAGCGTTGATAGTGTAAAAAATGTTCTTCCTTTGAAAAGTCAAAAAGGAGACTTGGTTAAACATTGGAGAGACACCTCCAAAGATTTTGACGATTCCTCAAAAATCCGCCTAAACAAAGAGCAGTATCTTGAGTTATTAAACCAGAAACGAGTTGAAACAGGAGTAAAACCTTTGAAATATCAACCTAAACTAGAATTATCTGCACAAAAAAGAGGTGAGGTTATATTGAAATATGATGATTTTTCTTTTGAGGCAACTAGAAGTGGATATCCAATGAGCAAGGCCATGCGTGATGCAAATTACTCAAATATAGTTTATGGTGAAGCCCCAACATTTGGGTATTATGAATCAGATGAACTGATTGAAAACCAATTTGAGTTTCCAGAATCTAGAAAGTTTTTTACAGACATAACATATCAAGAAATAGGCATATCAGAAATAGAAGGAACACTTAATGGTTGCCCTGCACAAATTATCGTTCAACATGTTGCAGGCTATATTCCACCAAATTATAAACAATCAGATATTGATGGATGGGACAGCAACCTATCTAGATTAAAAGAAATACAACCAAATTGGCAAAATCTTAAAAACTATACTTCCTTTTATGAAAAAAATAAAAATGATGTTGATAGAATCAATGACATTATCTCTATAAGAATCTCAAATATAACAGCCATTGTTTCTAGAATGAAATCAAATCAATGGTTAACTTCAGCAGAACAAAAAATGATGGAACAAGACCAGTCACTATATGATGAGCAGGAGTCAATAGCAACAAGACTCAACAGTCGTTAGTATTATGATGATTAATCACTTTCTTTTTCTACTTGTCTGCTTCCACATTTAAGGCATTCATAGATAAAATACATTTTGTTTTGATTATCTTTTGTTATTGTTGTATTTCTTTCTGAATTGCACACAGGGCATAGATTTTTTTCCTTAGAAATCCAGGGAGTTCCATCTTCAAACATAATTTTCCTTTTGCATTTTTTTGGACATTCATAGAAAAACATGACCTGTTCATCTGGATTTTTAAGAGTGCCTCTGTCGTGAAGCTCACTCCATTGATAATTCATTGTTGAACTACAAACAGGGCATTCAATGCCCTTTAGTGGTTTAGTATTGAGAATCCTTTCATCCTTAGCCCTATCTTTATCTCTCCATTCTTTTATCCACTTTCTTCTATCCTTTTCCCTATGCTTTTTATATCCCATTGAAACTCCAATGCTAAAAAACATCATTAAATTATGGCTTGCTTCCCAGACTTCCTGGTCTGTTACTTCCTTTTTACTTTTTTCCGAAAGTAATGTTTTCATTTCTGCTAGTGATTCTGGAGTTGGATTGCAGGCGATATGCTGGGTATGTTCTTCGTATCTTTTTGCTCCATCCTCAACAATTTTATTAAATAAGTCGTTGTACCACTTGTATGGCTTGGTATGTTTATAAATTGACTTGACAGATATAGTCATATTTTTGACATCAGGATAGAATGTTCTTTAATGGATGGACTTACCGCTTTTCTTTCTCTTAATCTATCAAAACCTCTTACAAGATAATACTGATATTTGTTTCCACTAACTTTATTTGTAATTGTTAAAGAACGATTGGGCTTTAGTCTTTTCAGTAATTTTAACCACATAACACTCTGTCTATTTTTTATTGATTTGTGAATTGTATTTCCTATTAAATCAGGCAAGATTAACTGGAGGTCGTCTTGTTCCGCTCCTATTTTAAAGTCCTTGTAGAATAGTTTTCCATTAAAAGCTTCTGGTCTATTTGGTATTCCGTATATTTTATTGAATGGATGGCTGGCCATCCATTCCTTTGGTGAGTTGATTCTATAGTAGGGATTTAACTCATTTGTTGTAAGCATAATCAGACTTTTAAGTAGATTCTTGAACTTGTCAGGTTTATTTTGAGTGTCAACAATATGTTTCATTTTCCATGTGTCATTTTTAGGAGATGTGTAAAAGTAATCAAATTGAAAGAATTTTTGCCACTCAACAAATAATTCAAAAATCATTATGAATTTTGAATAGTCACTAACAGCAAGATTCCGCAACTGGTTTCTCAGTAATTCAAGTTCTGATATTAGGCTTTGATGACCATTATTGTTTTTAATGTCGCTAATCGTCTTGTTAATCCTTTTTACCTCTTCATTTTTATGGTAATTTACCCATCTATCAGTACCAGATGTTAGGTCATAAAGAAAAGTTGTATATACAATTTCTTGCTTCCTCCCAATGTATTTGAGAATTTTAGTACGATTTTCAAGACTAATGTGGGTACCTTTAACTTTATTCCATCCACTGGGGTAAAGCTTTGCCATAAAATCGGAGAACTTTGTCCATTCTGAATCAGTTATCGTGACCAAAGTGACTAGGCCGTATTCAATATCACCTTTTTCTTTGAAACTCCCTGTTTCATCTACCGCTACTATCATTGTTTTCCATTTTTACTAAAAGTTTGTTTGTCCAACTTATGCAGAACTTAAGTACATTTAAAACATAAGTTCTGTCATAAAACTTTTTAGCCAGAAACCACAACTGGGGATGTTTAGAAACATCCACTTTATTTTTGACTTCCATTTTTTTTGTTTTTATATCTACTTTTCTTACATCATTTGCATAGATACCTTTAATCATCTTGTGGATATTTATGTGCAGGTAAGGATTTCTAAAATTATCGTTAAAATCATTAAGTAACTGTCCATCTTTACTGGTGATAATTTTCATTTTGATTAGTTGGTTTATTAACCCCTTCATTTTCAACTGCTCAACCCTTTCCCAGTCCGAGTTGGGGGTTTTGATTAATCTTTCGTTATATACACGCACCCTCATTGCATATTCAAGTAACACGATTGAGTTAAAAATAGTTGAAGTAAGTATTTCTAGTGCAAAACTGGCTCTGATTTCTTCATAGATGGCAGAAATAACACTATTAGCGATTGTGTTATCTAATAAAGGAAGTTGGCCGAGTAATGAAACGGCATTTTTCCTTTTTTGAATTACGAGGTTTTCAAAGTACTCCTCATAGGTGATAAATCTTTCTTTAATAGGAAGCCTCATTGCTTTCATTTTTTCTATGGTTTCAGGGCTTGAAACAATGTGGGTGGCATTTTTTGATGTTTCATCAAGTATTTTTTTTAACTTATCATTTTTCATAGTATTTTTTACCCCTTATCTTTTCTGGCAAATAGCTTTCCTTGTCATATTTCTCGTAACCTTCTCCATATCCAACTTCTTTCATCAATTTTGTAATAGGATTTCTTATTTTGAGTGGGGTGGGGAGGTTGCCGTATTTATTTACATCACCCAATGCCTTCATGTAAGCGTCATAGGCTGACCTATCTTTTTTGGCTAAAGATAAATAAACAGTCCCAGCTGCCAAGTTTTCTTGACATTCTGGATATCCAATTTGTTGGCATGCTTGAAATACAGAATTTGCAACAACTAAAGCTGTGGGGGAAGCCACATCTTCGCTGGCAAATACTACCATCCGCCTTGCAATATAGAGGGGGTCTTGTCCCGCAGCAACCATCCGGGCTAAATAATAGAGTGCTGCGTCAACATCCGAAGCCCTCATACTTTTCAAATATGAGCTGATAATGTTATAGAAGTCTTCCCCCTGTTTATCAAAAGTGTATTGTCTTCTTTGCAGGGCTAACTCCAAGTCTGTTACTTTTATGGTTTGGGTTTTTGTTAAACTTGCCGCGATTTCAAGGACATTAAGCATTACGCGGGCGTCTCCGTTTGCCGCTTCCAGAATAAATTCTTGAGAGCTTTTATTCAAATTCTTTTTGACATGTTTTATGGCTCTTTTGAGAATTTTAAGGAGGTCCTTTTCCGAAAGTTGGGAAAGAACCAATACTCTACAGCGGGAAAGAAGGGGTCCGATAACCTCAAAACTTGGGTTTTCGGTTGTTGCGCCGATTAGGATAATATCTCCGTGTTCGACATGAGGAAGAAGTTTATCCTGTTGGGCTTTATTGAATCTGTGAATTTCGTCTAAAAATACAATTGGGGACATTGTCAGTTTAAGTTGTTTTTTGTCTTTAATTATTGCTTCAATATCTTTTACCTTTGTGTTGACTGCGGAAAACTCAAAAAATTCCCGTTTTAGGGTATTGGCAATAATTCTTGCTAAAGTTGTCTTTCCGGATCCGGGAGGGCCCCAAAAAATAAGAGATGGAAAATATGTGTCGTTTTTTTGATTCTTAAGAAGTTTTGTGATGATTCCCTCACTACCTACCAGTTTTTCCTGACCTACAAAGTCTTTGAGGTTTTTGGGTCTTAATGTTTCGGGAAGTGGGGTATTTGACATATGCTTATTTTATTCCGAACAAAATACGAAGTAAACACTTAACTGCCGTTAAAGTATAATTGATTAAGTGATTAAAAAGACAAACAAACTTCCTTTTATAGTTCGGGTTATTGCCTTACTTGTTTTAATGATGGGCTTAATTGATGTCTGGTCTGCGATAAGTCCGGGCATGCCTCAGAGATTAGCAATTTTACAACCTATTTTTCCATATCTAATTAGGTCGGTTGTAAGACTTGGAACTTTGCTTGTCGGGTTTTTCTTGATTTATCTTTCTGGTGGTTTAAGAAAGGGAAAACAGGTCTCTTGGATAATGAGTATGGTAATTCTTTTATCGAGTGCGGGGTTGCATTTGATAAAAGGACTGGATGTTGAAGAATTTGCCATAACTATAATTTTGATTTTGCTTTTACTTTTGGAAAGAAAGCATTTTACCGCCAAGCCCGATATCCCTTCAATATTTCATGGACTAAGGGTGCTCTTTTTCAGTTTTCTTTTTACTTCATTTTACGGAATTTTGGGTATGTATATTCTTGAAGGAAGACACAGAAACTTTACATTTACACAAATAACAACCGATGTAGTCAAAACCTTCTTTTTAGTGGGGACTATTCCGGGGGCGAATTCGGCATTAGTGCCGATTTTTACGGGAAGCATTTATCTTGTTGGTTTTGTATCACTTTTTTATTCTCTTTTTATGTTATTCAGACCGATAATTTACAGGTCTAAAGCCAATCAAATGGAGGTTAAAAAAGTTAAGGATATCTTATCGAAATATTCCAGATACTCTCTGCAAAATAATATTCTTCTTTTTGGAAAGCATTACTTTTTCGGATCACAGGAGTCCTCTTTTATTGCCTATAAACAGTCTGGGAATTACTGTCTTGTTTTGGGTTTTCCGGTGGGACCGGAATCCGAGACGGAAAGTATAATCAAGGAGTTTATAGACTTTTGTTCGGATCAGGGGAGAAAGCCCGTATTTTGCAATATTGAACCGGAAAATTTAGGAGTGTTTAAAAATCTTAAATATAAAAGTGTTGCTATCGGAAACGAAGCTTTTATCGATCCACAAACATTTTCTTTGGAAGGCGGCAAGTCAAAACATCTAAGGCAGGCCGTAAAGAAGATGGATACTTTGGGATATTCCATACAAGTCTATTCGGGAAGTGAAATATCGCAAATTCTTTGGAGATTAAGAAATATTTCAAAAGAATGGTTATCTCAAATGCACGGGTCGGAAAAACTTTTTACTGTCGGGAAGTTTGACGAAAAGTATTTGGCGGTATCAAAAATAATAGTACTTTCGAATAAGGAAGGACACATTGCCGCATTTGTTAATTTTAACGATTATGGAGACAAATCTTTGATAGTTGATTTGATGCGCCATGGGTTAGATGTACTGCCCGAAACGATGCCTTATTTGTTTATAAAATTATTTTGGTGGGCAAAAGAAAACGGTTACAAAAAAATCAGTCTTGGAAATGCCTCCCTTTACGGTGTAGGGGGTCCGGGACGTCCCATTACCGAAAAAGCTTTTAGGATAATATTCGAGCGTTTCAATAACTTTTATAATTTTAAAGGTTTATATACGTTTAAAAGTAAATTCAGTCCTGTTTGGGCTCCGAGGTATATTGTATATCCGTTACGATCCGATTTGGTGCCTGCTCTTTCCGCTCTTTTGTCTGCGGATTCCCAGGAGGGTTTGGTAAAGGAAGTATTTGCTGGTGGAAAAAAATGACCGTTTATTAAAAGTGTGTTTGGGAACAGATATTTGCAAATTATGAATAATTTTTTAAATTTGTCCAAAGTTTTGGATGAAAAAAAGTCAAAGTTCAATGGCAAGATTCGTGTAGTGAGGTCATTGGGTATGGGGACATATATTCAGGCCAATGGTTTAACCCAATCCGGAGGAATTGTCGAGTCAATTTGGAAGTCGACTCTGAAAAAAATAAACCTTCATGGTTTTAGAATTAGCAATTCATTGATTCTCGGAATCGGAGGGGGAACTCTCGCAAGGCTTATCGTAAAGTACTTTCCCGGTGCAAAAATAACGGGTGTTGATATCGATCCTTTAATGGTTGAATTGGGTGAAAAATATTTGGGGCTTGAAACAGACAATTTGCAAATAAATATCGGTGATGCTTATGACTTTCTTTTTAAAAATAATTCAAAATCCGTAAAATACGATTTTATTGCAATCGATTTATATAATGGCGACAGTTATCCGGAAAAGTTTAAGACGGAAAAGTTTATAAGTTTGGTGGAAAACAGTCTTACAAAAGGAGGGGTGGCTATCTTTAATCGTTTATATTATGGAGATAAAAGGCCGGAGACTGTAAAATTTGGTAAGACTTTGGAAAAAATTTTTCCGAAGGTTACTTGGGTTTATCCGGAAGCAAACCTTATGTTTATTTGCCGGAAGTAAATTTAAAATATGCATCTTATTATTCTACCTCTGATATTTTTGGCCGAGTTTCTGACAACTCCCAAGTCACTTCTTTTCTATGACCAAATCGAATACCTGAGGATTGTTACCACAAATGGTTTTTGGCAGGTATTCTCACTGGGACATTTTCCAATCCACCCCTTTTTCCTGTCTATTTTTTGGATTGTCACAAAAATTACAATTCCCAATTACACGGCATATATATTTGGAGTGGCTTCCGGGATTCTGATGTATAAAATCGGTAAGCTTATATTTAAGGATAAATATTCCTGGATGATTGCTACCCTTTTTCTTCTTTTTCCGGGAATCTGGCTAATAAACACTAATCTTATGATCCAGTCAGTTCTTTTGACCTTTTACCTTTTGGCTATTTATGCGTTTCTCAAAAATAAATCTCTTCTTTTTATCATTTCCACATTTCTGATGGTTGGAATTCACGTTGATGGTGTTTATTGGATTCCGACAATCTTTCTTATTCCGATTCTGTTTAAAAAGGAGTTGAAGTTTAGTTTTAAGATGTTTGTCAGGTTTACCAAGATGGCATTTTTATCGATTGCCGCTTCTCTTCTTTTCTATGCGGCTATGTACTTTTTTGTTATCAAAAATTTCGGAGGATCAACGGAACAGATTTTTGCTTACAGTTCATTCGGGTTTTTAAGAATTATTAGAAATATTTGGGTATGTTTTATTTATAATTTCGGAAGTGTCACTCCTTTGGTGCTTCTTTATCTTTTGATCAAGAATGTCAGATCAAAAATTGAATGGATTTGTCGGATAATTTTTGCCCTCCTTATTTCCATAGGTGGAGCTTATTGGGAGGGGGATCTCATGATGAGAAGGATTGTTTTTGCAGGGGTAATTACCTCTTTTGCTCTTTATAAATATTTGGGCAAAAAGATTATTTATCTTATTTTATTTTTAATTCCGATTACGGGATTTGTTGCCTCTACTTACTATAAAAACCTGCCGGTAATGCCTCTTACCGATATGCAAGCGCGCATTGACCTGCTTCCCAAAGACCAAGTTTTGATCTCGTCACATTATTATTTTCCGTTTATAAAATATGAGGGTACTATTCTTTGGTTTGAGTCGGGGGATATGGATAGGGTGCAGGGTCTCTTGGAAGAAGGAAAGAGGGTTTTTATGACTAAAGAATCAATAACTGCGCCTTATTTGTTGGTGAT
>Ga0172375_10009990_pt1 | contig 12393 bp, 12 predicted proteins | sample LakKiv1m_FD_114537 | JGI IMG/M metagenome (GOLD analysis project Ga0172375, IMG submission 114537) | Freshwater microbial communities from Kabuno Bay, South-Kivu, Congo - kab_092012_11.1m | ecosystem: Environmental > Aquatic > Freshwater > Lake | place: Democratic Republic of the Congo... | reverse complement strand
TACCACAGTTCTTATTTTTTAATGTCAATCAGTAAGTTAGCGCTAGACGCTCCCTTATATGTAGCTTTCAAATAATATATCTGGTTGCCTGCCTCGACGAATTTCTGCTCGAATTCGGTTTGGATGTTGTCGGTAGGAAGTTCCTGATACAAATCTTTAATTACCCGTTTTAATTCAAATTTATCATGTTCCTGTAATTGTTCCAGAGAGAAATCGAAAAGACTTTGGTTGTCAGTTTTCATAATGATTTCTGAGTTCTTCGCAAGAACTAGGCTGTACCTGATTAAGAACTCTTGACTGGTCAAACGTCGCTTCGCGGTTATTTTTTTCGGCCAAGGATCGGAGAAATTCAAATATATTCTCGTTACTTCTCCTTTATCAAAAACTTCGTTAATATTAGCGGCATCCATTCGTATTAGTCTAAGATTGCCAATCGGATTTTCGATTACCTTCTCCAAAGCTCGAATTATTACCGAATCGAATTTCTCGATTCCTATGAAATTCTTGGTAGGATTTCGCAAAGCCATTTCAGTGATGAATTTGCCTTTTCCACAACCGATTTCAATTTCGATTTGATTATGGTTTTCGAAACACTCATGCCACTTTCCCTTGATAATCTCTGGATTGGCGATAATAATATCGGGATGAGCTGCGATAAGTTCTGGAGCGTATTTGACATTTCTTAACCGCATTTCAATCTCCCGCCAACAAGGCGATGCTTTCTGCGTAGATGGCAACAGCTTTCATCATCAAGTTTATATCCAAAAATTCATCGGCTTGATGAGCAAGTTCTTCTTGACCTGGAAAATATGGGCCAAAAGCTACTGCTTTCTTTAGAACGCGAGCATAGGTGCCGCCGCCGATAGTGATGATTTCGTGTTCTGTATCTCCGGTATATTTTACGTATACATCGTGAAGGATCCTGACAAGCGGATCCTGAGGTGAAACGTAATGTGGCTTTGAGTCTTTGAAGAGGACATATTCCAATCCGTGTTTATGGGCCGCTTCACTCATTTTTACTTCCCCTGACGGGAAATCATAATTGCGCGGGTAGCGGATGTTGCAGCCGATATTGACAGACTCTCCATCATACTTTATGTATCCGATGTTATTCGTTAATTCTTTCATTTCTTTATCAAAGCAACTCAGTCCGAGTTTATTTCCATAATGGTCGAACGAGAGATACTCGTCAATAAATTTGATGAATCCGATTTCGGTATGATTTTTTAGGAAACCGGTCATGATGCTGATGGCATTTACGCCAAGAAACGGCATTGCCGCATGAGCGTTTTTACCATAGACAATGTATTTGTTTTCTTTTACTTCCCCACTATAGTTGTTGGAACTGAGATACTGCTCGAATTCTTTTCGTAAATCCTTGGTAAGAATAACCTCACACAGATCAGGAACCACATTATAGCGTTCACCAGCATACATGGATTTTACTAGTGTATCTTGCATTTTGCCGACAAAATTATATTCATAAATTCCTTTTTCAGCATAGATTAAAGGAAACTCAGCGTCGGGTGCGAAACCGATGTCTGGCATCTGTTCCTTTTTCAAGTAGTATTTGACACCACGCATGCCGCTTTCTTCATCTGTACCCAGGATGATTCTTACACGTTTATTGAGTTTTATTCCTTGATCCTTGATCATCTTCAAAGCAATATAAGCAGCTATAGTAGGGCCTTTGTCGTCCATGGCTCCTCGGGCATAGATCTTACTGTCAATTTCGGTAGCCGAGAAAGGTGGATTAGTCCACTTACCACCAGCAGGAACGACATCAAGGTGGCCAAGAATGCCCAGAATTTCTTCTCCCTCGCCAAACTCGATATGACCTGCATAGTTGTCAATATTTTTGACCTTGAACCCATCGCTTTTACCAAGGTTCATCATATAATCAAGTGCTCGCTTAATTTCCGGGCCAAAAGGTTCCTCAAAATTCTCCGGGTCGTAAGCCTTCAAGACTGTAGGTATCTGCAGTAACTCTTTGGACAGTCTTATGAATTCTTCCTTATAGTTTTTTGCAATTTCAAGCCAATTCATATTATCACATTCCTTCTATACTATTTTATCACAAGAGAACTGGTTTTTTGAAACATTTTGTTACATGTAATATTATGTCGCACTATTTGACAATATGAAATAATCAAGTATAATATTTATAACAACATGTAAAGAAAAGCGTAGGTAATCACGATGGTTAGAAAAATATCGATGGAGAACCTGACATGTTCAAACTGCATATCAAAAGTTGAACGAAGGACAAGCCGTCTACCATATGTGAATAGCGCTTCGTTCAATTACGCGAAGCAGATCTTGTTGGTGGATTTCAAAGAAGATTATGATGAAATAAAGGCCTTGAAAGAAATCAAGGAAATCGTTGATCTTCTCGAAGACAATATTATCACTCACTACTATGAAGAACAGGTCATAATTAAGAAAGTTAATTTTTTCAAAGAATATAAATTTGTTTTGACCGGCATGTTATTGATTACAATAACATTTTTTGGCTTTAGGATTTTTCCGCTGATAAACGATATTTTTGGAACTCACCTAAAGCCTCTTAACGATACTTTGAAAATCATTTTCTACTGGGGCGGTTATTTGCTCCTGATATCAAAACTGCTTTTTCAGCAGATTAAAGGAATTAAAAAATTTGATATTTTCAATGAAAACACTCTAATGATTATCGCCACGTTTGCAGCGATGTTCATTGGAAAATACGAAGAAAGCGTCGCGGTTGTCGTTTTATATTCCATTGGCGAGTATCTACAGATGCGCGCCGTGCAACATTCTAAGAACGAAATATCCGCTCTGATTAACCTTAAGGTAGATTATGCAAATGTCGTAGTAAATAAGAAGATTGTCATCAAAGATCCGACATTGATAGAAATCGGAGACGAGATTGTTGTTAAAAACGGTGAAAGAATTCCTGTAGACGGAGTCATAATCAGCGGTTCCACATCTTTGAACACATCAGAACTAACAGGTGAAGTGAAGTTGAAGACTGTTGATGTCGGAAGTGAAGTTCTTTCGGGTAACATCAACGTCGGCGATGTCATACACATTCAGGCGACTAAACTATATGAAGACTCGACATTGGCGAAAATCATCGATCTGATTGAAAATTCCACTAATGCTAAATCTAAGCGCGAGGTTTTCATCACGAAATTCGCGAAAGTATATACACCTATAGTAGTCGGCTTAGCATTGATTTTAGTTCTCTATGGCGCTTTATTTGGAATCAAGATTTCTGATAATACGATTAATGATTATATCTATCGAGCCGCTATCTTTCTAGTAATATCCTGTCCATGTTCTTTAGTGCTTTCGGTACCTCTGTCATACTATGCCGGTATCGGTACTGCCGCTAGAAACGGCATCCTTTTCAAGGGTTCATCTTACTTACACATGATTACCGAAGTCGAAACAATTGCGTTGGACAAGACCGGTACTTTGACATACGGTGATTTTTTCGTAAAGGAAGTGAGCGATGAAGAGACATTGACTCTGGCCGCTTCTATCGAAAAATTCTCTAATCATCCAATAGCTAAAGCAATCGTTGACTATAACACAAAACCATTATATGAAATTAAGAATATTAAGGAAGTTCCAGGCTATGGAATTTCCGGTATATATAACAAGAAAGTCCTTCTGGCTGGAAGTAAGGCTTTCTTAGAGAAAAACGGTATTGTCGTCACTACCACTAAACTCCAAGTCGGTTCCTATACCTTCATTTCTTTTGACAAACAATTCATCGGCTATATAATCGTCAAGGATGAGCTCAAGGAAAGTTCGATGGAAACCATTCGTGATCTTACCAAGAATTACGATACCGTAATGCTAACGGGTGACAATGAAATGTCAGCAAGAGACGTGGCATTGCAACTAGGCGGAGTCGAATATTATTCTGAACTTCTGCCGGCGCAAAAGCTGGAAAAATTCAACGAAATAAGAACAAATTCGGTTTCCTTGTTCGTTGGAGACGGAATCAATGATGCTCCACTTCTGAAAAATGCCGATATCGGTGTATCAATGGGATCGGCAACCGATCTTGCCATCGAAGTTTCCGATATCATTATTATCAACGATGACATCAGACTGCTGGACAAAGCAATCAGAATCGGCAAGAAAACTAGAACCATCTCCGCAGAAAACATCGCTTTCTCGATTACTGTAAAAGGGTTGTTCCTAATCATGTCGGCTTTGGGCTACATGTGGATGTGGTTGTCAATATTCGCGGATGTAGGCGTGGCAATAATTTGTGTTCTCAACGCATTAAGAATAATCTATCAGAAAAAATATTTGAATCAAAAGAGCGCCTCGAATTAGGCGCTCTTTTTATTATTTATGACTGATTACCGCATATTTTTTCTTACCTTTTCTAACGATTGTGTATTTGTTTCCAAATCCATTCTCTTTCTTGATGACGAATTCAGTATCTGTTACTTTATCACCATTGACGGTTATGGCATTTCCGGCAATCAGTTCCCTGGCTTCGCGTTTCGACTTCGCCAGTTCCAAACTGATCAAAGCGTCAATCAACATCACTTCGGATTCTACTTCAGTTGATGCGAGGTGAGCAAATCCCATTTCTATCTCTTCGATATCAAGGTCCTTAATTTCTCCGCTGAAAAGAGCTTCTGTAACATGCATGGCCTTCCTTAATTCATCTTCACCGTGTACAGTTCTGGTGAGTTCTTCGGCTAATAACCTCTGGGCTCTGCGAAGTTCCGGATGCTCCTTAACTTCTTTTTCCAACTCCTCTATTTCTTCCTTTGGCATAAACGAGAATTGTTTCATTCTTTGAACAATGTCCGCATCAGCCGTATTTATCCAATATTGATAGAATTCATATGGAGAAGTTCTTTCTTTATCGAGCCACAATGTTCCACTTTCGGTTTTCCCGAATTTGGTACCGTCAGCTTTCGTGACCAAAGGGAAGGTGAATCCGAAGGCTTCGGCTTCAATGGTATGAAGTTTTCTAATTAACTCCAAACCGGATACGATATTTCCCCATTGATCTTGCCCGCCAATTTGCATTTGGCAGTTATATCTGCGGAAAAGATGCTCGAAATCCCAAGCTTGAAGAATCTGATATGCGAACTCAGTGAATGAGATTCCGTTTTCGATTCTTGACTTTACCGAATCCTTACTCATCATGTAAGCAACGTTAAAGTTCTTGCCGATATCGCGTAAGAACTCAATGGTGTTCAAGGCCGACAACCAATCATAATTGTTGACGATTTTAGCGTTAGGTAGAATATTTTTGACCTGTCTCGTTATGCCTTCGGCATTTTTTAAGGATTCCTCAATTGTTAGCAATTGCCTTTCATTTGCCTTAAAACTCGGATCACCAATTAAACCGGTTCCACCACCAATAACCAATATAGGTTGATGCCCACGATCCATCAAACGTTTCGCAACCAGATATGCCAAAAGGTGGCCGACATGCAAACTGTCAGCTGTCGGATCGGCACCAAGATAAAAAGTAAGTTTTCCGTCATTTAGTTTTTGTTCGAGATCTACGCTTGTAACTTGGTACAAAAGTCCTCTCCATTTTAAATCATCAAATAGTTTCATAATATCTCCTCCTCAAAAGAAAAATCGCCCTTATTAGAAAGGACGATCATTTAATAACCGCGGTACCACCTTAATTCACACAGTGCGCTTGAAAAGATAACGGATTTACCGTGCCTTTCGGCAGACTCCTAAGTGTAATTCGATTCAGTTTGGTCACCGGTTCGCACCAACCACCGGCTCTCTGAACGACTCGCTCTGTCTCTACTGTCTTATTCTTTGTCTATTTAGTTGTTCCACGCTCGATGATGTCATGATGCAGCACGTTGAACTTTTGTTCGATGTGTTCACCATCAATTTCCTGCTTAAGCAAAGCCATTGCTTTGGCGCCGATTTCAAGTATCGGAATGTCTACAACCGAAAGTTTTGGTCGGCTCAATGATGCATATTTAGTATTTTGGAAACCGAATACGGAAATATCTTTAGGTATCTTCTTGCCTTTCTCAATCATCGTGTTGATGAATGATACGGCAATCGAATCTCTTACCGCGATAACACCGTCGATTTTCTTACCGGAATCTTTGAACAGTTCGTTAAAATGTACTGTATTTACAGATATGTCACCACTGGTCCGGATGATGTTTGTTTCTAATCCGGCTTCTTTCATGGCTTTGATATAACCAGCTTCCTTAAGGTCGTTTACCATATATTTTCTCGCTGTTGTCAGCATATATATGCTCTTGCGACCAATTTCAATCAACCGGTTCGTCGCCTCATATCCGGCTTTGAAGTAATCGATACATACAGTAACGAGTTTGTTGTCATAAGGATAAAGGGTGTTTGCCAGAACGATTGGGACTTTATAGTCTTCCTGGATTGTGTTCAACATCGCGTATTGTTCTTCATTGATTTCATCGTTCATATAGAGAATACCGTCGACCTGAGATGCAACAACATCTTTAAGCATCTCGGATTCACCACGATTCTCATCTTTTAGGACATATAGAATCAAAGAGTATTGATATTTTCTGGCTTCAACGGCAATACCGTTTACCATCTCCGCGATGGATGCGCGCGTCATATCCGGAACCACAACCGCAACCGCGGTTGATTTCCTGCTGGCAAGTCCCTTGGCAAAAGCATTAGGTTTATAACCTAATTCTTCTATGACCCTTAGAACCCTGTCTCTTGTCTCCTGCTTCACCTTTTCGGGGTTGTTCAGGGTACGAGAAACTGTGGCCAGTGAAACGCCTGCTTTCAGCGCTACATTATAAATTGTAGCTTTATTCATAATATCAAGACCCTTCTAAATATAATATTTCACGCCTATATTCTATCATTAAAAACAAATGCATGCAATAAAATTACATTATTTTACATTGTTTACAAGCATTTTTTGTTTTCAGAAAATAAAAGGGACTTCGAAAAGTCCCGTTTTATTATCGTTTTTCTTTGATTCTGGACGCTTTTGCGGACAGACCACGGATGTAACCCAGATGAGCTCTTCTGACTTTACCTCTTCTGACTACTTCGATTTTTTCGATCATTGGCGAATGTAACAAGAACGTTTTCTCGACGCCTACTCCGTAAGATATCTTTCTTACTGTGTAGGTTTCACCGATTCCGCCGTTTTGTCTCTTAATGCAGAGCCCTTCGAAAACTTGGATACGTTCACGGTTTCCTTCCTTGATCTTAATCGATACCTGAAGAGTATCTCCCGGGCGAAAATCCGGGATGTCGTCACGGAAAAATTCCTGAGTGACTTCCTTCAATAATTGCTGCGACATTTAGGTCAACTCCTTTTTTTGATCCATGTTCTTGGAGTACAGCGGAACATGGGTGTAGATAAATTCTTTTCAGCGTTATGTATTATATCATAGTAAATAGATAAAATCAAACATTTTTTTCCGTTATTTTTTTAGGAGGTCGGGGCGTCTTTCAGTTGTTTTTCTAAGTTTCATTTCTTCGCGCCATTTGGCTATTTCTTGATGATTTCCGCTGAGGAGGACATCCGGTACTTTCTTACCCATGAATTCCCGCGGTTTGGTATACTGAGGATAGTCCAATGAATCGGTATAGAAAGAGTCGTGTTCATAAGACTCTTGCGACCCCAAAACCCCAGGGATTAATCTTGAAATTGAATCAATGACCACTAATGCGGCAATCTCTCCACCAGTCAGCACGAAATCCCCAATTGATAATTCCAAGTCAACATAGTCGCGAACCCGCTCATCGAAACCTTCGTAATGTCCACATATGATAATGATGTGTTCATGCAATACCAGTTCTTTTGCCCTAGACTGTTTAAATATCTTGCCTTGCGGCGTCAATAAAATTTTCAAAGCCTTCTCATTGCCATCAATACTTTTTAGCGCTAAATAAATCGGTTCAACTGACAAAACCATTCCGGCGCCACCGCCAAATGGAGTATCATCGACAGTCTTGTGTTTGTTTGTCGAAAAATCACGGAAATTGACGAACGAGAATTCAATCAACGAATTCTCTTGCGCTCTTTTAATTATCGATTCGTTCAATACCGGCGCGAACATCTCCGGAAATAACGTCAATACTGTAATTTTCACAGTAATCCCTCCATGTCGATGATTTCGATGAAATTATCTTCGAGATTCACTTCGATGATGAACTCATCTCTAAATGGAATCAAGGCATGTTTGCCGGAATTCAGTAAAACATCTAGATAATCTCCTTGCGGATAGGCTAAAACATCATCCACGATTCCTATCTTTTTCATATTTTGTTGAACATCCATGCCAATGATCTCCGAAAGATGGTACTCATCTTCGTAAAGTGTGGTTTCGCTGTCAGCGGAAACAAAAATTTCGCATCCTTTGTACTTCTCCACCAAATTTATGTCTTCATGGTCTTTCAATGTAAGCAAATCTTGATTGTTTATTTGACGAAAACTCTTAACTATAAACTCAAGATATGAACCTTCATATTGGATAAATATGATGTTTCCATTGGCAAAGCGATCGCTTAAAAAATCGGTCAATGCCTTAATCTTCAGTTCACCTTTTATACCTCTGGTTCCGGTAATATAACCGACTTTGAAATATTCCATGCTCATCACTTTCCTTATATATGAATTTTACCATAATCAAGGTAATTTTTAAATAAAAAGAAGTTGATTGAAATCAACTCCTTTATCCTTTGACTGTGAGTTCTCCGGCTTTTTGTAATGAATATTTGGTCACAACCGGACCTATAATTCCATATATAACCGAAGATGCCAAAATGATAGACTTAATCTGAGATCCCATTTCGGCAGATAAAATCTGGGTTGCGACAAGACTGAGACCAATGGCGACGCCGGCTTGCGGTATCAACGACAAACCCAAGTATTTGGTTATAACCTTGTCCTGTTTGGTCAATATTGAGCCTGTCGATGCTCCAACAATTTTTCCGAGCATCCGGAAGATCATATAGATAATTCCGATAAGTCCGACGGTAGTTAATACTGTAAAATTGATTTCCGCTCCGCTCAAAACAAAGAAGGTAATATATATTGGTGGTGTGACAAAGTAGACTAGACCATTGACCTCTTCATATTTAGGCGAAAAGTTGGCGAATACAGTTCCTAGAGTCATCGCTCCAAGAATTGTAGAACCACCAAGCTTATCGGTTAAGAATATCGTAAGAAAAACCGACATTACCACCAAACTGATTCGATTACCTCTACCGGTAAACCATTTGGTTCCGAAAACTAACAAAGCTCCCAAAGCTCCACCGATACCGATGGAAATCAGAATTTCGAAGATTGGATGCATGATTTGCATGAAAATCGAAGCGTGAACAATATTCGGATTGATGGCGTTGGTAACTGCGATTGCAATTCCAAAAAGGATTACTGCCACTGAATCGTCAATGGCAACTACACTCATCAACATCTCGGTTAACTTACCCTTGGCTTTATATTGCTTAACAACCAATAAGGTGGCTGCCGGAGCGGTAGCCGCAGCTATGGCTGCCAGAACTAGCGAAAACCTTAGATTTTCATTATTTAGATTACCAGTTACGGCAAAATAGATAATGAAAGCAGCGAATACGAATAATACAGCCATTGTCGCTTCAAAGAAGGCAATGACAATTGGTTTCGTGCCAACACGCTTAAAATAGGAAAATTTCATCTCGTTTCCAATGGAAAAGGCAATGAAACCTAAAGCGACCACCGAAATCAGATCAAGACTTGGAAAGACATCTTCTTTCACAAGGTTGAGAACCGATGGGCCAATCAATAAACCACCGATTAGATAGCCGGTGGCATTTGGAAGACGAAGATATTTCGCCAGTTTACCAGAAAGTAACCCGGCAGCGATAATTATGCCAAGATAGAGAAGAACAGTAAGATTCACGGTTAGCAGTTACATCCTTTGATTTCATCGATTGGTACGGTGAAAACGATACCTGTGTCTGGTTGTTCGAGACTGCCGCACATATTGTCAATAATCTCGAAGATGCTTTTCACTTTGGCATCGGATACAGCCATTAGAATCACATGGGATTCCTTTCTTGGTTTTTCAAATAATGTTTTTAGCGAACCGATGAAGTTCATATCATCGCTCTCCACCAATTTTCTCGCCATTCCTGTCGAGTTTACAATGGTGGCGCCACTAATTCCTTTTTCTTTGAGCTCATGTAAAAAACCATCCAATTGTTCGGTTTTATACATAACAAACACGACTAATTTCATACTACTTTCTCCTTATCGCTGAATATATATTATACTCCGCGTATTTTACAAGTCAAGAACAATATTCCACTATTTTTGAAAACAGTATTCATAAAAATCCGGATATCTTTCCGCCCAAGCGAATTCATTGTGTAAAGCGCCTTTTCCAACTTTCATCATAACGTTTTCCGAGCCTATTTTTGATAAAATTAACTTGTGAAATTCACGTTGGTGCTGCAAGTTGAGATAACTTGAAAGGCCGCTTTCTTTTGTGCCCATGTCATGATATACCCTAATAGGAAATTTCATTTCAATTATATTAAGGTAATCATTTATTCCTTTTCTTACGCACCAATAAGCCGGAGAAAAAGCTCCTATTACCGAAAAAACATCTTGATGTTTAATTCCCAGATAGATTGAGATGTTGCCACCACAGGAACTGCCGGCGATGAAAGTGTTTTTTCTATCCGGTAAGGTCAAATACTCTTTGTCGATAAGCGTTTTCAACTGATGGACAATAAAGTCGCCGTACATGTCTGCCTCGGGACGAATCTCATCAGCCGGCAATTGTCCTGCCTTTATCATTATCCTATTTAGCCTTGGGGATAAGAAAGCCGAATACTCCAGCATCCTTTTTGTGTCGTCACAGTCAATGCCGACAATAATCATATCGTAGCCCTTTTCATGAAAAACGTCCATAGTCCGCATCACTTCCCAAGAAGAACCGCTGTAATAAGACTTGTCGACTAAGTTCTGACCGTCATGCATGTACATAACCGGATACCGCTTGCCGTTCTCACCGTAGCCAAGTGGTAAAATTATTCTTATCTTTCTTTTTCTTTCATTAAGAGAATCTATCTTGATTTCCTTAATTACAACACGATTTTCCAAAGAATCACCTCAACTAGATTATACAATAAATACTGATTTTTTGATAAATACAAATGAATTTTGGATTTTTTTGTGTATAATATCTTGTATAGGAGATAGATTATGAAAAGAGTCTTGAAGTTATTGTTGATATTATTAACGACAGTGATTGTTTTCGCTGTCGGTTTTGTCTTGACCTTGTGGATTTTTGAATACCGTCCTGAAGAAATTACAGAATTGGAATTGGACTATGATGAAGAATTTTTATTGTCTAGTCAAGCCTATTATTTCGAACTTGACACCAATATTAAAATACTGACTTTCAATACTGGATATGCCTCATTATCGGAAACAGAGGATTTCGTTATGGATGGAGGTACAAAGGGTCGAATGGACTCACATGAAGAGGTCCAAGCCAATATGACGGGGATTGGTTCCATCTTGGAAAGAGAAGACGCAGACATTTATTTATTGCAAGAAGTTGATATCGATTCCAGCCGTTCCTATGAAACAAATCAATATTTGTACTATCAGGATTTATTAGGGACTTCTTCGGTTCTGGCATATAACTATCGGTGCATTTTCGTTCCTTTCCCTTTACAACTCAGTCAGATGATGGGTAAAGTCAATTCGGGAATTGCAACCTATACCGATTTTAGAACAAGCGACGCTACCAGAGTACAACTACCGGGAAGTTTTTCTTGGCCATTGAGATTGGCGAATTTGAAGAGAGCTTTGCTAGTTACCAGGTATGACATCGATGGCAGCGATAGCGAATTGGTTGTCATCAATGTCCACTTGTCGGCATATGACGACGGATCGATGCGGGCTGAAGAGACTGCTGCACTTCAAGCAATCATGCAAGAAGAATACGATGCTGGTAATTATGTTGTTGTCGGTGGTGATTTCAATCAGACTTTTCCGGATGCGGTTGATGTCACTTATGACTCGAGTTCCGATACTTATACCTACGATTACTTATATGAATTGAAGGATCCGGACTTGTGGCAGGCTTTCCCACTTGATGGAGAATGGTTCTCTGCTAATGGTTTTCTGTTTGGTATCGATACATCAACACCAAGCTGTCGGCTTCTCAACCAGCCTTACGATTCGGTTAATTTGGAAAACAATCAATATTATTTGATTGATGGGTTTATCGTCTCGGCCAACATCACTATTCAGTCTGTGGTTACTTTGGATGAAAATTTTGTGTATAGTGATCATAATCCTGTGGTCATCGAGATTATTTTGAATAGCTAAAAAAAATTGTAGGAGCAATCCTACAATCTTTTTTTTATTTTTTCTCTCTT
>Ga0172375_10009988_pt1 | contig 12394 bp, 7 predicted proteins | sample LakKiv1m_FD_114537 | JGI IMG/M metagenome (GOLD analysis project Ga0172375, IMG submission 114537) | Freshwater microbial communities from Kabuno Bay, South-Kivu, Congo - kab_092012_11.1m | ecosystem: Environmental > Aquatic > Freshwater > Lake | place: Democratic Republic of the Congo... | reverse complement strand
ATTTACTTCCACTGTGGCGGGCTTGATCTCCTTCCCAAACCGCCGTCAACCCCTCGACTTCGCTTTGCGTCATGCTGACACCACTACATATGGGGGCTACCCACACAAAACCCGGAAGCGGCTACAAGAAGATGTTGCAGGCGACGAGTCGGAACGGTGTCAATGTGTCAGAACTTCAGCCCGATCGACACCGATGCCATGCTGGACACGTGGGAAATGCCGGCGGAGTCGGAGAACTTGTAGGTGTCGCCCAAATCGTCGGTCAACTGCATGTCCCCGGTGAAGGTCGGGATGGCCTGGGCGTCGAGGGAGGCGGCGATGAATAGGGCCCGCGTCAAATCCAGCTGCGCGGCTAGTCCCGCGCCAAGGTAGGTCCCGCCGGAGAAGGTCTCCTTGAAGTGAATGTCGCGGAGAATATGGTAGTCGTTATCCTCCGCCGCCACGAAGGGGCTATACAGCCCGTAGGCGTTCAGGCGGAATCCGCCCATCTGGCAGGCGGCGTTCAAGCCGATGTAGGGGATCTGGAAGAGCTGATCGTAGTCGATCATGTTGGAACCGTCGCCCGCCTCGTAGTAGTCGCGGAATCCGTTCACCGAATAGAGGAGTTCGACGAAGGAGTCGTCCCATTTCCAGTAGTCCTGTTTGTACCCGATGACGGCGCTGAAGGAGACCGACTTCAGGTCCAGAAGCCGGACCGCCACGTTGGCGTCGATCATGTAGGAGGAGATGACCGACACATCGCTGATCGAACGGTCGGTCCAATCCATACCAGGGATCGCCCAGTCGTAGTCGACCATGCCGCCGTTTCCTTCGTTGATGCAGGTCCAGAATCCGACGTGGAAGCTGAGCCAGCTTGCCGGTTTGGCCGACACGATGGCGCCGGCCACCGTCAGGCCGGATAGATCCCAGATCAGTTCGCTGGCCTTGTAGCTTCCCAGCCCGAATAATCCGGTGTCATACACGATCTCGTGGGCTTCTCCTTCGAGCATTCCGAAGGAGGCCTGGATCGAAAACGAATCGTTGGTGCCGAGTGTGTCCCAGGCGTGCATCGCCTGCGAGGAGTGTGGCAGGCTCAGGCCGCCGATGATCGTGACGAGAGAGATAACAAGCCTATGCCTGGTGGTTCGTTTCATGCGGCGATTCTCCTTTTCCTGGGACCCGCTCCCCGACGTTGTCGCTTCAACTGTCAGTAATTGTAGCGCAGATGCCTTGCGTTGAACAAGCACAAGGCGCTGCTGAAAATGGGATCAGAATACATACGCAGGGCCGATGGTGAAGGACGTGTCGGTGGAGGCGGAGTTCTCCGTGTGATCGAATCGGGCGAGCAGGCCCCACTGCCGGGTGAAAAACACAGAAACCCGGGCCTGGTAACAGTTGAAATGCGCGGAGGTATCGAGGTCGTCCTGATAGTAGTACCGGGCGGTACTCTGGACCATGCGCCACTGCCACTTGGCGGACAGGCCATACAGCAGGTAGTCGGCCGAAGAGTCGCCATGCGTGGTGCTGACGTCCTCCCACGCCGACGCCAGGTACGGGTTGAACGAGAGACGGGCGGCGGGCCAGCGAATCATGAGACCGGCCTTGGCGATGGTGGACGACACCGTGATGTCCTCCGCCCCGGCATCGATCGAGTGCCACGTGTAGCCGGCGCCCGCGTTCCAGGTTACGGTGGCTGCCGGATCACCGTAGAGGTTGAGGAAGAAAATGTCGCCGGTGACCTGGGCGCCGTTCTCCTCGGTGGTGAAGATCATGTTGTTGGCCGCCACCCGCGGGTTGGCGTATAGCATGAACAGCCCGTATTCCGGACCGGTATCCTGGCTCGTGGACGTGACGCCGCCGGGGCCCGGCATCGTCATCTCGTCGCGATTCCATCCGGCGAGCGGGCTGAGGAGAAAAGTGTTCCCGCTCTGCGGCATGGGGCTGGACGACGGCGATTCCGCGCCTTGGCTGGACAGGACGGAGGCTAGGAAGACGGCAAGCACCGGTCGAAGAACGGACCCCCGAATCATGAGAGAAAGCCTCCTTGCTTCAAGAACGAGTCGTCAGGTTACCTCATGGGATGGCGCGACGCAAGGTTGTGCTTCCGGGTGTGCTTCCGGGAACGTGGCTTGCGGGAACGCGACGTGATTGACAACGACAGGACTTCCAGTGTAGGAGAATTGAAGCAGCGTGGGTGATCCGAGGTGGGCGTTAGAGTCGCGATAGTGTTCGATCTTCAATCATCAATCTTCACTATTCAATGGTGAGACCATGGCCGGAGAGTACGTGTTCAACCTGCAAAGCCTGACGAAGCAGTACAACAAGGTCAACATTCTCGATGACATTACGCTCGCCTTTTACTACGGCGCCAAGATCGGTGTGATCGGTTCCAACGGGTCGGGTAAATCGACGCTGCTGAGGATCCTGGGCGGGATCGACACGGATTACATGGGCGACGCGATCATCGCGCGGAACGTCCGGATCGGACACCTGCCGCAGGAGCCGCGGCTGAACCCGGTCAAGGATGTCGCCGGTAACGTGGAGGAGGGGGTGGCCCAGGCGCGGACCATTCTCGAGCTTTACGACCGGGTCTGCGATCTGCTCGCCGAAAAGGGGCGTTCGGCGGAGGAGACCGAGAAGCTGAACGACGAGCTCGGACGGCTGCAGGACAAGATCGATTCGCAGGACCTGTGGGAGCTCGATCACAACGTCGAGGTGGCCATGGAAGCCCTACGCCTGCCGCCGTCCGACGCGCCGGTCGACCACCTGTCCGGCGGCGAGAAGCGCCGGGTGGCGCTCTGCCGCCTGCTGATCTCCGATCCGGACGTTCTGCTGCTCGATGAGCCGACCAATCACCTGGACGCCGAATCGGTGGCCTGGCTGGAGACCTACCTGGAGAAGTTCGCGGGTACACTGGTGGTGGTGACCCACGACCGCTACTTCCTGAACAACGTCACGGAGTGGATCCTCGAACTGGAAGATACGCATGCCTATCCCTACAAAGGCAATTACGAGGCGTGGCTGGAGCAGAAGCAACTTCAGGCACAGATGAAGAGCAGCCGCGCCGCGTCGCGGAAGAAGGTGCTGGAGCAGGAGTTGGCATGGGTGCGACTGAACCCGGCGGGGCGGCAGGCGAAGAGCAAGGCCCGTATCAGGCGCTACGAGGAACTCGCCAACCAGCAGGTGGATACGCGCGAAGAGACGCTGACGATCCAGATTCCGCCCGGTCCGCGGCTCGGCGACCAGGTGGTCGTGGCTGAGAAGTTGGGTAAAGTCTTCGACGATCGCGTGCTCATGGAGGATGTCAATTTCAGCCTGCCGCGCGGCGGGATTGTGGGCGTCATCGGCGCCAACGGCGCCGGCAAGACGACGCTGTTCAAGATGATTCTGGGCCTGGAGAAGCCGACGTCGGGCAAGCTCATTGTCGGCTCCACCGTGGTCCCGTCGCACGTGGATCAATTCCGCGATGCGCTGGACCCAAACAAGACGGTTTACGAGGAAATCACCGGCGGGGCCGAGTCCCTCATGCTGGGCGGCAAGACCATGAACGGCCGGGCTTATTGCACGCGGTTCAACCTGCGTGGCGGCGACCAGCAGAAGAAGGTCGGCCAGCTTTCCGGTGGCGAGCGCAACCGCGTTCATCTCGCCAAGCTCCTGAAGAGCGGGGGCAATCTGCTGCTCCTCGACGAACCCAGCAATGATCTCGATGTGGATACCCTGCGCTCGCTGGAGGAGGGGCTGCTCGAGTTCGGCGGCTGCGCGGTGGTGATCAGTCACGATCGCTGGTTCCTGGACCGCGTCGCGACACACATTCTGGCCTTCGAAGGCGACAGCAAAGTCACGTGGTTCGAGGGCAACTACCAGGCCTACCACGAACAGCGCCGCAAGCTCCTGGGCGACAAAGCCGACCAACCCACGCGCATCCGATTCAGGCCGATCGGGAAGTGAGCCGATTGCCTGCCGAAAGACGTTCTCCGTTGACAACCGCAATGTTGTACAATATGCTATGTACAACATGGAGGGGTATGAAAACGGTCACGGTATCTCACGCTCGAAACACGCTACCGCAACTGCTGGATCAGATTCTCGTGTCGCATCAGACGGTGTTGGTTGTGCGATACGGCAAACCCATCGCGAGAATCGCTCCGGTTGAGTCAAGTCAGTCCTCCGATCCGCACCCCTTGCGGAAGGTCGCGATCGATATGGATGATGACTTCAATGTTCCCATGCCGGAACTGTGGAGTGCGAACCGACCATGATCGTGTTGGACACTCAGGCCTGGTTGTGGTGGATCCATGAACCATCGCGGTTGTCCAGACGAGCTGCCCGCGCCGTTCGGGAAGCCGAGGAGGGGGACGGCATGATTGTGTCGGCCATCTCCGTCTGGGAAGTGGCCACGAAACAGGCGCTTGGGAAACTGCGACTGCCGTTGGAGATTCACGAGTGGTTCGCGGCTGCCGTCACATATCCCGGCGTCATTCTTGAGCCGTTGTCGCCGCTGGATGCCATTGACAGCACACTCCTGCCCGGTGACTTTCACAAGGATCCCGCCGATCGAATCATCGTCGCCTTAGCCCGGCGCTACGGCGTTCCCCTTGTGACTTCCGACTCGTCTATCCGGGCTTACCCGCATGTGAAGTCAATCTGGTAGGAGGTCCAGCGGGACAGAGAAGACCCTGAAATAAGGTCTCTCCGCGCTATTCACAGCGCCACGGTGTCGTACTGGTCGGCGGTGCCACCTCAATATGCGCCATAATGGCGCTATCGACGCCAATCGAAAGATTCATAAGATGTTGTCCATAAGTGTAATGTGCCGTAACACTGTTTCATTTGGCATGAGGAGTGCTAAGTTATGCCGTGGAGTCGAAAGGAACGGCACTTATGGACCCTGAGAAGCTAACGCAAAAGGCGAGAGAGGCCCTGCAGGCGGCGCAGGTCAAAGGCGTTCGCTATGGCCATCAGGAAGTGGATGGCGAGCACCTGTTGCTGGCGTTGCTGGAGCAGGAGGGTGGACTTGTGCCGAGTCTCCTGGAACGGATGGGGGCCCCCGTGGCCACCGTGAAGGCGCGCGTTGAACAGGAGATCGAGAGACTGCCGCGCGTCAGCGGCGGCGCAACCGAAGCCGGCAAGGTCTACGTCACCCAGCGCATGAACAAGCTGATTGTCAAGGCGGGCGACGAAGCCGCTCGCCTGAAAGACGAGTACGTTTCGGTCGAACATTTCCTGCTGGGGTTCGTGGACGAAGGCAAACATACGCCCACCGGTAAGATCCTGATCGAGTTCGGCATTGACCGGAATCGACTCATGGAGGCGTTGCAGGCGGTCCGAGGAAATCAGCGGGTCACCACCGACAACCCCGAAGGCGCCTATGAGGCGCTCAAGAAGTACGGCATGGACCTCGTGGCTTTTGCCCGCAGCGGCAAGCTCGACCCCGTTATCGGACGCGACACGGAGATTCGCAGTGTCGTCCGGATCTTGTCGCGGAAGACCAAGAACAATCCAGTTTTGATCGGCGAGCCGGGCGTCGGCAAGACCGCCATCGTCGAGGGTTTGGCCCACCGTATCGTTCGCGGTGACGTGCCTGAAGGTCTGAAGGACAAGACGATCTTCTCGCTCGACATGACCGCCCTGATGGCTGGCGCCAAGTACCGCGGCGAGTTCGAGGAGCGGCTCAAGGCCGTCCTCAACGAGATCAAGGCTTCCGAAGGCCGCGTTATCCTGTTCATCGACGAGATCCACACCATCGTCGGCGCCGGCAAGACGGAAGGTTCCTCCGATGCCGGCAATATGCTGAAGCCCATGCTGGCGCGTGGCGAACTGCATTGTATCGGCGCCACCACGCTCGATGAATACCGGAAGAACTTCGAGAAGGACGCCGCGCTGGAGCGGCGGTTCCAGCCCATCGTGGTGGACGCGCCGTCGGTTGAGGACACCATTTCCATTTTGCGCGGGCTCAAAGAGCGTTTCGAGGTCCATCACGGCGTGCGCATTCAAGATGCGGCGCTGGTGTCGTCAGCCGTACTGGCCGACCGGTACATCAGCGACCGGTTTCTGCCGGACAAGGCCATTGATCTGATGGATGAGGCCTGCGCCTCGATCCGCACGGAGATCGACTCCATGCCGGCGGAGCTGGACGAGATCACACGCAAAGTCCGGCGGCTGGAGATCGAGGAGACGGCGTTGCGCAAAGAAAGCGACAAGGCCAGCAAGGAGAGGCTCAAAGCGCTGAAGAAGGAGCTGGCCGACCTGAAGGCCGGGGCCGACGCCATGAAGGCGCAGTGGGACGGCGAGAAACAGGGCATTCAGAAGGTTCGCGAGCTTCGCGAGAAGCTGGAGCAGGCCAAACGCGAGAGCGACGAGGCGGAACGCGCCTACGATCTGGAAAAGGTGGCGAAGCTGCGACACGGTACGATTCCGGAGCTGGAGCGTAAGCTGAGCAGCCTCCAGGAAACCAAGGACAAGAAGAAGACGCCAACGCTCCTGCGTGAGGAAGTCACCGAGGACGAAATCGCCGACGTGGTGTCCCGCTGGACCGGCATTCCGCTGTCGCGCCTGCTCGAAGGCGAGCGTGAAAAGCTGATGAAGCTCGACAAGATTCTGCACGAGCGGGTCATCGGTCAGGACGAGGCCGTGCAGGTCGTTGCCGACGCCGTCCTGCGCGCCCGGGCCGGCATCCAGAACCCGAACCGTCCCATCGGTTCGTTCATCTTCCTGGGGCCGACCGGCGTCGGAAAGACCGAGCTGGCACGAACGCTGGCGGCGGCGCTGTTCGATACCGAAGACAACATGGTGCGAATCGACATGAGCGAGTACATGGAGAAGCACACGGTGTCGCGGCTCGTGGGGGCCCCGCCGGGCTACGTCGGCTACGAAGAGGGCGGCCAGCTCACCGAGGCGGTGCGGCGCAAGCCCTACAGCGTGGTATTGCTCGACGAGATCGAGAAGGCGCATCCGGACGTGTTCAACGTGTTGTTGCAGATTCTGGACGACGGGCGGTTGACCGATTCGCACGGCCGCACCGTGAACTTCAAGAACACGATCGTGATCATGACCAGCAACATCGGGTCCCCGCACTTGATGGAAGGCATCAACGACAAGGGCGAGATTCCCGAGGGCGTGCGGCGGCAGGTGATGGACGAGCTCCGGCGCAGTTTCCGGCCCGAGTTCCTGAACCGCGTGGACGACACTGTACTCTTTAAGCCGCTGACGCCGGGCGAAGTGGTCAAGATTGTCGACTTGCTCGCCGGCGACCTCAAGCGGCGGTTGAAGGAAAACGAGATTGATCTCAAGCTCACCGATGTGGCACGGGATTTCATCGCCCGCGAGGCCTACGATCCTGTCTACGGCGCCCGGCCGTTGAAGCGGTATCTGCAGCAACACGTTGAAACGCCGGTCGCTCGCAAGATGATCGCCGGCGAATTCCCGGCCGGCTCGACCGTGAAGGTGGACATCAAGAGCGGGATATTGGCGATTTCCTAAATGTCCAATATCCAATGCTCAAGACCAAAATTCCAAGTTCGAGCTGTCGTTCCTTGGGACTTTGTTATTGAGAATTCGATATTGGATATTGTCAGGCTGTGATGGACTCGCCGGGATGGGCCACCTTGTTTTTTCCGCCGATCCGAAGCGGCAGGTCGGCCTTGGCCGATGGAAGGTTCTGTACGGCGACCTTGTCGCGGCCGATATCCACCACAAAGTCCGAGCCGCGCCATTTCAGGCGGAATCTCAGGCGCGACCAGTCCTTCGGCAGCTTGGGCTCGACGAGGATCCGGTCGCCCTGCGGCCGTGTACCGCCATAGGCCTGAACAACGGCGAGCCAGTTCATTCCGTTCGCCGCCATGTGCGCGCCCTGTTCGGTATTCCACATCGCGTCGTTCAGGTCCATGCCGAGCGAGGTGCGGATGTAGCGATCGGCTGTTTCTGGCATGCCGAGTTCGAGCGCCATGATGCCGTGAACGCCCTGGCTCAGCGAACTGGCGTGGACCGTGCGCGGTTCGTAGTAGTCCCAGTTTACCCGCCACACGTCCTTCGACCATTGATCGTGGAGCAGAAACAACATCAGCATCACGTCGGCCTGTTTGACGACTTGCGTCTCCTGCGGGGCGGGGCCGGGTTCCTTGCCCGTGTCGCGGAGCTGGAAGAAGCCGGCGCACTGTTCAAACAGACCATTCTTGTCCTGCATGGTGCGGATCCGGTTCGCCGTCTCGGCAAATTGTGAGAGCTCCTGCTCCGTGGCGCCGGTGCGCTTCAGGATGTCCGTCAGCTTGGCGGGTGCCTTCCGGCGCAGGTGTTGGACGGACCGGTCCGCCAGCTTCAGGTTCAGGGCGGCGCAGTTATTGATGAACGCGCTGTCGTCGCAGACCACGTGGAACTCGTCGGGACCGCCGGCCTGGGGAATGGAGAGCGCGCCGTCGCGTCCCACGGCCTTACTGACCCAGAAGCGCGCGGTCTCGATCAGCACTTCCGCGGCAGCGTTCTCGTAGAAATCCATGTCGCCTGTGACGTCCACGTATTGCTGAAGGAAATAGGCCACATCGGCGGTGATGTGGAGCTGATGGGTGATGAGCTTCAGCCACTTCTCGCATTCTTCCCGGCCGCTGACGCCGGTCTCCCACGGATAGCTGGCGCCGCAGTTTCCGTATCGCTTTGCCTTCTCGCGCGCGCCGGCGAGCGTGAGGAATCGGAACATGGCCAGGTTCCGTGCCATGGCGGGCTGGGTGAACGTGTAGAACGGGGTCATGTAGATGTCGGTGTCCCAGAAGACCATACCGCGGTACATCTCGCCGGTCAGACCCTTGGCGGCGATGGACACGCCGGGATCGTCGGCCGCCGCCGCGATCAGCAGATTGAAGATGCTGAACCGGATGGCCAGCTGGTCCGCGTCGTTGCCTTCCACGACGACATCCGAGTTCTCCCAGTACTGGCGCCACTGGGCGGTGCTGGCTATCCGCGCGTCACCGAATGGCACGGTCAGGGCATCGGTGATCGTGCGCTTCACAATGTCCATCGGCTTCGCCTGCCGCCGCGCCGTGGCGAACGTGCAGGCACGTTCAATATAAAGAATCTTGTCCTTTGCGAGGTGGATGGTGGCGACGATGTCCGCCCGATCACTGCCGAGCGTGATCTCGTATTTCACGCCATGCCGGTCCAGGACGTGGATACCGGTGGCAAAGGCGGCTTCAGCACCGTCGGTCTTCCCGCGCACGTGCATGGCGACGGCGTTGGGCCCCGCCGCGGCAATGTCGCCGATGCTGTAAAGCTGTTGCGGGCCGTTCCCCAGTGTGTTGACGGTTGTGCCGTCGATGCCGGCCTTCACACGCAGATTTCCCGAGAAATTCAGCGCTTCCACCGTGTACTGGACGAACACGCGATCCGTCCCGGCCACATCGGCGAACCGATGCTGGGTCAGCCGGATCTCGCGGCCCTTCGGCGAGACCCAGTGCGCCTCCGTTGCGAAAGTGCCGCTCTGCAGGTCGAGCCGCCGCGCCAGCGATTTCAGCGTACCCTGGGTCAGGTCAACGGTCTCGTCTTCGACCGTCCATTCCATATCGAGGAAGTTGGGGCAGTTGACCAGGCAGACTTCCACCTGTACGCCGCGCGCCAGTTCCGGTACGCCCCAATATTTCATGTACGGATCCCATTTGTCCGGATCGGGGGCGAGGCGCTCGACGCGATCGAACAGGCCGGCGACGAAGATGCCGGATGCTTTTCCGGGCAGGATCGAGCCCTGGTTACCGCGGATGCCGATATGACCGTTACCGATGGAGAAGATCGTGTTGAGTGGGCCTTCGCGGTCCGGCCGATAGCCGTCCCGACTCACGGTCCAGCGGTCCGCGCGATAGCGGGCGTGGAGCGCGATTAGTGTCTTCGCGTCGAGTTCGCAAAGGCTCTTCACGAAGAGGTGAGCGTGGCGCAGTGATTCGTGGCGACCCATGCCGACCGTGACAAAGCCGCCGTCAAGCGCGGCATTGATGCCAGCTGTGGCGTCCTCGACCACGATGCACTCGTGCGGCTGCAAGCCGACCATGCGGGCGCCGGTGACGAACACATCCGGATGCGGCTTGCCGTGCTTGTAGGTGAACCCGTCGGCAATGGCGTCGAACGCGTCGGCCAGTTGGAGCCCCTCAAGAACCGTCTTGGCGTTCTTGCTGGCGGAGCCGAGCACGATCTTGACGCCGGCTTGGCGTAGATCCTTGAACAATTCATGGACGCCGGGGTAGGCGTCGGCAGGCGTGATTCCCTGAATGGCTTTCAGGTACCAGTCATTCTTGCGGCTGGCGAGTTCCTCGAGTTCCTTCTCGTTGTAGTGGGCTGCGTTCTTCCCGAGCGCGATCTTGAGACTGGCCATGCGCGAGATGCCGCGCACCTGCTCTTCGAGGTCCGCGGGCGGTTCGCAGCCGAGGCTGCGAACGAGGTCACCCCACGCCTTGCCGTGGTACTTGGACGTGTCGCAGAGAATGCCGTCCAAATCGAAGATAACCGCCTTAAGTCCCGAATCCTCAGCCATGTGTGTCTTTCTTCCGCGAACGGCCCTACAGTTTCAAGGCGGTGGACCGGCTCGTCTTCTCGACATCTTTGACCGTGACTTCGCGGCCCAGCTTGTTGGACAGGTAGATTGCTTCGCTGATCAGCATGGTCTGCAGCGCAATCTGATCCGTGGGGAGCAGGGGAACGCGTCCCTGCAGTGCGGCGATCCAGTGGTTCTGAGGCGAATCGTAGGCGTCCTGGTTCTCCCGAAGCTGGTGCCAGCGCCAGTCCGCGTAGTCCAAGTTGAAGGTGGCATCCATGTCGATGTCGGTGGCCGTGGTGTTGTGGTAACTGAATGGCTGAAGGCGGATGCCGCCGGCGGAGCCGACGATCGAGCTGCCTTCGAAGCCATTGAGGCAGATGGACCACGCTTCGATGATGTCCAGCGTCAGGCCGCCGGCAAAGCGCACAAAGCCAAGCCCCAGCTCCTCGACGTTGAACCTGCCGTTCTTCCGTCGGGTCTTGTCCATGTCCATTTCCTGGTAGGTCTTGCCGCTCACGCGTTCCACGGAGGGCTGGCCGAGGAGGTAGAGCATCTGGGCGATGTGGTAGACGCCCATGTCGTAGAGCGCGCCGCCGCCGGCGGTCTCTTTCTGCACGAAGCTGGAGGTGCCGTAGCCGTCCACGTAGGGGCGGCCGCGCCGGCGGAAACCCGTCGAGCGGGCGTGATAGACGCACCCAAGTTGTCCGTCCTCGATCAGCTTCTTGGCAACGCGCGTCTCCTTGGAGAAGAGCGTGCTCAGCTGGATGCTGAGTTTCCGGCGGCATGCCTTTGCCGCCTTCACCATGGCCACGCCGTCGGTATACGACCCGGCGATGGGCTTCTCGCAGTAAACGTGTTTCCCGGCTTTCAGTGCCGCTATCGTCACTGGCGCGTGCATATTGTTATGGAGACACACGTCCACCGCCTCAATGTCGTCGCGCTCCAGCAGCTTCCGGAAGTCGGTGTAGGTGTCGGCAATCTTGAAACGCTCGGCAACCCGCCCCAGCTCGTCCTTGTTCACATCGGACGCGGCGACGACCTCTGCGCCGGGGATCCGGCTGTACGCGTCCAGATGACTCTTGCCGATTTGACCGACTCCGATCGTGCCGATGCGGATCTTCTTCTCGCTCATGGAATCCTCTCCTGTTGTTGTGTTGGCCGTAAGACGACCATGTCCGGCGATGTCCGAAGGATCTAGGACGCCGATTCGAGCTGCATCCTGCTCAGGACCCGGCGAACTTCGGCCAGCTGGCAGGCGACTTCGGCATACTCGTTCTTTCCTGAATGATGTTCCACGCCCCAGTAGCCCTGGTATCCGGCGTCGAGGAGCAGTCGCATGGCGGGTTCCAGCCGGGTCCGCGTGACGCGGGCATCCACATGCGTGTGCATGGCCCATCGGGCCAGGCGCCGATCGCCCTCTTCCTCCGGAACGCCTTCCCAATGGCCGAGATGGATGAGGACTCCGAACGCGGGATGATCAACCGCGCGGATCAGGCGCTCCATGTTGTCCGGCACCAGCTCGGGGCCCCAGTGGCTCTCGGGACCGACGCGGAACCCGGCGTTCGCCGCGAACTTCACATATTCTTTGAACCGCTTCACGATCAGGTCGAACTGCTCGGCGGTCCACACTAGCCCCGCGCCGCCGGCGTCGATTCGCACGGTCTTCGCCCCCATGAACTGGGCGGCGTGGAGATGGGCCAGCGCGCTTTGGTAGTGCTGCTCCCGTTTGGCGGGATCATCTTCCCATATGTGGCAGCCGTCGGCGTGATAGTTGGCGAGAACCATGTCACGTTGGACCAGGGCTTCCTTCACCTTCTTGAGGAAACTCTCCTGCAGGTAGATCTTCTCGTCTGGTCCCATCAGGCCGTTCCAGATGTCGGCCGCATCGAGCCCATAACGGTACTT
>Ga0172375_10009987_pt1 | contig 12394 bp, 12 predicted proteins | sample LakKiv1m_FD_114537 | JGI IMG/M metagenome (GOLD analysis project Ga0172375, IMG submission 114537) | Freshwater microbial communities from Kabuno Bay, South-Kivu, Congo - kab_092012_11.1m | ecosystem: Environmental > Aquatic > Freshwater > Lake | place: Democratic Republic of the Congo... | reverse complement strand
TTCTAAGAAATCACAAAAGAACACAAACGCAAGAAGCTATAAATGAATCAAGAGATGCAAGTCAGCAAATGGCTGAATTTGAAAGGTCTACAAAAGAGGAGTTTTAGCTAGATAAGAATATGGGAATGGGGTACTATAAAAGACAAGAAAGATTAGATAGCATTTTTAATGGATTTTCTTTGGTTTACTTCTTACTTTTAGGCGGTTTGATTATTTTGGGGACGAATTTATAGCTTTTTAAGATGCATCTTTCAAATACTTTATCAGACATAGACAGTTTTTCAAAGATTTTTAAATATATATTTTCAAATGGGGGTAATTCTTTTCGGAGTGATGATTATTGTTATTATTTTAATATACATTGCTGATATTTTGACACCAAAGAATGATTAAGCCCAAATTAGAATTGAATCCGAGAGATACTTTAGGAGTTAATGTAGTCTGATCTAATTTGTATAATTAAATAAAAATTTATAAAGGGGTGTGAATTATAAACAATATGTCAGATAAAGAAAAAAACAGGGGTTTGTTCTACCTTTTTATGATATTCTATATTATTACTGGAATCATTTTGCTTTTTATTGGGTTAGCAAACAAATTTCAATTTGGCTGGATTGCTAAAGTTAATAGTCAGAGTACAATTTTATCTATGGTTTCTTTTCTTTCTGGAACTCATCTTAGTATATTGGGTATTATTCTTGTTATGATTGGCATATTTGGTGGAGTTATTGATTCAATTGTGGGAACTATGTTAAGTGAAAGATAATTCTTATTAGAAAAACTATTTAAACCTAAATAAAGTTAATGATATAAATATGTCAAAAACAAGATTTATTGATGATAGTTTGCCTTTCTTGGGCTTATATACTCTGCTTGGAGTAGCTATGATTATACTTTCTGGTAAGAATGCATATTTAATAATTATGGGATTTGCACTTATTGGAGTTAGTGCATTTCATCTTTTAATTGGTAGGTTGTTTAGTAAAATCTTTAATTTTTAACTAAATTCTCTAGAGAAGTCATTGTTAATATTGTTTACTGATTTTATTTCTTCATTTGCAAATGCATTTGAAATAGCCAAATTTTCAGCTAGTTTTTGGCCTCTGGTTTGTGCTTCTGCATTTTCCTTGTTTTTTTGCATATTCTTTGAAAATTTGCTTAAAATAAAAAGAATTAATGTTGCGATTACTATTGTTATAATTAAAACAAGTATATTACTTGATAAAAATTGATAAATATTATTAAGCAGGCCTGTAGAAGATACTATCAAGACAACTGCAATAGATCCGATGATCCTAGCAGAAATAGAATCTAAATATGGCACAAAAACAATTGTATTAAATGAGACAAAGAATAATATAAGAGACAAACTTAGGATAACAATTAATTGATTTACTAAAACATCTCCCTCTACTTTAAAGATAAATTTAATAACTGGTGCTAAAAAATCTGGAATATGCAGTTCGATACTTGATAGAGTGCTTTTTAAATTACTGCTCACATTCATCATATCTCCCTGAATGGTATTAGCAACTCCTCCAAGATCTTTTTTTGTGCTATCTAGCTCTTCTTGAGTCACAAAACCTGCACAAACAGATCCAATAAATAATATAAATACTAATATAAATATCAAACTCTTTTTCATATTATAATCATATAAAGCTAATTTAAAATACTTTCTTTTTTGAGTGGGAGTTAAATCTTCTAGTTTATCTAAGCTTATTTGAAAAAGTAGTTTTCATAGGTATTGCAAAATCTATGTGCAATGACTAATGCTATAAGTTCTATACTATTTTTTAGAGGAACATTTAAAAATATCTCTGATTAGTAATATATATGAAAAAAGAGATTAGTTTATTATGCATTTTTTTGTTATTTTTTAGCTTTTATGTAACTGCACAAGAAACTGCTGTGCCTTTTGGTGAGCAAGATGTTGAGGATATACAAAATACAATAAATCAAATTCCAATAAATGAACAAGGAAAAATTGACCCTGAAAAGCTTGCTAATTATACTTCAAAAGCAGAGCAAAGAATTGCTGAAATAAATAAATGGTTAGATAAAAATACTTCTTGGCTAAAAATTATTTTTGGCATGAAGCCAGAGATATCTTGGATCTTTTTCTTAAACTTATTCTTAATAGTGGTTTTTTTAGTTTACGCAAGAAATATTGCTTTTATTGCCATAACAAAAGAGTGGATGGCTGCAATTTTTGGTATTTTGGTTACGGTTGTATTAATACAAGTTGGAGCGAGTGTTAAACTTGCAGAGTATATTCTCGGGCTATTTAAATCGTGGTGGTTCTACTTAATTGTAATTGCAGTATTAATAATAATAGCATATTTTGGCGGAGCTATTGGTAAATTTACAGAACAATTTAGAAAAAAAGTTTTTGAAAAAAAAGTGGAAAAAGCTGTTGAAAATAGTGAGAAAACAACTCAAAAAGTGGAAAAAGTTGAAAGTTTCATAAAGCCAATTCAAGAGATGGCTGATAATGAAAGATCTACTTTTGAAGAATTTTAATAAGATCTAAACCAAAATATAACTAATACAAAAATAACAAGAGAAATAATAAATGCAATAAAATTGTAATTTACAAAATTTGATATCCCAATAACATTTCCAGTTATTACATTTACCTGAAGATCCCCTGTTAAATTTGATACTAGGAATATTGAAGAAACTATAAAAATTGCAAAAGCCAGAGATAAGATTAACCCTTTTATCATATATTTAATAACAAAAAATAGATTATAAATTTTTTGGTTTGGTGTTTTCAATCAGTCAAAAATTCAAAACAACTTCTTCTGCTTGTCTTTTTCCTTGGCTTCTTTTAATTTGTCTAAGGCAGAGTTTACTCTATCTAATGAGAATTCCCTGTCTGTTAAAATCTGTTTTACTTTAAATTCATTAACTTGACTAAATTCTATTTCTTGATTTGAACAACATTCATATTCGTGAAATTCCTTGAATATCTTCTGCCAGTCAAAATTAAGCTCATATTTTTCTGAATTTTGAATATATTCAAAGATTTTTACAGGATATTTATACTGCCTTACTATATCTAATGCACGTTTTTGGCCTATACCTTTTACACCGCCCGGGTTATAATCTGTTCCGACTAAAATTCCCAGACAAATTAACTGGTCTTTATCTATCTGCAGGTGATTAAGCAGATAATCAAATTCTACTAATTCTATATTCACATCCACATAGCCGGTGAGTGTTTTTCTTTTTCTTGCTAGTGTTAAATTCCTAACAAGTCTTGGAGTGCAATATAATAATGTATCGTAATCTTGAGATGCTGTTGCCCAGGCCTTGTTACTCCTTGTTATAAAACTTGCCTCTGCTTCTCCTTCCCCTTTTGCCTGAATTACAGGTATTCCAAGAGCTTGCAAAAGCTCTTTGCTCTCTGCAATAATTTTATCTGTTATTCTAATAAACTGTTGTGAGTATTTTCTCATATCTTCTGTATTTCCCTCTGCTTTTGCTTTTTCATACTTTTCTTGAGCTATCTCTTTTTGTTCTGCCCTGCGAAGAATTTCCTCTCTTTTTAATTCTGGAGGCTTCCCATCAAAGACATAAACCGGTTTTATTCCTTCAGTTAAAAGATTTATATTCCTGTAGAATAAGCCAGAGAGGTGGCTTGTTATCTTTCCCTTAGAATCCATTAATGGTGTGCCATCTACCTGCCTTATTGTTGTTAAAAACTGGTAAATTGCATTAAATGCATCTATTGCAATTATTTTTCCCTTCAAGTCTTGAAGTTGAATTTCTTTCCTTGGAACTATATCTGATATCTGAACTCCCATAAATTATCTAAGATTAAGAAATTAATAAATTTATCTTTTTCTACCTTTTTGCAAGAAGTGTTTGAGCTAACTTAATTCTCCTAAAGATCTCCCTAGAAACCACCTCACTATGTGGATTTGCTCTTCTTAGATCAAGAGATCCGCCTGATTTCCCTCTAAAATGGATTACAGGTGAGAAGTATCTTAAATAGGTATCTAATCTCGCTTGGTCTGTATTATGAAAAGGATATAATATTCCCTGTCTTTGACAATCTTCAAAAAATGCGATTACTCCACCCTCTTTTGGTTGAGGTGCGTTTTCTCGAGAAACTCTTCTTTGTTCCCAATATTGCCTCTCTGCCCGGGAGGTAGCATAATTATCTGCTCTTCTGTCTGGGGGAATATCTCCTTCATCCATAGAGAGATTATTAATTCTTAGAATATAAATCTTTCGGAAATTGCGATTTATTTATCACAAAACTCAATCACAAAAATCTTAATAAATGGCGTTTTTATGAGAAATTTATGGTTGGCAGAATAGATGAGAGTGTAGTTGATGAAGTTCTAGCAAGATCAGATATTATAGAAGTTATTGGGAGTTATTTTCCTCTAAGAAAAAAAGGCGGAGATTATTGGGCTTGCTGTCCTTTTCACAAGGAAAAAACACCATCATTTAAAGTTTCTGCTTCGAGACAAGGATTTTATTGTTTTGGTTGCCACAAATCGGGAAATGTTTTTACATTTATTATGGCTCGGGAGAGTGTTGAATTTCCTGATGCTGTTGAATTGCTTGGAAAAAGAGCGGGTGTGCCTGTTCATCGGGAGTATCAAACTAGTACGGGAAAAACAATAAAAATAGAAGATCTTAGAGCAATTCTACTAAAAAGTGCTGAACATTTTAGAGCTAATTTTTTATCTCCCAAAAACACAAGGGCAAGAGAATATGTTGAACGGCGAGGTATAAGCCCCGAGATAGCTAATAAATTTCAGTTAGGTTATGCTTTGGATTCATGGGATGATTTAAAATTTTGCCTGAACGAATTAGATATTGATGATAATCTTTCAGTTGAAGCAGGAGTATTAGCTACAAGTGAACAAAGCCAAGGAAGAGGTTATGATAGATTCAGAAACAGAGTTATGTTTCCGATATTTGATGATCGGGGAAGGATAGTTGGATTCAATGGAAGATTATTAGGAGATGAGGATGAGCATAATAGAAAATATATAAATTCACCTGAATCTGTTTTGTTTTCCAAGGGAAGAGTATTATATGGATTTAATATTGCAAAAAGTGCAATAGAACAATCTGGAGAAATTATTTTGATGGAAGGAAATTTTGATTTGCTTGCTGCTGTTCAATCAGGAGTTGAAAACTGTGCTATTCCCTTAGGGACTGCTTTTACAGAACATCATGCAAGAATATTAAGAAGAGTAAGTCCTGATCTTAAAACGATTTTAATGTATGATTCTGATGAAGCAGGGCAAAAAGCAGTTGTTTCTACAGGAAAGGTAGTGCTCCAACATGGATTAATACCCCGAGTAGCAATTTTACCACGAGGAGAAGATCCTCATAGCTTTTGGGAGCATGGAGGAAATCTACAAGAAATAGTTACAAAATCATCTCCATTTTATGGTTTTTTAAAAAGGAGTTTGGAAGAAAAATTAGATGACATGACTAAAAAACTTGAGCCAGAAGAAAAAGTTCAGGTTTTTTTGAGAAGATTTAGAGATGCTGTTGAGGATTTTCCAATTGAAACAAAAATTGCTTATGGGAGAAGGCTTGCTCAAGATCTTGATTTACCTTATGAAACAACAAACTTGTTCTTATGGGGTAGTCCGGGATATACCTTTTCTGGACAAGATGCAAGGAATTATTTTTATGAAAAAGATTTACTTTGTTTTTTGGCGGGTGTTGCAAGAATAGGCAATGGATTAGAGTACTTTAATGGGTTAATGAGCAGATTGCCAAGAATTTTTTCTCCTTTTGGCCAAGCTGTTTACTCTTATTTATTAGAAAAAACAGGACAAGAAACAAATCCTGGATTGAGAATTTGGATAAAAGAAAAATCTGATCTTATACATGCACTTCAATCAAAAGTTCCTAATCTTGATATGACTATAGTAAATCATGCACAGAATAGAGATGTATTAGATGTCTTGCTTGGAGTAAAGCCAATTCCAAATATTAAATTAAAAGATGCTGAAAGAAATATTTGGAGGCTTTCTGGGTTGAGACTTGGCAGAAGATTAGAAAGTTTATTTGATTCCGGCACATGCTCTGATGATTTAACTAAATTGGTTAAAACAATTGAAAGAGAGTTAAAAGAGGTATGACAAAACAGAGAAATCTGAGAAGTGTAATGAGATGTGGTAGTTTTGGAAGATATAATATAAAAACAAGTGATAAGGATAGATCTAGACGAGTTGTGCATAATCAATCAGGGCATAGAATAAGCAGATTAAGAGCACCATTAAAGATTAGAGCTGATTATTTAGAGAGGTTAGAGGTAGGAGATCCAATACCTCGAGTTTTAAGGAAAGAAATTGGATGTTTAGCAATACCACTAACTTCTTGTATTGATTTTAAATTAGGTCTTGAAATTTTAGGAGATCTTGATGCCCCAAAAAGAAGAGGAAGAGATTATTCACAGCAATGCATACCTGCACATATTCTCACAGATGAAATAAGAAGATTGTGGCCTGAAGAGCATGTCAGAGGTTTTTTAGCTGGGAGATCAGTAAGTTTACCATCAATTGGTGCATTAAGAAGAAGTAAATTTTACCAAGCATTCTTTAATAAAACACGTGGAGGACTAAAGCAGTTTTTGCAGGGGATGGGAGAACCATATTCTGATGGTCTTTATTTTGCAGTCCATAGGGGAGGGACTTATTTTTATGAAGACATAGATGAAGATGAATTAGGAAGATCGCTTTTCTCAAGATTTTTAGAGGGAAAATGTGTTTCATGGGGTGCACTTAGTTGCTCAACTTTTGATGAAGAAAGAGATCTGGCAGGCCAGATCGCTGCTGTTGCAAGACATTATAGGGTATCTGATGTTAGTGCTGCGTGTTTACTAATAAGAAAAAATCAGGATAGGTTTTGGAAGGGAAAGGATATAAGAAAAGAAGTAGAAATATCAAGAACAGCTTCAAAACAAAACTCTATTTTAGGAGAGAGATTTGTTGAGTTCTTGCTGAGTTGGGGATATTTAACAGGCACACTTTCCAAATTTATGGAAAGAACAGGGCTATGTGAAGAAGATTTTGTTTTTAACACTTCGAGGGGCGGAAGTGCAAGATTTAGATATAATGGAGATCAATATGAAGCTGATTTAAGAATTGGAAATAGGGCAATAGAAGTAAAAACATTTCATAGAATATTTGGATCAAGAGATACAAAGAGATTGTTATTAAGGTATGACCAAAGACGTAATGCACCTAAATGGGAAGATGGAGAACAACTTGAGTTTCCATCTGTTGTATTTTTTAATTCTGTGTCTGACTGCTATTCAAAATCAAGAAGAGAAATAGAAGATCATGGACTTGTGGTAATTACATTTGAAGAAACACAAGAACTTCTTAAAAAAGTACTAACAACTATGCAAAAAGATTTTTCTGACAGCTTTTACCAAACATGCCCAAGAGTATATACCCCGGACAACCTTGCAACAACATTTGAAGAAGTTTCAACTCATCCATATTTAATTTTAAGATCTTGCTATGAAAATCAGAGATTATTAGTTATCTCTCAATTAGAGTCATTAATTAAACAGGCACATGCTATACAAAATGGATGATGAATTAAGCGGAGAAGAAATTAGATCTACAAAAGGAAAATTCTTAGTAATAAGAGAACCTATAATAAATATAGATTATGGATGTATTGGCCAACATTGTGATACAAATATTGGATTATTATCTTCCCAAGGAACTAGAGCAAGATTTCCTAGACTATTTGATAGGCTTGGAGAGAGACTTGCATTTTTAGACATTGAATCGTGCGGATTTAGTTATAATGATCCTATATTTTTGATTACATTGTTTCAGACCCGGGGAGGAGAACCAATTAGCAGATGCAGTTTACTTGCCAGAGATTTTACAGAAGAATCTCCTATGCTAGAATATTTTTTATCTGAAGTCAGGTCAAGTGATACATTAGTAACTTATTGTGGAAAAAGTTTTGATTGTGGCAGAATTGATAGAAGGGCATTAGACTTGGGATTGGGAAGATTTTTAGTTGATGAAAATTTTAGGCTTGTCAGTCTGGACTCAAGATTTGGTTCAAGGCATGTTGATTTAAAATTTGAAAAAGATGTGCAAAGAACATTAAGGAATGTGGGGATTGTAGATGGGGGGTTGCAATCATTTGAAAAAATTGCATTTGGTTATATAAGAGAAGGAGAGATATCTCATGAAAGAGTGCCTACTACTTATTTTGAATTTGTAACAAGAAGAAAAAAAGTTGATTTAGATGGGCATAGATTAACTCGTGGAAAAAGCTGTTTTGGAGAATATGCTCGAGGAAATAGAGGAAAAGATTTTAGATTTGAACCAATTGATGAAAAAATAGCTTTGAAAAATTTACTTAAAGTTATAAGGCACAATGCATTTGATACTCAAGCATTGATTGCAATGCTTCTATACCATCTAGAAAATGGCAAGGAAAACAGCCTATAAAAAAATTGACTAAAATTTCGCTATCTCTATAGTAAGATACTGAAAAGTTTTTGCTCTTTCTTATTATTTCATTATTTGTGAAAGAGTAAAAATTTTTGGGGGTATTAAACCCAGATTTTAAAATAAAAACTTTTAAATAAATAGTTTACATCTAAATAAGCATGAAAATCGAATTTATCCCAGTAGATTATGAGGCTTTTGATTTAGATGACAAAAACTTCATCAGAATTACAGGAAGAAATGAAAAAGGTAAGAGAATTTGTATTATTGATAAGTTTGATGGTTATTTCTGGGCAATTTTGAAAGAAGGATTGAATGATGGTGAGATTAAAAAACTGCAACAAAAAATTGAAAAAATCTCAATTGAAAAAGCAAATAGAACAACAAAAGTTGAAAAAACAGAAATACATAATAAAAAATTCCTTGGAAAAGATGTAAAAGCAATAAAAATTTTCATAACTAATTATAAAGATGCTCATGATATCGCAGACAATCTTGATTTTCAAGAAATAGATAAAAGAAGAGAGTATGATATACCTATTGTAACGAGATATATTATGGATCATGGACTTGCACCATTAACTTGGTATGAGATAGAAGGGAGTATATCTGATTTAGGAAAAAATATTGATTGTGATGTTTGTATTCTGCTTGAAAAATCTAAAAAAATTGAGGGGCATGAATTTCAGCCAAAAATTCTTGCATATGATATAGAAGCAAGTGAATTTGAATTAGGAAAAGGAGATATTTTAATGATTTCCTTATATGGCAAGAATTTCAAAAAAGTTTTAACATGGAACAAATGTTCAAAAAAACAGGATTTTGTTGAATGTTTTTCTTCAGAAGAAGAAATGATTGAGAAATTTGTTGATTATGTTAAACAATATGATCCCGATATACTTACAGGTTATTTTTCAGATGGATTTGATCTGCCCTATCTAAGAGCAAGAGCAGAGGCAAACAAGATAAAGCTTTCAATTGGGTTGGATAAAAGCCAACCTAGTTTTTCGCGAGGAAGATTAATTTCAGGCAGAATTTTTGGAATAGTTCATGTTGACTTATACCGTTTTATAGAAGCTGTTTTTTCACAGTATTTGCAATCAGAAACACTGTCTTTAAATGAAGTTGCTTCTGAACTTCTTGGAGACAAGAAGAAAGAATTTGATTTCTCAAGACTTGGAAAGATGAAAGAAGATGATTGGAGAGATTTTTTTGAATATAATCTTCATGACTCTTATTTAACTTACTCCTTGGCTGAAAAATTTTGGTTTGATATGATTGAATTCTCAAAAATTCTTCAAGAGCCATTATTTGAAATAACAAGAGACAGAATGTCGAGCCATGTTGAAAATTATATATTGCATAATTTGGAAAGATTTAATGAAATTACTGAAAAAAGGCCAATACATGACGAGATTGGAAAAAGGCAAGGCAGAGAAAGATATGAAGGGGCTTTTGTTTTTCAGCCAACACCTGGCTTGTATGAAAATATTGCTATTTTTGATTTCACAAGTTACTGGCCGAGCATTATAGTTACTTACAATTTGTCAAAATCAACTTTTTTGAATTCTGGAGAGAAAGATTCATTAGAGGTGGATATAGATAATAAAAAATACTTTTTTTCAAAGAAAAAAGGATTTTTTCCTGAAATTTTAAATGAGATCATAGAAAAAAGAAAAAAATATAAACAAGAATATAAAAAAGATGATAATCCAATAACTAAAGCAAGAAGCAATGCTTACAAACTGCTTGCAAATGCATCTTATGGTTATCTTGGTTTTTTTGGTGCAAGATATTATTGTCCTGAAGCCGGTGCAAGTGCTACTGCAATTTCTAGAGATTTTACAAAAAAGACAATTGATGAAATTAATAAGAAAGGCTATAATGTAATTTATTCTGATACAGATTCAATCTGTTTTGAACTAAATAATCATCCAAAAGAAGATGCATTGAAAATGCTTGAAGAAATAAATAAAAATCTGCCGGGTATAATGGAATTAGAACTAGAGGATTTTTTCAAGAGAGGGTTATTTGTTTCAAAAAGAATAAAATCAAAGAAAGATGAATCTTCTGGTGCTAAAAAGAAATATGCATTAATTAATGATCAAGGGAAGATAAAAATTAGGGGATTTGAAACAGTTAGAAGAGACTGGTGCTCTTTAGCTAGAATACTACAAAGTCGCGTGCTTGAGTTAATACTAAGAGATGGAAATGAAGCTCATGCTTTAGAGCTAGTAAAAGAAGTGATAAATAAGTTAAAAGGTAGAAAAATTGATAGGAAAGAAATAATGATTAGGACGCAGTTAAAAAAACCCCTTGCAGAATACAAGTCTATTACGCCTCATGTTATTGCTGGGCAAAAATTGAAAGAGCAAGGAATGCCAATTAAGATTGGAATGCTAATTGAGTATTTCATATCTGAAACTCGGGAGAAAAAATCTTTGGTGAGAGAAAAAGTAAAGCTACCTGATGAAAAAGGAGAGTATAATATTGAATATTATCTTAATAATCAAGTTTTGCCTGCTGTTGAGAACATTTTGGAAGTTTTTGGTGTGAATATCAAAGAGGTTATTTCTGGTTCATCGCAAAAAAAGTTGTTTTAAAAAGCTTTTTAAATTAAATAAAATTATATTTTAAAATGAAAAAAATTCGTATTGTAACAAAAGTTCAATCATGCAGAGCATCTGTATCTCGCAATGGCAGAGGCTCATTAACTCTGCTATTAGATGGAACAAGAGCAAAAGGTAAAAGCTTGGGTGTTGTTACTCTTCCAATTAGAAGAAAAGATGCTGAAAAATTAATGAGTGGTGATCAAATTGGGGATGCGGAATATGTTATTGGAGAATATTGTTTTGCATCTGGGGGTTTGATATATAATTTGGCATTTTATGCTAGAGATAGAAGAAATTTATGTGCTCCAAATATTTCGGCGTTTCATAAACGTGATGCTGGTAAAGATGTTCCCAATTGTATTATACTCGCACATATTGCGAGATATCCTCGGGAATAAATGCAAGCAGGAAATAGGCCGCGTTCTGTTAGATTTCGTTTTCATTTCTGAACGAACAATCTATGCTAACATCTGACTAAGCCTCGTTCGAGTTTCATCAATCAGGGCACGCGTTTCAGCAATTCCTTTATTCTGTCTGTTGCTTCCCTTAATGGTTTTTGCATATTGCTATACAACACTTCTTAAGGCCAACTTCAACCAATAAATAAAGGCTGTGTCGTTTCTGTAGTGGAGCCATATTTCACAACATTCCTTTTGCAAGGATAATTCTCATCGAGCCTGTTTTCTTAATGAAAACAGGGATGTGCGGACCTTCCTCAGAATTCTTCAATCATTTTACATTGAATGAGTTTTTAACTCTGAACTCCGTAGATCAAAAAAATTTGCATAGGCAAATTTTTAGGATACAGAAAATTAACGTGATATTCACAATTTTCTGTATTAGCTATCCTGCTTGCGAAATTAATTGGGTTTTGTGCTTTAAAAAGGTTTTTAAAGTGAATAGTATTTCTTAAAATAATGAAGAAGATTTTATGGGGAATATTTGGTGTTATTACCATCCTAATAATTATGGGGGTATTTTATATTGCCTTAAGGAATAATCATCCCGAAGAGCTCCAAAAAGAATTGTTTATGTCTGTGAGGAATATTGAAATTTCCCCTGGAAGTAAAATCTATATAAATAATTCAAATTCCAATTGCTGGTCAAATCTTTATGTTGAAAAAATTCAATCAAATAATGCAGGTTTTCCAGAAGTAATTTTAAGTTATGCTCCCGGAGGAGGAGTCCATATTTTACAAGGAGAGAATCAGAGTTTTTCTGAAAAGACATTTATGTGGTACAAAAATATATCAATACCTGCTGTTGGGAGTTGTAAGGAATCTGAATTAACACCTCAACAAATAAAAATTGAAG
>Ga0172375_10009986_pt1 | contig 12394 bp, 17 predicted proteins | sample LakKiv1m_FD_114537 | JGI IMG/M metagenome (GOLD analysis project Ga0172375, IMG submission 114537) | Freshwater microbial communities from Kabuno Bay, South-Kivu, Congo - kab_092012_11.1m | ecosystem: Environmental > Aquatic > Freshwater > Lake | place: Democratic Republic of the Congo... | reverse complement strand
CGGATAACAACCCATCTTCATTGGCGGGGTTATCAACAATAATTTCCGTGGCAGAGGCACTGCCATACATTGTAAGGATAAAGGCCGCAGCCACTATGATGAGACAACTATGGGAAAGAGGATAACGTTTCATGCTAACACCTCCCGATTTAAGATTTTCATCAGGTCGCTAAGGGTCTTAGCCTTTGCGGAGAGGCCCTTTGTATGGTGGGGCAAGGACAAAGCAATTGTTTTCTGCAATCGCTCTTGACCTCCGCAGTAATCAGGCAAGGCAGGTGAGGCGGGTTGCTACTGTCCCTGTGCTTGGAAACAGCATGGGAGCTCAGCGTCGCTAAAACCGTTTCTCGTGGTCGTAGGTTATAAGGGAATTGACCTATCGTATAAAGTTTCTGGGGCAATGTCGATATTCCCAGGCCAACAGACAGTCCCACAATCAATCCTAGCTGCCTGAAAAAGAGCAGATGCCTTCAGTCGGTTAAAGGGCTTGTTGTCCATCAGAATATTCATGTCGAACACCTTCTTTTCGCCATTCTCAAATTCCAGGTAAAGCACATAGTCTTTGGTCGCTTTAACCGAGATGATATCAAGCAAAGTCGCCATAACTTAATAGATCCAGTCGCTAAAACCGTCTCTTGTAACCAATGGTTATGAAGGACGTGGAACCGCTTACAGGATCGATCGCCCGGCCGGTAACATAAACACTGTGCAGTTGGCTGGCCGCCATGTCCAGAGAACCGCCACCGGTGATCCCTTTGTCCACCATGATATATGAAGTGCCATTCATCGCCCCGGTTTGCGACAACGTCGGTGTCCAATTGCTGGCGTTGGTGATATCAGTAGCATCGCCCAAGGCGCTTTCCAAATTAAACCCCGACAGGGTACGAGACTTGAGCCATTCAGATGAAGCATTGTATAGCCGCTGGGCCGCCTCCTGAACACTGCTCTCAGCTCTGTAGAAATTTTGTATGTAAGCTTTTTCATTACCGGAGATTTGCAATTCTATATTGGTGGTGGTGAGCGCAGATATTCCCAAAATGACCAGCAAGAGCAAAACCATAATAGCGGCAATGAGAACAAACCCATCTTCATTACCAAGAGGCCTGCAAATTGCCAACCGCAACGCTTGTCGGTTCATGCCTTCACCCCACTCATCTACTGCATATCCTGCGCTTTAATCAAATTAATGACTACAGGGTTTGTACTGGTGTTAATTGGCGTGATTGTCACCTGGATGGTTTTCAAACGAGAAGCAGGTTGACCATCAATAACGGTCCAACTTATGCGGGAATTCCCATCTGAAGAGGTGATTGGCCCACCATTCGCCACCGTCACAAAGCTTGCGCCAATCAATTGCTCGATCTGGTCAGAGGCCCAAGTGGTCTCCTCCGAAATCTGCCTAGCTCTGGCATTGCCCGTAATGCTGGTCGCTTGCATGGTCATTACAGCCAAGATACCAATCGTAAAAACCGCAATCGCGCTTAAGACCTCAATGAGAGTGAAACCTGCCTGGAGATCCAAGGTCAATGTTGTTTTTAGTCCCATGACATGCCCCTCAATATCTGACATCAGCTATACTCCCATATTACGGCATACAATTTCTTGGCTAAAAAAACGCCGCCGGTAATTATCATTAAACGGCCCCCAGACAACGCCAGATGCCGTTGTGTATGTTTGTGTATCGATAAAGTTCCGATCCGACTGACCGGTAATTGCAAGAATGCTTACTTGCACGCTCCGGATGTTAGCAAGATTAGCCGTAATAACACCATTTGTATCTCGATAGCAGAACTCTATCCTGGCAATATTCTCGGCCACGGTCTGCCATGCGATGGCACCTGTACGAGTTGAATAGATCTGCAGATTTGTGCCATTCAGCCTGAAGGAGATTTGCTCCATTTCAGTCAGGTCGTTGTTCCCATCCCCGTTAATATCTTCAGGCGCTTGATCTATTGTCCCATCGTTATCTAAATCAGCCGTAAAAGAAATTTGTGTGCCATTGGTAAATACCTGTGTCGTCATAGTGGCGCCGTTTGAAAAAGAAACAGCGTCTTTAAACCCAGCGTTTGCGGTTTTATTAAGATCATATCCCGCCATCCGAATTTGTCTGGACAAGAGGTTGCTGGCCGCTCGTATATTCTGTTGCATCGCCAACACCTGATCCTGACTAGTGGCAATTTCTAGCTGTTTAGTAAAAGTGCTGTAGATAGCCGAAACGACCAGCGATGAGATCACCATGGTGATCACTAGCTCAACCTCGGTAAACCCATTAGCTGTATAGGCGATACCTTCTCGCTGCATACGTGTTAGTTCCATATTGCGCCATCATAACTTGTAGTCGTCTGTAAGTTACCAGCGGGGGAGACTGTAATTTTGTACCAACGTGATTGATTGCGGATTTGAATGTTCCCCTGTTGACTACCGCAAATTACCGCTTGCGAATTGTAACACATTGGTGATAGCCCAGCAGAAACGCTGATCAATGAAACCCCCTGCGACATCGTAGTAGATAGCAGATTGACCTCTGCCCCGTCTTGAACGCTATTACACCTACCTCCACCCCCCACACCGTCATCTCTAAAAATGGAGTACCCACCGCCAGTTGCGGGAAAAGCAACCGGTGTGTAACTGATACCAATACAAGTATTCTCTTTTACCGCTTGTAATTTTGCCTTTTGGAGTTTGCTGAACAACTCTCTACTGTCCCGTTGCAATCGCATATTCGCCAAAACACCGTTCCATTGGGGCACGCTGATGGCCAGCAAAACGGACACCATCGCTACCACAACCATCAACTCTGCCTGGGTGAATCCCGCCGACTGTTTCTTCGATGATGAATGCTTCATCTTTGTTCTGACCGAATTAAAAGCTGTGTAAAAAAAAGCTCGCCTAATCTCCCTTAACCAAACAAGAGTGCAAACCACACGATAGAATCATTTCATAAACACTGCACAGAGCGTACCATAAACAGTCATGGTTTCGTGTGTGACATCCCATGCTCTTGCTATAGTTCATGCGGCATAGCATATGATCCGCAAAGGACATTATTTTCACACACCGGATGAAAGGGAGTTCGACAGTTACTTTATTTCTTCAATTTTGCAAACGCGGCTGACAAATATCAGCAGCAAAGGCGCCAAAAATTGTCACTTTTATGATTGTTTCGCTAAAAACCACGGATACAGTCTAATCAGCACGAAGCAGACAACAAATTGATAACAATAGAAATTATTACGGCATGTCACGATCATTCATTGTTGGCACAAGATGTGATATGCCTCTTGGGCACACAAAGAGAAAAGCAGCATTTGGCTTTCTCTAACCCAAAACTCTTTTTATTAAACAAGGAGGTATCGTATGCGGAATTTTTTAAGAAAGACAGATAAGCAAAAAGGTTTTACCTTGGTTGAGTTGATGATCGTGGTGGCGATCATTGGCATCTTGGCGGCTATCGCCATTCCCCAGTTCTCGGCCTACCGAGTGCGAGGTACGAATGCGTCAGCTCAGAGCGATGCAAAGAACTTCATCACCTCCATGGAAGCGGCTTTTTCCGACACCCAATCCTACCCTGCAATGTAATCGTCAACCATCATAATCTCTTTTTAAGGAGTTCTACTATGAAAAAAATTAATTTACAATTTGCCATCATTGCAGCCTCGTTAGTACTAGCCGGTAATGTCTTCGCCACAGCAACTATAACTTCGACAGGCTCAACCGTCGGCAATACAACCTTCAGAACTTCTACTGGAGTAACACTGATGGCGGAAACAAAGGCTAACGCTACCGCCTTCAGAGTTTCAGCAAAACACCTCAGTGGAGATAAAGTTTATAGCGCAACCAGCGCAGCCCCATCAGTAGTAGAATCAACTGGCACTATAGGAACTGCGTTAGCTGCCATTGTGCCTTCTATGCCCTAAGTAGCACCACCAAGCTCCTCCAGCTGAAGAGCGGGGAGCAGACATAGATGTTAACAGAAACAAAGTGTGTTACAAGGCGAGGAGGAGCCACAACGCCGTCTCCTCTTCGCTTCTCCCCCTCATATCAACAACTTCGCCACCGACAGAATTACGTTTTCACAACATGCCCCATCTCTTAACAATTACCCTGAAAGGAGTCTTGCGAGATCGGATGTACCATGGCACGTTGCTGATTGCTTTTCTCTTCCTCTTTATCCCCTCCATCAGTTCCTTTTCCATGCGCCAGGTGACAGAACTGGCCATCACCTTGTCTTTGTCTCTTACATCTTTTTTGTTATTGATAATGGCGATTTTCCTGGGGGGTACAGCGCTTTGGAAAGATGTAGAGCGACGCTATGTACATAGCGTGCTAGGCGGCACACCAATCAGCCGCACTTCATATGTGTTGGAGAAGTACCTAGGAATTAGCCTGTTTGTGTCGATAACCGCCTTACTGTTGGGAGTGCTTAGCCTTACAACTATCGGGATTACTGCCTGGATCTATCCTCCAGACCGTCCACTACTCTGGCAGAACATAGCACTAGCCGTTTTGTTTGATGCCGTAAAGTACGCAATTCTCATCGCGGTAGCTTTTCTGCTCTCCACCGTGAGCACCTCCTTTTTTCTGCCGATTTTTGGTACGATCGCAACCTTTTTGGCCGGCAGTGCATCCCAGGACGTGTTTGATTATCTCCATAGCTCCCAGGGGGAACAGCTTTCGGTAATTGTACGGAAGGCAGCCTTATTTTTTTATTACGTGCTACCTAATTTCAGTGCCTTTGACCTGCAGACCAATGCTATTTACAGCATCCCTCTCAATTTCACAGGTCTGCTATTGGCCTTCTCTTACGCTGTGGTTTATATCCTCATCCTACTAACCGCCGCCTCTTTACTTTTCTCCAAGAGAGACCTGCTGTGAAATTAACAACACTTTTGGCGCCCATGATCGCCGTCTATGTTGCGATTCTCTTTCCCTTGGCAACCTATCAGAGACAGAAGCCGTTTCTCGAAAAGGTCGGCTACGTGCCGCAACCCTTCGTCATCAAGGCGCTCTCCGGAGATCAAAAAAATGCGGTAGCCGCTAGTTTAATTTCGCAGGTATTGATCTATTACGGAACATTAGTTGAAAAAAACAGGATCGACGCTGGCCTGCCTCCTGACCACGAAACCATGCAAGCCACCTTGCTAGCCGCATCTCGACTCGACCCCTACAACATGGACATTTATTATTTTGCCCAATCCGTGGCTTGGGATTGTAAAAAAGTACCGGAGACTATAGCCCTGTTGGAATATGGCATCTCTCATCGCGACTGGGATTTCTATCTTCCTTTTTTTGCCGGGTTTGATTATGCCTTCTTCCTTAAGGACTATGCCAAGGCTGCCCCACATTTTGCCACCGCCGCTCGGCTCTCTGGCTCCGACCTCTTTGGCAGACTAGCAAGTCGCTATATGTATGAGGCCGGCCAAACCGAAATGGCAATCAACTACCTTGCCACCATGATCAAAAACAGCCACAACGAGGCAATGAGAAAAACCTTCGCAATGCGGCACGCAGCCCTTCTTGAGGTTCGACGTATCGAACTGGCTCGCGACAGATACCAAGAGCGATTTGGCAGACTTCCAGGATCACTTGATGATCTCTATGCTCAAGACTTGTTGCTCGAGCCAGCTACGGATCCCTATGGTGGAAAATTTTATCTTGAAGAGAGCGGTACTGTGCGGAGTACGAGCAAATTCTCCAATGACATAGGGGAGAAGCCATGATCCATCTACCTTGAGATCCTGTTTTTTATGGATGCCATCACAACAAGCAAATTAACAAAAGAATTCCCAGGCGCACAAGGTGGCAGTGTCATGGCACTTGACGGCCTTGACTTGGCTATCCATCAAGGCGAGGTCTTTGGCTTTCTTGGCCCTAACGGGGCAGGGAAGAGCACTACCATCAAGCTTTTGCTGGGACTTATTCACCCAAGCCAAGGGCAAGCCTTCCTTATGGGCACACCAGTAGACCAACCGGAGTCGCGCCGCCAGGTAGGCTATCTACCGGAAAGCCCAGTTTTTTACGATTATCTCAACGCGGTAGAATATCTAGCCTTTGTCGGCGGGATGTTTAGAATGGCAAAAAGTGCAATCGACAGTCGTTCGGAGTCGCTGTTGCACCGGCTCAATCTCTGGGTGGCACGTAATCGCCCCATACGTAGCTATAGCAAAGGAATGGTTCAGCGACTTGGCATCGCCCAGACGCTGCTCCATGACCCCAAAATCTATATCTTGGATGAGCCTATGAGCGGACTCGACCCCCTAGGACGAGCCTTGGTCAAAGAGATTATTCAGGAATTAAGGGAGGCGGGAAAGTGCGTCTTTTTTAGCACCCACATCACTAACGACGTGGAAGCCGTCTGTGATCGGGTCGGAGTCATCATTAAGGGCCAGTTACAGACAGTGGAAAAAGTGAAAACAATCATGGCGAGCGGTATTACAGGATATCGTGTTCATCACAGCTCCCTCGGCGAGACTGAGCCACGGGAAACGACTATCAACAAGGAAAAATTACCTGAATTCATCGCAGAGCTACGCCAAGGCGGGGAAGAGATCATGCTTGTGGAGCCTTTGCGTAAAAATCTGGAAGACTTCTTCCTCAACATAGTTAACCAAGGCAAGCATAATGACGGATAGAGCATGGCTGTTGCTCGTCATAGCTATCATCCTCGTTGTTTTTTCCCCAGCCTTCTCCTCAGAAATATGCTTTGTGGACGATGCCCAGATGGTAGCCGGACTCAAGCAGGTCAACCAGTGGAGTCTCCACGATATATTCTTCCCCGGTGCGTCAGAAGGACTTTACTACCGTCCATTAATCCCCCTATTTTTTTTAGCAGACAGGACATTTTTTGGTTTAAGCCCCTTTTCTTTGCACTCCGAAAATGTCCTGCTTCATCTCGCCAATACGCTACTGGTTTTCTTTCTTGTTCGGCAGATAGTTAACCAGAAGGCATCCCAGGCGTCCTCTAAAGTCGCGTTTATTGGCAGCCTACTCTTCGGTCTTCATCCCCTAGTAACCGAATCTGTCAATTGGATATCAGGGAGAACGGATCTCTTGTTGGGTTTCTTTTTGTTGCTTAGCACCCTACTTCTGACCAGATACTTGGCGACCGGCAAGAAACAGCTCGCCTGGCTTGCTACTATCTCTTTCTTGGGCGCGCTGTTGTCAAAAGAGCTGGCTATCGCCTTCTTGCCCGGCTTTTTCCTCATCCTGTACGCAAAGAAGCAAAACAGTAATGCCCATGATTATGCGACTTCCTTTTTGCCCAAAAAACTTATCGTCATCGGCGGCGTCACGTTGTTAGTGTCTGGCGCTTTTTTGTTGCTCCGGGCAACAGCCTTTGTCTCCAACTCAACCAGAATCGGCCGTACCCTACAGTATCTGCAAATAAACCCCAGCCATTCTTTTTTTCTTTTTCTAGGGGCAACAGGCTTTTATCTTAAAAAATTATTCCTCCCATGGCCGCTTAATTTTGCTATCGTCGAAATAGACCCCCTATACGAATTGGCAGCCATCCCCCTCCTTGGCCTTGCTCTCTATATTGCCTGGCGAGGCACAATCTTTACCGCCATTTTTACAACCGGACTTCTCCTCTTTACCCCAGCCCTCCTGATTGCCCTCAACCAGATTGCGTGGACACCGTACGCAGAGAGATATCTGTATACTACCACGGCATTTATCAGTATTGCCATCGTAGCGTACTGTTGTAGCAGACAGAGTTACCTCGTAGCCAAACCATGGAGCAATGCTTTTCTCGCTATTTTCATGATAGGTTGGACGGCAACCACCCTCCAGCGCAACCTCACATGGCAGACCAATCGTCGGCTTTTACAAGACACAGCCCAAAAGTCGCCATTTTCTCGGACCATCCAATCAGCCTACGGAGAGGCCCTGCTCGAAGACAGCGAATATGAACAAGCCATGATCTACTCTAAACGAGCAATCAAACTCCCCAGCCAACCTTTGTCTTATGACCAAGCCCCCGAGCACAGTATTGCCTTGATTCAATATCGTCGAGGCAACATGACAGAGGCAATATCCTCATTCGAGACCATCATCAAAAACACCTCGGGCAAATCACCCGAGGCACACGAGGGTTTGATAGATTGCCACCGCAGTCTTTGGGCGCAAGCCACCGGCCAAATTGAGAAACGTGAACATTTTCGAGCCATGCTCCTCCACGGTGAACAACTCTTTGCCTTGCGGCCTGACCCTCTTATTTATTACAACCTGGGAAAAATTGCTCTCACCATCAATGAGCAAGACGAGGCTAAAAGGCTCTTTACCCTCGCAGTTTCACAAATGACACCAGGGCATGAGTTCCTTCCCTTTGCCCAAAAACTTTTGCAACACGCTGAGGCAATGTAATATGGAACTCCTGCGCCTCCTACGCCCCAAACAGTGGACAAAGAATCTGACGATCCTCTTCCCTCCACTCTTTGGTGGAGGGCTTTTCAGGCCAGAGGTCTTTGACAACCTTGCCATTCCCCTCCTATCTTTTTGCCTAGCATCTAGTGCTACCTATGTGATGAACGATTTGTTGGACGCAGAGAAAGACGCCTGCCATCCAGTGAAAAAAAATCGCCCCATTCCGTCCGGTGCGATCGGCCCCATAACCGCTACGGCCATAGCGGTCATTCTCCTCTTGCAGGCATTGCTCCTGGCGCACTTTGTCTCTAGCCCCTTTCTCTTCATCCTGCTAGGCTACCTACTCCTCTCCTGTGTCTATAGCTTCAAGCTCAAAGACGTCCCTGTAGTGGACATCTTTTGTGTCTCAGCCGGTTTTTTGCTACGCCTACACGCCGGCGGCATCGCCTTTGCTATCCAAATTTCTGACTGGCTTTTTTTGAGTGTCTTTCTACTTTCCATTTTTTTGAGCCTTGGCAAACGTATCGCCGAAAAGCAGTTGCTTCACGAGAAATGCGCCTTTCACCGTCCGGTTTTGGCGGCATACCATCTCGATTTTCTCTATGGATCCATGTACATGACTGGGGCGGCTGTCCTCGTCACCTATGCCATGTATGTCGTCGTAATCCATCCTAGCCTGCTCTATACAATTCCCCTCTCTTTTTTTGGTCTGTTGCGGTATATTTTCCAAGTCATAAAGGGATCCAACGGGGACCCAACCGACGTACTCTTCCAGGATAAAGTACTGCTGGCCGTGAGCTTATCCTGGGTCACCATCATCGCATGGAACCTTTGTCTGTCCTGAAAATGGCTAAAGTAGCTGTGACCACTTTCGCGCAGATAAGCACGCTGGAGGAACTCCGATTGGGACACACACTGTTCGCTTACATTGAGCTTACCCCTCTGGATCGCTTACTCGCTAAGCGCATGATTACAAACAAACAGCGACAGATTGATGCGTAGAACGATTCTGCAAAAAATCTATGAGATCTTTCCTTTTGACCTTGCAGGCGATTGCGCCATCTCTTCCGCAAGAGACGACATCCGCATATCCTGCGTGATTAACTTTTATGGTCGTCTCGACTTACTGCAAGGAATACTTTTCGCGCTGGCAGAACAGCAGTACCCCCACGACCAGCTTGAGGTAATACTGGTTGAGGACAGAGGTGGGACTTTGGCTGGGCAAAATATGGCTTCATGTTTTTCTGGCAGACTTCCAATTATCTACCTGGCAATGGAAAAAAACTTCGGCAAAATGGGCTACTCACGCAACTTAGGACTGGCTCGCTCCCGTGGCGAAATCATTCTATTTTTGGATGATGATACCGTCTTGCTCCAGCATGATTTCCTGGCCCACCTTGATTCTATTTTCACCGAAAACAGCATGGCCGATGCTGTGGTGCCTCATGGCCATGCGGCCTACTCCTGCATAAAAGGCCAGTACGACTTTCACGATCCATACTTCATGACCAATCGCTGTACAGCCTATAGGAGAGAGGCACTTCAACAACTCAAGGGCTTCATCAGCAACTTTATTGGGCAAGAGGATGTTGAGTTTGTTACCCGCTTCACCATAGCCGGGAAGCGATCTCTTCACACAGACACCTTGCACTACTATCACCCCCCCCTCGTGGTTCCCAATCCCCACAAGCCACGAGCAGTAGGTTACTCATTCTTCGGATTGAGAGGACGATATTCCTGGCCGATCTGGCTCCTACTTTTGGCAAATTGCGCACGTCATGCGCCACTGTTGATGCTACCGAAACGAAGATTCAGAGAGCAAGGCAGATTTGGCGTTGGCTTTCTGGCCGGAATACTCGACGGCATTAAGGGAAGCAAGGCCCAGGTGTACCAATGATCCATCGACTCTATACCTATAAGGATCTTCTCCTAGTCTTCATCTGGCGCGAGTTTCTAATTCGCTACAAGCAAACAGCAATTGGAATATTTTGGGCGATTATGCAACCGGTCAGTCTGATGTTGCTCTTTACTTTTATTTTTGGAGTGGTGCTTCAAACAACGGGAAAAAATTACCCTTACCCTCTCTTCTACTTTGCCGGCGTGTTACCCTGGACCTTCTTTGCAGGCGCCACCAATTTTGCAGTGACCAGTCTTTCTGGGAATTTCAATCTAATCACCAAGATCTATTTCCCTCGCGAGATCATTCCGCTTTCCGGCGTTGCCATTAATTTTATTGATTATCTGATAGGTCTTGCCGTTTATTTCCTGCTACTACTTTGCTATCACACACCGCTGACATGGAATTTTATCTGGCTTTTTCCCCTGTTAGCCATGCTGTTCATGTACACCACTTCTGTTTCCCTGTTGTTGGCAGCTCTCAATGTTTATTATCGCGATGTCAAGCTAGCCTCCACCTTTTTGCTACAGTTCCTCTTCTTTGCAACACCGGTAATTTATTCTATTGATGCCGTTGACATTCGTTGGAAGCTGCTCTTGTTTGTTAACCCCCTCACTTTTATTGTGGAAAACATGCGGCGCGTCACCATTGAAGGGAGAGGAGTCATTCTATGGCAATTTGGCATCGAGATGTTGTGCGTGATTTTGCTGTATCTTGCGATTTCCAAGATATTTACCCGAATTGAGCGAGCCTTCGCCGATGTCATCTGAACCAGTTGTAACATTTTCTCATGTCTACAAAAAGTACTCAAAGCAGCAGGTGTTGAACAACTCCCTGCGTGAGGAACTGGTTTCCGTAATTACAGGCAGGCACTGTAGCGACAAACTGAATGAAGGCGAATTTTGGGCGATCAGAGATATATGCCTTGCTGTTGAAAAGGGGCAGTGCATCGGGCTTTCAGGACATAATGGCTCAGGCAAGAGCACCATTCTTAAATTGATATCAAATATCACCTATCCCTCCCTGGGAAAAATCAGGGTACAAGGGAGGGTAGCGCCACTTATTGAGCTCGGCGCCGGTATGCATCCAGACCTAACCGGTCTTGAGAATATCTACATGAATGGGACAATTTTAGGCCTTTCCATTCGTGAGCTAAAAAGAGATATTGAGAAAATAGTAGAATTTTCAGGACTTGATGATTTCATAAAGATTCCAGTCAAAAAATATTCCTCAGGCATGTACCTACGGCTGGCTTTTTCCATTGCCGTACACAGTCCTGCCGACATCTTTCTCTTTGATGAAGTGCTGGCTGTCGGTGATGAAAGCTTTCAGGCAAAATGCATGGAACGAATCAAATCAATCCTTTCTCAAAATGGCACCATCCTTGTGGTTAGCCATGACACTTTGGCTCTTCACCAGATCTGCGACAGTATCGTTACACTAGAACATGGGGTTGCAATATCAGGAGTAAAACCATGAAAGTTGCTAGGCTGGCAGGATATTTTGGCTCCAGGATTAGCGAAGAGTCAGATTTCAAGTGACAGTTATGGCCAACACTCCCCTTGAAACGTGTTTCGTGGATTGTACTGAAACAGCATGTGCCCCCGCGAATACAGGTATTCACCGAGTTGTCAGAAACATTATCGCCAGAAAAGACCTCATCGGGATGGACAATGGCGGCGGCGTACATCTGTTGGTGATATATAATTTCTCCATTACCCAACTTTTTCTGAAGGCAGGCCTCAGAGGAAATCTTCTTCGAAGAATAAAAGCCTGTCCCATCGCCACTCACCAAATACTGCCCGCCAAGGACGGTCATGGGCTCCAGATCTTTGCCTCGCTGCAGGATGCGAAATATCTCGCGAAAGCCGAACTGCAGCGACTTGGGCAGGACAGCGTCTAGGATCTCCCGCATCTGGCTGTCACAAGCAATGTCCTTGATGCCAAAAACGGTGTGCAGATTCTCTGGCTCCTTCTGGCGGCGTTTATCAAAGGCCAATAGTGACTGATCTTTGGTAAACGTTCACCGGGCACCCCATCTGCTTTGTCAGCGGCCTGCTCATGTGCACTAGCACACTTCGCAGGCCGCTTTCGCGCATCTGTGGCGCCCGGCAAACGTTTACAGGCTGGTGAAAT
>Ga0172375_10009985_pt1 | contig 12396 bp, 12 predicted proteins | sample LakKiv1m_FD_114537 | JGI IMG/M metagenome (GOLD analysis project Ga0172375, IMG submission 114537) | Freshwater microbial communities from Kabuno Bay, South-Kivu, Congo - kab_092012_11.1m | ecosystem: Environmental > Aquatic > Freshwater > Lake | place: Democratic Republic of the Congo... | reverse complement strand
CGAGGACGCCGGCGTAGTCTTGCACTACGCCAAGGACGAGTGACGCAGTCGCAGTCCAAAATCAGCCAGCCCATAACTATAGATAAAGGGGAAGCCCGCCTTTTAGCCGTCTGCGGCGTTGCTCCTCCTCGGCGTAGTACTGCGACTACGCTTTCGTCGTCGCGCCTTGCATCCGGCCAAAACTCGGGCTTCCAATGTGCCTATTATTTACTGGAGGCTCAGTCTACTCAGTATATGAAAAAAACCTTTAAATTATTAGGTTGCGCGTTTATATTTTTATTTTTAAGCGGATGTTTTTCCACAAAACCGCATGCGCTGCTGGATAAATCTTCCGCCGGGGCACTCGGGAGCCCTTATCAGGGGCCGCAGGCTAAAATCGCGGTTAATGATTTTGAATTAAAGACTTCCGGGCTGGATGCGCAGGTTAGTTTGGCTTTGAAAGAATATTTTGTTAGCATTCTAAATAGCACTAAGCGTTTTGCGATTGTTGCTCCGCAAGATGCCGACCTGATTATTAGCGTTGGGATTGTTGAGTTTATCCCGGAGAATTCCGGCGGTAAGAATGGTTTAGCCGGAGGCGGCAGCAGCTCAAGCAGTTTTATGGGCGGGTTATTAGGTGAAGTTTTAAATAAAGCAAATATGCAGTTAAATTTACGGATTATTGACCGGGCGAGCTTAGCCGTAATCGGCAGCCGGGATATTCAAAGTCAGGTAGTGGAGCGTTCCGGTAAAAGAATAAGTTTCCCCCAGGATAAATTCTTTAGAGCCGAATTAAGCGATTATGTCGGAACTCCGATCGGACAAGTGTTTTATGATTGTATCACGCAGGCCGGGAGTTATATTGTACAAACTGTACCGCAGAATTACTATCGGGAATAAATATGGGGAAAAGAAAACGCAGGGGAAAGCTTAATTGGCGTTCGAAGAAAGCGAATAAAGGCAGAAAACCTAATTTAGGTTAAATTCCGGCATATGGTTTTATTCTGGATTTTAGCCAGCACATTTTTAGTTAGCCTGATTTCCTTAGTGGGTATCTTTACTTTGGCGATCAAGGATAACTTGTTGCAAAAGGCGCTTTTCTGTTTAATCGGTTTTTCCGCCGGAGCACTCATTGGCAGCGCTTTTCTGCATATCCTTCCGGAAGCACTCGAAAAATCAAACAGCACAAATGTTTTTTATTGCCTAATCCTGGGGGTAGTTTTATTTTTTCTCATGGAGAGATACCTCCACTGGAGGCATTGTCACCACCGGGATTGTCACATTCACGCCTTTACTTATCTAAATCTTTTCGGAGAAGCTTTTCATAATTTCATTGATGGTCTGGCGATTGCCGCGAGCTTTATTATTTCCATTAAATTAGGGGTGGTTACGACACTGGCGATTATTTTGCATGAGATCCCTAAGGAGCTGGGGAATTTCGGGGTACTTATTTACGGCGGTTTTAGCCGTAAAAAAGCTTTGTTTTATAATTTTATGTCGGCTTTGATGGCAATCATCGGGGCGTTAACGGGTTATTTTATCTCTGATTTTATGCAGGGTTTTTCTAATTTTATTATGCCTTTGACCGCCGGCGGGTTTATCTATATCGCCATGTCTGATCTTATCCCGGAAGTGCATAAGGAGAGCAATCAAAAACGCGCCACTTGGGCTTTTGTTGCTTTTTTGCTGGGCATTGTCTTTATGGCTGTCGTTAAACAGTTCTTACCATGTTAGATTAATTTTCCGCTTAAACCCTATGAAAATCAAAGCGTTAGCTTTAATTTCCGGCGGCCTGGATAGTTTATTGGCGGCTAAGCTTATTCATGATCAAGGATGTGAGGTTATCGGGCTGCATTTTAAGATTCCCTTCTGTAAGGTTAATATAAGAAAAAACTTCCCGGATATTGGCATAAAAATAATCGAGGTGGATTTAGGGCAGAAGTTTCTCAAGCTTATTCAAGAGCCGCGTTATGGTTTTGGCTCAAACATGAATCCTTGTATTGATTGTAAGATTCTTATGTTTAGTGAAGCTAAAGCATTAATGCCAGAATATGGAGCTAAGTTTATTATTACCGGTGAGGTGCTCGGCCAGCGCCCGATGTCTCAGAATAAGCAGGCTTTAAAGTTAATCCGGCATTGCAGCGGGCTGGATGATTTGTTATTGCGGCCGCTTTCGGCTCAGTTTTTTCCTCCCAGCTTGGCGGAAAAAGAGGGTTGGGCCAAAAGGGAGCAGCTGCTTAATTTTAACGGCCGCATCCGCACTCCCCAGATGCGGCTGGCTAAAAATTTTGGCTTGCATGCTTACGCCACCCCGGCGGGGGGATGCTTGTTGACTGATCCGGGTTTTTCCAAAAGGTTAAGAGAATTTCTGGCGCATGATGAATTAAATTTAGAAAATTTAGAGCTTTTAAAAGTTGGCCGTCATTTTCGTCTAGGCGATAATACCCGGCTGGTGGTCGGACGGGATGAGGGCGAGAATAATCAACTGGCGCAGTTAGCTTTGGCGGGGGATTATTTATTTAGCCCGCAAAGAGATCTGGCCGGTCCGACGGCGCTGGCCAGGGGGTTAATTAATCAAGAATTGGTTCTTTTATCTTCTCAGATAACCTCTGCTTATACGGATGTGTTGGGTTTAGAGAAAATAGAAGTATTTTATCGGCAGCTTCCCGCAGCCAGTGATCAGGTGCATCAGATCGCTGTTCTACCCAGAGCCAGGTTTGCACATTTATGCGTATGAAAGAAGCCCAGCTGTATATGCGTTTGGATAAGCTTCAGGTGCATTGCCAGCTTTGCGCGCATCATTGTAAAATCCCGGAAGGCAAGTTTGGTTTTTGTGGAGTAAGGCAGAATATTTCCGGCATTCTTTACACGCATAATTATGCTAAGCTTGTCGCCGCTAACGTCGATCCGGTGGAAAAGAAACCATTGTATCATTTTCTTCCCGGCAGCTTAACTTTTTCGATTGCCAGCGCCGGATGTAATTTTCGCTGCGGTTTCTGCCAGAACTGGGAAATTTCTCAGTGGAGCCTTCAGCATCAGCAAGCCGGCGAGGTGTTTAGCGCAAAAAAAGTTATCCAGCTGGCTTTGCAGTCTAATTGCCGCAGCATTGCCTATACTTATACTGAACCAACGATTTATTTTGAGTTTGTTTTGGAGACAGCCAAACTGGCTAAAGCCGCCGGTTTGCGGAACATCTTTGTGACGAACGGCTACTCCAGTCAAGAGGCGATTGTTTTGCTGGCGCCTTATTTGGATGCCGCAAATATTGATTTAAAGTTTTTTAAGGAGAGCTCTTATCAAAGCATCTGTTTTGCTAAGCTTGGCCCGGTTCTTGATTCCATACAATTATTCCATGCGGCCGGAGTTTGGGTTGAAATAACCACTTTAATTATCCCCGGCCGGAATGATGCTGTCGAGGAGTTAACCTCGATGGCGAAGTTTATTGCCGGGGTAAATCAGGATATCCCCTGGCATCTGTCGCGCTTTCATCCCGACTATAAGTTTAAAGATTATCCGCCGACTTCTGAGCGTACGCTTAAATTGGCTTATGATTTAGGCAGAAACCAGGGATTGTCTTACGTCTATGTCGGTAATTTTGGCGCTTGGGGGCAAGATACCCGGTGTTCCAAATGCCGGAAGCTTTTGATTAAGCGGGATGGTTTTAATGTGTTGGAAACTCATTTGGTGGGTAATCAATGTATGTTTTGTCAAACTGCTTTGCCAGGGGTGTTTGCTTAAAATTGAAGTTGACAGTTTTTCGGGATCGGGTTAAAATAACCTAGTGGTTGATTTAGCCCGTAATTTTACCCCTATAAATCAATAGGGGTATATTTTTACTACTTTTTCTATGGCGCCTGAGAGTAATAAATTTAATCCGAAAAAGTGCATTGTATTTTTTGATTTTGATAATACGATTGCAACCTGTGATGTTTTTGATAATATGCTTTTGCTTTTTTCCAAAGATGACCGCTGGGTAGAGCTGGAAAAAAGATGGAAGAGCGGCAGGATCGGCTCCAAGACTTGCCTGGAAGGCCAGCTGCGGGGCATGGATTTAAATAAAAAATCATTGGATGCTTATTTACCCAAGATAAAACTGGATCCTTATTTTAAGCCGATCTACAAGTTTTTATTAGCCAAGAAAGTAAAAACCCTGGTTTTAAGTGATAATTATGATTATATCCTTAACCGGGTTTTAAAAATTAACGGAATAAATAAGCTGAAAGTTTACGCGAATAAATTAAGTTTTTCCGGTAATAAAATTATTACGGATTATCCTTTTAAGGATAAAGATTGCCAGATTTGCGCGCATTGTAAGACCAAGAATCTTTTGGCAAAAGCGGCGAAAGATTCAATGGTCATTTATGTCGGTGACGGTGAATCGGATATCTGCCCGGCGAAGCACGCGCAGGTAGTCTTCGCCAAGGACCATTTACTCAGGCACCTTAAAGAGAGCAAGCTGGATTATATGGCTTTTCATAATTTAAAAGACGTTTTTACTTATTTAAAAAGGAAATTAATATGAGCTTAAAACAATTGGCAAAAGAATCTAAGAGCAAAAAGGCATTTACTCACGATGAGCTGTTGGATCTGGAGGGGAAATACTGCTCTTGGGGAGATACAGTGCATTATGCCGAAAAATTGAATGTTTTTAAAAGCGCGCAAGGCAGCTATCTTTATGACCGTCAGGGGACAGAATATCTGGATCTGCAGATGTGGTATTCGGCGGTTAATTTCGGTTATCGCAATAAGCGTTTGAATACTGCGCTAAAAAATCAGATTGATGTTCTACCGCAGCTGGCCTGTCAATATCTGCACGAGGAGAAGATTCAGCTGGCCGCAAAATTGGCGCAAAAGAACGAGCGCACTTTTGAAGAAAAAGGGCGGATTCACTTTAATGTCGGCGGTTCCAGCGCTTTGGAAGATTCATTAAAATTGGTGCGCAACTATTCCGGGCGGAGCCTGGTTTTTGCTTTTATGGGAGGCTATCACGGCCGGACCTTGGCGGCTTCCGCGATTACCTCAAGCTTTAGATACCGGGAGCGTTTTGGCCATTTTGGCGACCGGGCGATGTTTGTGCCGTATCCTTATTGTTTTCGATGCCCGTATGACAAAAAAAGAGATTTTTGCGATCTGTATTGTTTGAAGCAATTTGAGAGGCTTTTTGAAACCGAGTATTATTCCGTGGTAAATAAAAAGAATAACAAATGCGAATTTGCGGCTTTTTACGCCGAGGCGATTCAGGGCACCGGTGGTTATATTGTTCCGCCTCAGGAATATTATGCGGGGCTAAAGGATATCTTAGACCGTTACGGAATTCTTTTTATTGATGATGAAATACAGATGGGTTTTTTCCGCACGGGTAAATTCTGGGCGATTGAGCACTTTAATGTTACTCCGGATATTCTGGTTTTTGGCAAGGCTTTGACCAACGGATTGAATCCGATTAGCGGGGTTTGGGCTAAAGAAAAATTAATTTCACCGGCAGTTTTTCCTCCGGGTTCAACCCATGCCACCTTCTCCAGTAATCCTTTGGGTACCGCCGCTGGCCTGGAGGTAATGAAGTTGATCGAAGAATCGGATTTTTCTACATCGATCCCTAAAAAAGGGCAGTATTTTGTTGCCCAGCTTAAAAAACTGCAGAAGAAATATCCGCAGATGGGAGACGTCGGCGGTATTGGGCTGGCTTTGAGAATCGAGATGTGCGAGAAAGACGGCTATACTCCGAACAAAGAGCTGACGGATAAAATTACTAACTTAGGGTTAAGCGGAACGCTTAATGTCGGCGGCAAGCGCCGGGGGTTAATTTTAGATGTCGGCGGTTATTATAAAAATGTTTTTACGATTGCTCCGTCATTTTATATTACGGAAGAAGAAATTGATTTGGGCGTGAAACTTTTTGAAGAAGCGTTAAGCCGGGCATTGAAAACTTCCTAAAATTTCCCATGCTGGATAAGGGGATTTGCGTTTTAAATTTTGATAATAGTATTATCCGGCAGCGCCAGCTCTTTTCCCAGTATCCATCTAAAATTATTGATTTTACCGGTTTGGCCAGTGCCGCCCGGCTTTATCTGTCGCCGGCAACCCGCAGGCAGATTCTCGATTTAATCCCTTCTCAAGAGAATAACTACCCGGTCTTCTTAGGTTCAGGTGATTTCCACCATATTAGCGAAATATTAACCAGCCGGATTAACGCGCCGGCTTGTTTAATCGTGTTTGATTTTCATCCGGATTGGGATGGCTTGCCGCCGCGATTTGGCTGCGGTTCCTGGGTTGGACAGGCCCTGAAAAATAAAAATATTTCTAAATGCCTATTGTTGGGAATGGGTTCTGATGATTTAAACGGCCCAGCATTACAAACAGCGGATTTGAGTGTTTTAGCTGATGATCGCTTGGAAATTTATCCTTATCGGCATAAAACCAGCCGGGTTTATTTAAAAGGCATTGCGCCGAATCATTCGCTGACCATCCAAAAAGGTTTCTTCTCGAACAAAATTAGCTGGCGGCAGTTGGTAAATGAAGATTTAACCAAGTTCACTTTAGAGTTGATTAAGCGTTTACCTACCTCGAAAGTTTATATTTCCATTGATAAGGATTGCCTTAAAAGTGATTTTGCCTTAACCAACTGGGAAGAGGGGTTGCTAAGCCTAGATCAACTTTTAACCATGCTTAGGCTGTTACGGGAAAATTTAGAGATTATTGGTTTAGATGTGGTCGGCGATTATTCTTTTAGCAAAAGCTCAAGTATGATTAAGGCAACAATTTCTAGGCTGGATCATCCTGAGGAGTTTACGGCGGCGCATCGTTTGGATGATTCGATCTGCCGGGTGAATGAACAGAGTAATCTGGCGATCCTTAGGGAAGTATTTGCTTAGATTTTGTATTTTTCAAAAAAAGCCAATGTTTTTTCCGCGACTTTATCTCTTTCCTGATCCGCGATAATAATATGGTAGGAATCTTCGAATAAAAATATTTCTTTGCATTTTGAGCCGATATGCTTGTAAATATAATAAGAGTTTTTTGGGCTGGTGACATCGTCATCCTTGGCCTGCAGCAGTTGAATCGGGGTGGTTACGGCCGGTAATATTTTCATGACATATTTTGCTAATAAATGATTTTGCCGCATGCTGGATACCGGGATTACCGGATATCCGTAAAGGTGTACCTTACTATAATCGAATAAATTTGATTTTGTATAAAAGCTTTCGATTCTTGAGCGCAGCCGTTGGTTTTTGATTCCGTAAGGGTAGCCTTCCTTAAGATAGAAATAATATTGTAGCGGCGTTTTATAAACTAACGGCAAAAGAAACCTTAATTTTGGGTTGGCCCAGCCATCAAAGAACAGCGTGGGGGAGAAACAGTTTAAGGCTTTTACTTTATGGGGAAATTCATGCGCCAATAATATCCCGATTAGCGCGCCAAAAGACAGCCCGGCCACAAATATATTTTCATAATCGTTGATGTATTTAGAAAATTCGTTGCGCACGGAGTGATAAAGTTCTTCCCAGGTTGTTCGCTTAAGGCAAGAGATAGATTTGTCATGGTTAGCCATTAAAGGACAGGCTACGGAGAATCCTTGTTTATTTAAGCGTTTGGCAATCGACCCCATTTCATTGGCCGTGCCGGTCAGCCCGTGAATTAAAAAGCACAGATGCTTATCTCCGGGTAAAAAGAAACTGGAATTTGGAATAGTCGTAATTAAGCGTTTGTCTTCTTTTAGCGAGAAAATAATCATGTATTTTTTAAAGCCTCCCCGATCATTGCGGTTATTTTATTTAAGTCGGTTTCTTTCAGAAAACTGCTTGTGCTTAAGGTGATGGTTTTTTCCGCTAAGGCACGGGCATGGCTGCAGTCGGCATCCGGGACAACGTTTTTTAAGTAATCATAATCGCAAATTGCATGCAGGTATACTTGGGATATCCCCAGGCCGGTTTTTTTTAGTTTATTAAGGCAGGAATTTCTTTTTTGCGCATCTTTAAACAACAGCGTAAGATAAGGGTAACTTGCCTTTGTTTGCGTTGATTCAATAATCGCTTTAACTCCGGGAATTTCTTTTAATCCCGCTAAGTAACTATCCACTTTTTTGCGTTGGGTTTTAATTTTGTCTTCTAAGCGGGGGAAATTAATGTGCCCGATATATTCCCGGAAAGCAGAAACCCGATGGACCGGGAAATCGTTTTGGAAATATTCACCCAGCGCTCTTATCGGCTTATTACGTAATTGCCAGAATAGCTGCGGTAATCTGAAAGCAAACCAAAATAGGCGCGGCTGGTAAAAGATGCTGTAAGCGAAAAGTTCCGCGATTTTTAAAGATTCGGAGAAACGATCCGGGCGCGTTATTTCTTTAGCCGTGTTGTTTAAGGTCTCAGCGTATTCCGGCAGATTGGTTACGGCGATTCCGCCTTCATAAATAGTCAGGCCTTTGCCCCGGCAGAGGCTGAAAAATGAAAACTCTCCCAGAGAACCGGTTGGCTTATCTTGATATTGCGCTCCCAGGCTTTGCGCGCAATCTTCAATAATAAAGGCGCGGTGTTTTTGGGCGGTTGATTTTAAAGCGTTAAAATTAATCGCTAACCCGCCTAAGTGTACGGCCAGTATTGCCAGGATATCTTTATTGGCGGCGCAGATACTTTCAAGTTTGTTTGAGTCAAAATCAAAATTATCACCGCTTGTATCGCAAACTTTTATTTTTAGTCCGGCTTTTTTTATCGCCAGAACCATGAGCGGGCAGATAAAAGCCGGGATAACTACAGTTTTTTTATCGGAAAGCTTCTTAATACTTTCCAGGATTATATAAAAAGCTGACGTGCCGGAATAAGTAAGTTTTGCCTGTGGCGCGCCAAGATATTTCTTAAAGTCATCTTCCAGCAATCCTTGAGGGTATTTCCTAAAAAAAGGAGTGACTAAGCTTTTGATGGTAAGCGGCCAACCTGCGGTAGGGGGGATTTCTCGTATGAGGCTCAAATTATCGGTCCTTTTCTATTATCTATTTAACTATTTTATGCTAAAATAACCAAAATACAAGCGAACTCTTTATGCAAAAAATTAACTATAAGATCGTAGATAATATAGACCAGATCGGGCAAAGTCAATGGGATGCTGTTTTTGGGTGCATTCCAGAGAGCTATAATTTTTTTAAGGCGTTAGAGAGCTCCGGGTTTCTGGAGTTTAGATTTTATTATTTGGTTATGGAGTCCGCTAATGAGATTGTGCTTATTACGCCATTGTTTAGCGCTGATTTTAATCTGGATATTGCCGTAGAAGGCTGGTTTTCTAAATTTATTAAATTTCTGCGCAAGGTTTTTCCGCGTTTTCTAATTATCAAAACACTTTTTTGCGGTTCTCCTTTCGGAGAATATGGGGTCTTGGGAATTAAGCAGGGGTTTAAAGATGATCCGGGAATTATTTCAGGGTTGTTGCAGGGGATAAAAGATTGCGGCATGAGAGTTAACGCTCCATTAACAATTTTTAAAGATTTTTTAAAACAGGATACGTTATTTTTGGATGCTTTAATCCAAAAAGGATATTCCAAAGTAGAGAGTTTTCCTACGGTGGTTTTAGAGCTTAATTTTACTTCTTTTGATGACTATCTTAAAAGTTTGAATAATTCTGACCGCAAGTATCTGCAGAGGAAGTTAAAGCAAGCTTATAGCCGGGGCAAGATTGAGGTCAAGGTTATTCAGGACGCTTCAGGTGAAATTGACCGGATATTTCAACTTTATGAGAATACTTACCGCAAAGGCGTAACTAAATTTGAACATTTGACTAAAGATTTTTTCTTACAGCTTTCTGGTGATTCAAATTCGCGGGCCCGTTTCTTTCTTTATTATGTCGATGGCCGGCTCGCTGCTTTTAATCTCTGTTTTATTTATGAGAATCTGTTTATTGATAAGTTTGTCGGGTTTGATTATGAGTTATCTCGGGAATTTAACCTGTATTTTGTCAGCCAAGCCTATAATATTAATTGGTGTTTAAGCAATTCTTTGTGCTATTATTATTCTGGGCAGACTAATTATGAAACAAAGATCCGGCTGGGCGGGAAGCTGGTTGCGCTTTACGCTTATTTAAAGCATAAAAATATGTTTTTTAATTTTTTCCTTAAATTGCTTATTCCGTTGTTTAAACCGGATAATTTTGATCAAAATTTAAGGCAGGGGTAAAATTATATGTTTAAGAAAAAAGTGACAGTGAAGATATTGCTATTGCTTATTGCTAGCGATATCCTGGAGACTACGATCCACTTCCTTTTTAAGAAAAGCGCTTTGGCAGAGGGGGGATTTTCTGTGGTTGATTTAGCCAGCGCCGGAGTTTTTCTCAAAGCCGCCTTTTCTTCTCCATTTCTTTGGGCGGGGCTTGTAACGGTAGTCGTAATATTTATTATTTGGTCGCTGGTTCTTTCTAAAATAGATTTAAGCGTGGCGGTGCCCATCGCCAGCTTTAGCTATATTCTGGTTCCTTTAGTTTCAATTATTTTCCTGCATGAACAGATCACAGTTTTGAGATGGCTGGGGGTGTTTTTCGTTTTGGCCGGAGTGATCCTGGTTTCTTTAAGCAGTAAAGAAAAGATGGAGCAGGCCAAATGAAACAAGGACTATTGGTAGTTCTTTCTCTAATTGCTTTGACCAGCCTTTGCGACACGGTGAGCCAGATATTTTTAAAGTCCGGGATTGATTTTTTAAATTTCAAACCCACGCTTAATATCAGAAAAATATTCAAATTTATTTTTCAGTTAATTAGCATGCCGCGGCTTTGGTTGGGATTTATTTTTAGTTTACTTTCCTTATGCGTTTGGCTGGTAGTGCTTTCTAAAGCTGACCTTAATTTTGCTTTTTCTGCTGATAGCATGCATTATATTTTTATTGCCATGGCTTCTAAAATAATTTTGAAGGAAAGATTTAGCTCAATGCGTTGGTGGGGAACAGGGTTAATTGTTATCGGAATAGTTATTGTCAGCCTAGGGTAGGGGGAGAGATGGATCCAAAAATAGTAGCTTTATTAGTTTTTGTGAGTTCCTATTTGTTATTTATAGTTTTTTCGCATAAGCGTACCTTAGTGGCTTTGGGGGGTAGCCTGTTATTAGTTTTAACGGGGTCGATCTCGCTAAAAGAAGCATTCCTGGCGGTTAACTGGAATGTGATGGGTATATTCGTCGGTACGTTAATCATGGCGGATGTGTTTATGCAGAGCCGGGTTCCGGCTTATATTGCCGAAATAGTTGTGGATAAGGCCAAAAGCACAACTTGGGCGATTTTGTTTATTTGTATTCTCAGCGGATTTATTTCCGCTTTTGTCGAGAATGTGGCTACGGTATTGATTGTGGCTCCCATTGCTTTGGCCCTGGCGAAGAAGTTAAAGATTAATCCGATGAATATAATGATTGCGATTGCCGTCTCCAGCAACCTGCAGGGGACAGCGACCTTAATCGGGGACCCGCCGAGCATGCTTCTGGGTGGTTTTGCTAAAATGAACTTTGGGGATTTCTTTTTTTATCAGGGTAAACCGAGTATATTTTTTGCGGTAGAGTTGGGGGCGTTTGTTTCCTTCTTTGTACTTTATTTTATTTTCAGAAAGCATAAAACTAAAACTCAGCTGATTCCGATTGAGAAGGTAAAAAGCTGGGTGCCGACGATTTTATTGGTGAGTTTAATTATTTTATTGGCGCTTTCTTCGTTTTTTGATTCCGGCTTTACTTCTTTGGCCGGCCAACTTTGTATGGTTTTTGGTGTTTTAGCTTTAGTTTGGGAAAAAGTGGTAAATAAAACCTCGATTGCCTCCGGGCTCAAAAAGTTAGATTGGGACACAACATTTTTCTTGATGGGTATTTTTATTATTGTTGGAGCAATTTCGCTTACCGGATGGATTCAAGTGTTGGCTAATTATCTAGCCAGCTTAGTTGGCGGCAATATTTTCTTAGGCTATCTCGCCATCGTATTTCTATCGGTGATTCTTTCGGCATTTATTGATAATGTTCCCTTTTTAGCGGCCATGCTTCCTGTCGCCATGATGATGGCAGATAAATTACAGATTAATCCTTCTTTGTTTCTTTTTGGTCTGTTAATCGGAGCCAGTTTGGGTGGCAATATAACTCCCATCGGAGCTTCCGCGAACATCGTTGCCTGCGGCTTGCTTAAAAAAGAAGGCTATCCGGTAAAATTCACACATTTTATGAAGATCGGAATTCCTTTTACCATTGCCGCGGTTACCGCTGCTTCTTTGTTTGTCTGGTTTGTTTGGCGTTAAAATGACCTCAGGTTATCACCCGCGTTTACTCTTTTAGTTTAATTCTAAAATAAAAGAACTCGCCCAAGCTTTCCGTCTTTCGCTTCCGGCACGAAGATTTTCGCCGTGTGCGGCGGCTTACGTTTCGCTCCGGCGCGGTTCCTTACGTAAGAAAAGACACCGCCTGCGCTCAACGTAATT
>Ga0172375_10009981_pt1 | contig 12400 bp, 9 predicted proteins | sample LakKiv1m_FD_114537 | JGI IMG/M metagenome (GOLD analysis project Ga0172375, IMG submission 114537) | Freshwater microbial communities from Kabuno Bay, South-Kivu, Congo - kab_092012_11.1m | ecosystem: Environmental > Aquatic > Freshwater > Lake | place: Democratic Republic of the Congo... | reverse complement strand
GGCGTTGAGGACGATCAGGGGAATCAGTTTTTCGGGAAACTGATAGGGGCCGTAATTGTTCGAGCAGTTGGGAAGTGTGGTCGGCCGGCCATAGGTTTCATGGTAGGCCCGGACGAGATGATCGGAGGAGGCCTTGGATGCGGAGTAGGGACTGTTCGGACGGTAGGACGTCTCCTCGGTGAACAGACCCTCCTTTCCCAGGCTTCCATAGACCTCGTCGGTGCTGATGTGGTGGAAAAGCCGGAAGCAGCTTCCGGCGGCCCTTGCCGCTTCGAGGAGATTGAACGTCCCCAGGATATTGGTCTGAATGAAGCTGTCCGGTCGTTTGATGGAACGGTCTACATGGGACTCGGCGGCAAAATGACAGACGGCATCGATCCCATGTCGAGCGAAGATGACCTTGAGCGCGGGCAAGTCGCAGATGTCTGCCTTTTCGAAGAGATACCGCCCCGGATGCGCCTCCGCGATGCCGCTCAGATTATCGGGATTCCCCGCATAGGTCAGACTGTCCGCATTGATGATCCTCCCCCGGAAGTCCTCTCTTGCAAGCAGATGGCGGATGAAGTTGCTCCCGATAAAACCGCACCCCCCGGTGACCAGTAAATTCTCGCTATCCATGATTCTCCTTTCTTAAGCAGACCGGCCCGACTCCCGGACAGGTTTCAAGATCTGTTGTTCCGGGGCGGCTTCTTTAAAAAGCTCCAGAGGCAAGGCGCGCGCGTGGTTCGACAAGCTCACCATGACAGGCATGGAGCCTGCCCTGAGCCTTCCGAAGGGAAGGATGAGACGCAACACAGCATAGGTACTTTGAAACCTTTGCGTAAATTGGAAATCGGATCCCGGAAGCGCGCATTGGAGATTTTTCGGGGCACCCTGCCCCCGCAGCGAAGCGAGGAGGTGCAGGGTCGAAAAATGTCCGGCGCGCGGAGGGATCGCGATTTCCAAAAGTCTCACTTTTTGCGCAGCCGTCATCAGTATTTCCCCGTCAGGACGAACGCCGCCCAGACATACGGCGGATACCCCTCCCGGATCAGATGGAGCTGCGCCGCCCGCAGCGCATCGGCAAGGGGCTCCCTTTTCCCCAGTTGGCGGTAAAAGAGATCCAGAAGATGGGCTGCCGCCCTGTCGTCGACGAGCCAGAGGGTCGAAACCACCGACGGACTCCCTGTGCGCAGAAACGCCCGCTGCAGGGAGGTCAGCCCCTTTCCTTCCGGATCCCTTTCCGGCATCGGATTGCATCCGCTTAGGACAACGGCCCTTCCCTGAAACCGGAGGCCGAAGATCTCGCGGATGGTCAGCCTGCCGTCCTGTCCTGCGCCCGGGGTCATCAGCAGGCCCGAGTTCAGGGTCTCTTCCGGAAAAAACTGCCCCCGGACGGCAAAATGGAGGATGTCGTAACCGGAAGGCATCTCCTCCGCCTTCGCTTCCGTAGCCTGTTCACGGAGCAGAACGGTTGTGCCGCCGATCCGCTTGCGGATCCGCTCCACCTCCAGCACGGCATGGTGGAGATCCAGCGCCTCGTTTTCCAGATCGGGGTTCCCGAAGGCCAGGATACGCAGACCCTCCGTCCTGGTTTCCCCCAAGTCCTGTTCGAGCAGACCGGCCTCGGGGAGATGGAAGATGGAAAAACCCTCAGCGAGAAACCGCCCCCGGTATCTCATGGCCGCAAAGGGAAGGTAGCCCAGCGCATCGTCGGGGATGAAACCGATCCTCTCCCCGGAGACGAAGGGAATGACCGGTTTGAGCAGCATATTATAGGCCTTGCGGGAGAAGATATCGGTTTTTCTTTTATCCTTGTCCCGAATGGCCGCGAGGAAGGAAAAAACCAGAGCCCTCATCTCCTCTCGCGGGAGATCGATCCGCTTTAGATGAACCTGTCCCCGGTGAATGGCCCAGACATACAGACCGCCCGTCGTCGCGAAATAATCGAAAAGGGTGGTATTCTCATCGAGGAGGCGCTGGAGGGCGGTCGAATCGACGCCGCTCACGGCAATCAGAGAGAGGAGGCTTCCATCCTCTGTGCCGATCCGGCCGATCAGATCGCGGTAGGTCTCTTCGGCATGTTTCAGCCGTTCCCGGAGTTCTTCCGCCACCTTCCCATCCGAGACCTGCAGGATGCGCCGCTGAAGACCCCGGATCTCCTCTCCGAGTCCGGCCTCTTGTTTCAGCAGCTCTTTTTCGGCAGGATTTCTTCCGAGATCCTCCCCGGTCAGGAGATCGACGGTCATGAGAGCCTTGGCCTTCTCCGCCGCCATCAGGGCCTCCCCGACCATCCCTTCTCCGGCCAGAAGCTCAACAAGAAATTCGTAGACCGCCCGGCGTTGACGGCGGCAGACCTCGTCGAGCATGTCCACCTTCAGCCAGGATCGCTCTGCCTCGATGATTCCGGCCGCCTCCTTAAGAAACCCGATCGCTTCCCGGTTCCGTTCCTCCCCCTGCTCGTAACGGGCCAGAAGGAACCTCGCCCAGACCCGATAGGGAGAGGCCCGGCAGCGGTCCGCCCTCTCCCGCAGCAGCTCGGCCGCCTTCCGGCCTTCGGTTCCGTATTCCCCCTGGAGACCGAGTTCGCCCAGGAACAGCAGGCCGCGGATCTCCGCCGCCGAGAATCCCGCCATCCGCGACAATTCCCCTGCAGCGACAAGTTGTCGGAGCGCCTCCGCCTTATTCCCACACATCCAGGCCTCCAGACCCAGGAAGTTGTGCGTCTCGGCCTCCACTTTTCGGAAATCGATCGCGGGGAGAAGCAGTTCAAGCTTTGTCTGTCGGAGCTCATGATTCAGTACAAGGGCATTGCGGAGATGGCTTTCGCCGGCGGCATCCATCCCGGTCGCAGGCGCGCTGGTCACACCGTAGATCGCGAGCAGTCCGGGAACGCGATCGGCAAGAACAGCAGAGATCCCCGCGTCGAGTTCCGTATCCCGCCGCAGCATCCGGAGGTAAAGATCCCCTGGAAATTCAGCGTTATCCTGGAGCGACCGGTTCAGAAGCGAAAGGGCGCGAGAAAAATCCCCCTGCAGAAGGGCGCGATGGCCCTCGAGATATCCGGGAAAGGCCCGAAGCGGCGGCGCCATCCATTTTTCCCCGGCCTCATGGATGAGGTCACGCGCCTCCGGTTCCCGGCCAAAATTCGACAGGAGAATGACCTTCCGACTCAAAGCCGTTGCCTCGCCACTCCAGTTCTTTCCCAGAACGAACCCGTCGGTCGCCCTGTCCAGAAAATGGAGCGCCTTATCGACTTCACCCCGTGCGGCAAAGTGATCGGCAACGGTTAGAAAGGTCAGCGGGACGGCCTCATCGGCTGCTACAGAGACGCGGCGGAGACGATTGAGGTATTCTGAGGGGATTTCAGAATCATGAGGGCCTTTCAGTTCGACCTGCGGTGGTGGCGCCGGCGGCGGAGCCCCGGGCTTCGGCGCCGCCGCCTTCATGCAGCCGGAAACGCCCAGGATGATGCAGATCAGGATCGTCAGGCAGGTCTGGAAAGGCATAACCCCTCTGTATCGCTGCTTATGGGAAACGGGAAACAACGGAAATGCGTCTTTCAGCAGGGCGGTCTGGAGATTTTTTTGACCCCGGGAAAAACCATTTCTGACACCTCATAATCATGTTCCGAAGAACATACTAAAAAAGCGGGCATTTATCAACCGGAAGCGTGAAAAAAAGCGCCCCCGGATCGGGGGCGCCGTGCGGACGATTTGCCGGGGCAAACTACATCAGGAACCCCTGGATGATCCGGTTGACCGCCTCCTCGTAAGTGAGCCCGAGGCTCATCAGTTTCGTCAGTTGATCACCGGCGATCTTGCCGATCGAGGCCTCGTGGCTCAGTTCGGCATCCGGGTGTTCGGCTTTCAGCGCGGGGATCGTTTCGTTGGCGCCGTTGTCCATGATGATCGCATCGCACTCGATATGTCCGAAACATTTCGCGCGGGCGACCATCGTTGCGTAGAAGTTCTGCCGCGAGTTCCCCTTGATGACCGATCGGGAGATCATGTTGGACCGGCTGTTGTCCCCCGCCAGAATGATCTCGTTTCGCGAAACCGCCTTCTGATCGCCGTCGGTCATCACTCGTTCCGTGATCAGGAGCATGCTCCCCGGCCCCAGCGTCGCCTCGTTAAGACGGTTCGCATCATCCACCCCGCCGATCTGAGTCAGCTCCATCTCCGCCTGGGCGTTCTCCGCTAGAAACACCTTCGTCGTCGGGTTCAGTGTCCTTTTCCCCGAACCCGGACCCGTCGCATAGTGTTTTTCGACATATTTTACCCGGGCGCCCTTCCCCACGCGGAACTCATGGATGCCTTCGTGCCCCTCGGGGGCCGGGCCGCCACAGTGGATGCCGCAACCGGCGATGATCGTGACATCGGAGGCGGCGCCTACGATGAAGGTGTTATAGACGATGTCGTAGAGACCGGCCTCGCTCAGGATCACCGGGATGTGCACCGATTCGTTGACCGTTCCCGGGGCGATCGTCACCGTGATCCCCGTTCCTTCCGCGTTGCTTTCGATATTGATGTTCGCCGAGGTTGCGCGCGACAGGAGTCTGCCGTTCTTCCGGATGTTGTAGGCCCCCTTGGGGATGTCCTCCAGGTCGGCCACCGCCTTCAGCAGGCCCTTATCTAAAGCATCGAGCATCTTTTTCTCCTTCGCGGCATGGTTTGAAATTGCAGATGCTCAAATCGGTCAGCATCGGCAGGGCGCCGTCCAGATTGCCGACATAGGCGAATTTCCCGCGATTCACCATGAGGACAACGTCCGCCGCCTTGAGAAAGGCCCTGTTGTGGCTGACGACGATGGTGGTCGTATGGTGTTCGGTCTGTTCCTTTTTGAGGAGGTTGACCATCGGGCCGATCGTCCAGAGATCGATTCCCGTATCCGGCTCGTCGTAGATGGCGAGTTTCGGATTCCGGGCGATGGTGGTCGCAAGCTCGATCTTCTTGATCTCGCCGCCGGAGAGTTTGGCATCGACGGCCTTGTCGAGAAAGGAGAGGGAGCAGATTCCGACCCGCCGGAGGAGATCGAGAAGCTTCGCCTCCTCTTCGATTCCGGTCGCCATCGAGAGGAGGTCCCGGAAGGTAATCCCCTTGAAGCGGGCGGGCTGTTGAAAACTGTAGGCGATTCCCGCTTTGGCCCGCTCGGTGATCGTAAGCCCCGTGATGTCCTTCCCGTTGAAACGAATGGCGCCTGCGCTTACCGGATTGATCCCCATGATCAGCTTCGCCAGGGTGGTTTTGCCGCTCCCGTTGGGACCGGTGATAGCATAAAATTTCCCCGGCTCGAAGGTAAAGTTGAGCCCATCGATGATATCCCGTTTCCGGCCGCCGTTCGTCCCGTCCGTTTCGGTTACGGAAAAATACAGATCCTTCAATTCCAGCATATTCGACCTCGTTTTTGGCGATTCTACGGAAACGTTTTCAATGCTTCTCGGGGAGAGATTCGGGGAGAAACCCTGCGGGCTCCCCCGCCGCTTTTCCGGCCCCATTTTATGGGAATCCGCCCTGTTGTCAATCAATAATTGAGAGCTTGTCAGCAGCACGTAAACTGTCCGGTCTTGTAGCACACGATCTGTCCGGTTTAGGATGGTCATCGAGAGAGGTGACGGATGAGACGGACAGAGATGCTACGGAAGATCCCCCCAACGCCTAACTCTTCTCCCACCTCGGTGAAGAAGATCTGGGACAAATGAACCCATGATCTCCGCCGCTATTGCCGACAGATCGGGCAGAGCTGCGTTCCCCGCCAGTTCTGGGTGATCCGCGCCATCCTGCCGCCGCAGCGTCGGCAGGGCGCCCCCCGCCGCGAGTACACCTCGATATGGTCCTGATTCGTGCCGCTGTAGACGAGCCGAAGAAGTCTTTTTCAGGTTGTTACAGATACGACCGCGCGCCGATATAAGCCCGGCTGAAATATTCTTTTGCAAGGCTATCCGTACGGATTATCTTCCCTCGTCCCGGAGCATGGATGAACAGGCCGTTCCCGGCATAGATACCGACATGCGAAACCTTGTCCCCCACGGCGGCAAAGAAAATCAGATCCCCCTTCTCCAGGGAAGAGCTGTCTACGGGGATCCCCGCCGCGAACTGTTCGCCCGACGTCCGGGGGAGATCCAAACCGTTTAACTGATAGACGGTCATCGTCAGACCGCTGCAATCGAATCCGGTTCCGGCGGAGCTTCCCCCCCAGAGGTAGGGAACGCCGAGAAAGCTCAGGGCGGTCCGGACCAGCTCCTCCCGGAGGTAGGCTTCCCCGCGCGCCTCCCTTTGCGTGACCGCGTATTCCTCGGGGCTGACGACATAGAATTCCTCAATGATCCCGCCATTCCGGAGCTCCTCGGCCCGGGCGCGGGCCTGTTCTTTTGTGGCGAAGTTTCCGAAGCGTACCTTGTAGAGCCCCCGGCGGGCCACGAAATAGGTGGAATCCAGCCCTTTCTCCTTCAGTAAATGGGTGAGGCGGGCGGCGTTTTCCGCATTGGCAAAGGCCCCGGCCTGGATGGTGTAGCCAAGGCGGGGCAGCGCCTTCCTCTCCATAGTCTTCACCGACGGTGCGAGAGACGGGGGGGCATGTCGAACGGCGGGACGGCCGCACCCGCCGGCCATGATCGTCAGGATGAGCAATCCGATGAAAAAAAACGCTTTCTTTGTGACAAAGCCGGGTGTTCGGAAAAATGGAAGTGCGGTCTTACCGCCGGACGACCATTGATTCCAGGAGGCGCTGGTTGGGACTCCCTCTCCGGATATGTTGTCTGAATCTACATTCCGGACGCCGACCCGGTGAAGCGTCAAGTCCAACACCCTGCACACCTGCATGCCCATGATGAGATCCCGTCTCGGATTCGGTCACACAACAAGATCTTTGCGCAACATGAAAATCAGATCCCGGAAGCGCGCATTGGAGATTTTTCGGGGCGCCCTGCCCCCGCAGCTTCGCGCCCGCAAAGACGACTGTTTGAGCGCGAAGCGCGAGTTTCGTCTTTGCAGCAAAACGAGGAGACGCAGGGTCGAAAAATGTCCAGCGCGCGGAGGGATCACGATTTTCAAAGGTCTCGCGACAACAATGAATTTCGCCTTGCCATTCTCATGAAAACGAACGGAAAATGCAAGCATTCCTTGACCGGACCAGGTCGGATCAGTCGCCCGGCGTCTTCGGGTCGCCCCAGCGTTTCCAGACGAGATCGCGGACCCCCGCGGCGTCGGTAATCTCGCCGCCAAGCTGGGCGTCCTCGACGGCCCGGAGGATCTCCTTGAAAACCGGCCCCGGCGCGAAGCCCATTCCGATCAGATCATCGCCGGTCAGCAGGCGGGGCGGCCGGAGTTCCTCTTCCGGATACTCCTCTATTTTTTGCCTGCAGAATTCATAATGATCGAGAAGGCCGTGGCTCCCGAGACAGTCGAGTCGGTGGAGTTCCAGGTGAAGGGCAAAGTCCGGCGTTCGGAGGAGGCGTTTCAGGCGGTTCGGCCGCATCTCACGGACGTTCATGAAGAGCATGTGCCCGCGGACTAGGGAAAGGATCGTCTCCAGATCCTCCCGGGAGAAGCGGAGCCTTCGGAGAATCGTAGCCGAGATCTCCTCCCCCCGCTGGACATGGCCGTAGAAATGGGTTCCGGTTGCATCTTCGGACCGGGTGACCGCCTTGCCGACGTCGTGGAGAAGAACCGCCCAGGCAAGCCGTGGATCGGCTTTTCCCTTCGGCCGGGGGAGGAGGGCGATCATCCGCAACATATGTTCCCAGACATCCCCCTCGGGGTGAAAAACCGGGGGCTGCTCGACCCCCCGGAGGGCATGTACTTCAGGCAGGATTTCACCGAGAAGGCCGCTTTCCGACAGAAGTTCCATGCCGCGGCGCGCCCCGCCGCCCGTGAAGATTTTGGAGAGCTCCTCCCGGATCCGCTCGGCGCTGATCCGGGAAACGGCGGTCGCCTGCCGCCGGAGGGCGGCGAATGTTAGGGGTTCGATCGCAAAACCGAGTGTCGCCGCGAAGCGGACCGCCCGGAGCATCCGCAGGTAATCTTCGGCGAAACGCGTCCCCGGATCGCCGATCGCGCGGATGATCCCCCGTTCGATATCATGGCGGCCGTCCACGTGATCGATGATCCGGCCCGTCGCCGGGTCCATGAGGAGGCCGTTGATCGTGAAATCCCGCCGCCGGACGTCCTCCTCCGCCGATGCGAAGGCAACGCGATCAGGGCGGCGGCCGTTTTCGTAACCCTCCTCCGTCCGGAAGGCAGCCACCTCGTAAGGCCTTCCCCCCTCGACGACGAGGGAGACACCGAAACGCTCGCCGACGGGGATTGTCCGGGAAAATATCCGCCGGACCTCCTCCGGCCGGGCCGACGTGACGATATCGTAATCCTCCGGCGCCTCGCCGCGAAGGATGTCGCGGACGCAGCCGCCCACCCAGAAGGCCTCATGACCGGCCTCCCGCAGTCGGCGGACAATCTCAGCGGCTGTATTTCCCGACACGTTCACCAAACCTTGAGACTATTCCCCATTCCACCGGTCAGGACCGGAAGGTCGGCCGCTTTGCGGTCACGTCTCTTCCCGTCCGATGGACGCACCTTGCCTTCTCAGCCGCCATCTCCGAAGAACATAGTGCAGCGCCGCGGTAAAGACGATGGTTGTGAGCGTGGATCCGACGGGTAATTCCTGAGCCTTAATTAGGTAGTAGAAGGCGATCCCCGACACGAGCGAAACGGTGGCCACCGCATCCGCCCGGCGGCCGCGGTTGTCGCACTTCAAGACAAAGTAATCGGTGAGGAGGATGGCGATGAGCGGCGAGAAAACCGATCCCAGCAGATAGAGAAAATCCGTGTACCGCTCGATCGGGAAGATCAGCGCGATGGCCGTGCCGATCGCGGTAAATCCCACCGCCGCCATCCGGTCGTTCACCTTCGGAAAGATGTTGATGAGCGAGATCCCCGCCGAATAGACGTCAAGGAAGGTGGTCGTTACGGTGGAGAGTCCGAGGATGGCGAGCGCCGTGAGACCCAGATTGGCCGCGCGCATGATCTTCGTGGGATCGGGCGATCCGGAGAGGAGACCGCCCGCCATCCCGATCGCATACATCCAGCAGCTCCCGATAAAATAGCCGCAGAACGGGGCGATCAGCGCCCCTTTTTTCGTCCTCGCGAGGGAGGTGTAATCGGAGATGAGGGGAAACCAGCTCAGCGGCATGATGATCGACAGTTCGAATCCCATCCCGAAGGCCCCCTTCTGCTTCACCGCCGCCGCGGCCGCCGCCGGGTGCGTGAAGACGACCCAGCTCATCACGATCGTCAGAACGAGGAGGAGCGCCGAGGCGAGGGTGTTGATCCGCTTGAAGCCCTTCACCCCCCAAAAGACCCAGAGGCCGACGAGAAAACCGACCAGGCAGGACATCAGGGTCGGATGGTTGAAATGCCACAGGGAGACGGCAATCACGTTCATCGCCGTGCCCCCCTCGATGATCATGATCGCCGTCCAACCGACGAGCTGGAGGATATTGATGACCGAGATCAGGTAGGAGCCTTGCTTCCCGAAGGAGATCCTCGTGGACATGATCGCGGGGACCTTCTCCCGGAAGCCGATCAGGCCGGCGAGGACGAGGAGCAGCGTCCCCGCGAGGTGTCCGAGGAAGATCGCCCAGAGCCCCTTTACCGCTCCGAGTTCCGCGAGGTAGCCTCCCGTCAGGATCTCGGCAACGGAAACGGCCGCGCCAAACCAGAGAAAAAAAAGATTGATCCCGCTCAGGCGCGTCCTTTCTTCCATGATGCACCCCTATCCAATCGTTTTCCAGGCTTCCGGCCTTGCGGACGCGCCGCCGGTTTCCGGGGCAAAGAGCGGCGCCAGATGGTTCGTCGGTCCATGCCCCCTGCCCACGCGCCAGGCGCATCGGACCGCCTCGGTAATATAGCGCTTGGCCTCCCCCACCGCCCCGGGGACGTCCATCCCGCGGCCCAGGAAGGTCGCGATTGCCGCCGAGTAGGTGCAGCCGGTTCCGTGGGAGTCCGCCGTCTCGATCCGCGGCGCACTGAAGGTCCTGAATTCATGGCCGTCGTAGAGGATATCCGCCGCATCCCCGGCGAGGTGCCCCCCCTTCACGACGACATGCCTTGCCCCCAGATCCCGGATGATCCGCGCCGCCTCCTTCATGTGGGAAAGCGTCGCGATCCGCATCCCGGAGATAACTTCGGCCTCGGGGATGTTCGGCGTGAGGACGAAGGCGAGCGGAACGAGCTCCTCGATCAGGGTTTTCTTGGCCTCCTCTCGGATCAGCGACATCCCCCCCTTGGCCACCATCACCGGATCGACGACGAGCTTCTCGATCCCGTACTGGCGGATCTTCCCGGCGACGACGCGGAGGACCTCGGAGGTGGCCAGCATCCCGGTCTTCGCCGCATCGATCCCGATGTCGGTCGCAACCGCGTCGAACTGGGCGGCCACAAACGCCGGAGGGACATCGTGGATGCCGTGGACCCCGAGGGTGTTCTGGGCGGTCAGCGCCGTAATGACGCTCATCCCGAACCCGCCGAGGACGGTGATCGTCTTCAGATCCGCCTGGATTCCCGCCCCGCCGCCGGAATCCGAACCGGCAATCGTCAATACCCGGACCGGTTTCATTCGGTCGCCTCCCCCGGGAAAACCCCCGGCCGGAAATACCTCACCGCGAGGAGGCGCCCCGAATCCACTTCGATGATCCCCCTCCCCGCCGTCAGGCGGTTGCTGACCCCGTAAGGCCGTCCGATCTCCATGACGGCATTCGTCAGGGAATACTCAAACCCCGTCAGGGTGACCCCGGTTGCCGGCCCCCCATAGGGAAAGAGCGAAACGGTCTGGCCGGCCTCCCCTTCGAGAACCGTCCGGCGGTCGATCAGAAACACCTCGCACCATTCGTCGATCAATTTGACCTCGATCCCCTTCTGCTTCCCCTGTACGAGAAGCGAGATGTTCGCCAGAGCGTGGTCCACGCGGCGGCCGAGGGCGCCCCAGATCCAGACCTCCGCCGGTTCCATCGCGAAGGCCTCCCGAAGCGCCAGCTCCGTGTCCGTTTCATCCTTCCGCCGCGGGTGGCGGATAATCCGGCAGCCTCTCGCCTTATAATATCCCTGACTTGCGGAATCCAGGGAATCCATGTCGCCGACGATGAGGACGGGGGTGATCCCCGCGGCATCGAGATGACGGGCCCCGCCGTTGGCGCAGATCACCGCTGCAGGCGCCGCCATGTCTGCCTGTTCCCGGAAAAAGGCCGGATCGCCGAGCTCCCCGCCGGACACGACAAAAACCACCTTCTTCATGTTTCTTCTCCGCTGCACCCCGTCCCCGGGGAAAAACCGGAACGCCAAAAAATAAAAAAACCATACCCTGATGGGATATGGCCCCGGAATCAATGCACCGAAAAAATAACGACTGCCATTCCCTACGCTGGCATTACCCAGGTCAGGTTCAAAGGGTATCTTCTCAGCCTGAATTCGGCACCCCTTGCTCTTTGTGAGCTTCTCTACTCCAAACCGCCTCCCAAATCAAGCCGATTTTTTCCGTCCCAAGCCGAAGAGCCGGCGGGCGTTCTCTTCCGTCAACCGTTCCAGCTCTCCGGCCGCCATGCCCCGGATCTCCGCCAGGCAGCGGGCCGTCTCCACGACATAGGCCGGTTCGTTGCGCTTTCCCCGCCAGGGCTGCGGGGAAAGATAAGGGGAGTCGGTCTCGATGAGGAGCCTCTCCGCGGGGATCTCCCGGGCCACCGCCCGGAGCTGTTCCGACTTCCGGTAGGTCACGGGACCGGCCACGGAGAGATAAAATCCCAGGGCGAGACACTCCCGAGCCATGGCTGCATCTCCGGAAAAACAGTGGAGAACCCCCCGCAGACCTCCCTTTCTCTGTTGCAGGATCCGGAGAGTTTCCGCATGGGCATCCCGGTCGTGGATGATCACGGGCAGGTCCAGTTCGAGGGCGAGGTCGAGCTGCTCCACAAACCGCCGGAGCTGAACCTCCCGCGGGGAGAGGTCGTAGAAAAAATCGAGGCCGATCTCCCCGATCGCGACCACCTTCTCCTGTTGCGCGAGAACCCGGAGGGCGTCATACGTCCCGGCGTCGATCCCCTTCACCTCATGGGGGTGGATGCCGACGGCCACATAGACCGGCGGATAGAGACGGGCAATTTCCACAGCCTTCTCGCAGTTGGGAATCGTCGTTCCGACGGTGACAATCGCCATCAGGCCGGCTGCCGCCGCCCTCCCGATAACCGCGTCCCGGTCGCCGTCGAACTCCTCCATCTCCAAATGTGCATGGCTGTCGATCGTCATGGTAGCTCACGATTGACGGATTCGTAAAAAGTCCGGATGCTGCGTTGCGCTTCATCCTTCGTCATTGCGGCGTACGCCAAAGTACGCCTCATTCCTCAGGATTCGCGCGCCTTGCCTGCGGACCTTTTACG
>Ga0172375_10009979_pt1 | contig 12400 bp, 19 predicted proteins | sample LakKiv1m_FD_114537 | JGI IMG/M metagenome (GOLD analysis project Ga0172375, IMG submission 114537) | Freshwater microbial communities from Kabuno Bay, South-Kivu, Congo - kab_092012_11.1m | ecosystem: Environmental > Aquatic > Freshwater > Lake | place: Democratic Republic of the Congo... | reverse complement strand
GAAAAAATATAATATTGTTGTGGTAGACCCACCGTGGGATGTTAAAAAACTTACCCATAAGGCTCGCCCTAATCAAGTAGCAATGGACTATCCAACGATGTCTTTAGAGGATATTAAAGCATTACCTATCCAAAATATTTTAGATGATAATTGTTGGTTGTTTTTATGGACTACTCAAAAATATTTATTTGAAAGCAAGGCAATTTTAGAACATTGGGGGTTACATTATTTACTTACAATGGTTTGGGAGAAAACTTACGGTCACTCTGCTGGTATGCCGTTATTTGGTTTTAGGTGGAACGCTGAATTTATTTTAGTTGGTTATAAAAATAAACCGCCACTTTGGGTTAAGGGAAAATCTTTAATACCGGCGGTATTTCAAGCAGAGAACATAAGACATTCACAAAAACCAGATAAATTTTATTTAATGATAGAAAATCTTGGCGAAAAAAGAATAGATATTTTTGCTCGCTCAAAAAGATTGGGCTGGGATGTCTGGGGTAATGAAGTAGAAAGTGATATTAAGTTATGATGGATAGCGTAAATAAATTTGGATTGGATAAATATAGGCAGTTAGTTAAAAAAATAGATTTTTCTGAAATAGGATATTCCGCCAGAGTTATTTTCAAAGGTGGGTGAAAATTAAAGCCCGTATATTCATAACTACTTATAAATCAATGAGTTATAAAAACACCAATTATCATTATGGCAATACATCCAAAATTGGAAAAGAACCTTTATATGGACATCCCGTTGGAAGTAAAGTCAACACTCATTGGATTTGTTTCTTCAAGTTCCCCGAACAAAAAGATACTAACGGAGATAAAATTGGTGCTTCAAAAAGACGCTTTTAAAAGGAGGTGAAAATGGAAATCAGCCACACGTCCATGTCCATCGCAAAAGGTTGTTGGAAGAAGTATTACTGGTCTTACATCCAACGACTATCCCCTATCCGCAAGCCGTCCTCCCTCGTATTAGGAACCATTGTCCACAAGTGTTTTGAACTGCATTACAGAGGTGCTTCAGAAAACGATATCCACAAGGCTATGCTTGAGGCTTTCAAAGAAGAGAAAGCCAAGGCTGACATCAACGACCAGGAAGATTTAGAAGTAGCCCAGGCAACAGCATACGGCATGTGGATGCACTATCCCTATAAAAATCTAGGTGAGTTTATGGAAGTTGAGCCGGAGAAAGAAGGTGAGGTTGATATGTTTGGCGCCAAGCTCCGCTTCAGGCTTGATGGTTTGGTTAAGTTTGAAGGCCAGAAGTGGATACGTGAATACAAGACAACGTCATTATCTTTACCCAAGCAATTCTGCGGACGCATTGAACAAGGCACACAACCATCTATCTACGTATGGGGTATCAGGAAAATGGGGATACCTGTTCAGGGTGTTATGTTTGAAATCATTAAGAAGCCGTTGTTACGTAAGCGCAGAAGTGATACCTGTTCAGATTACTGTTTACGGATCGTTGATGAATACGCTAGAGACGCTTCCCTGCCTAAGAACCAACGCAAGATGTATCTTCGTTCGTTTGTTTACCGGTCGCAGAAACAGATGGAACAGTTTGAAACAGATGTTAAATCCTTTTTAAATGAACTCAAGCGCCGGTTAGATACAGATGACTTTGGGCGCAATACAGATAACTGCTGGAACTTTAATTCCCAGTGTCCTTTCTACAAGATTTGCTTCATGGATCACCCTGATGATATCACTCTAAGATTAAACTACGTTAAGAAGGCATAACAGAATGGCTCAAAATCGCACAGAAAGGGGTCTAATTTCAATCTTTGGTGGCAATACGCTCCCGACTATGGATATAATATAATAACTTGAATCAAGGAGGTTTTATGGATGAGGAAAAGGTACCAGAAGAGGTCATTGAAGTTGAAGATGGATTGCTGCCCGTTAAAGAGAAGCTGGATGCGGTGTTGGACGCTTCCAAAGAGATGATTAAAGTGTTGGGAGACATGATGAAGATTCTGCAGGATCTAGAAAAAGCGCGTAAAGCAGGGAGATTTTAATGAAGTTAGAGAAAGTAGGAGACAAAATTAACAGGGGGTTAGCAATAGTAATATATGCTAATCCAGGCGTGGGTAAGACAACGTTAGCTGCTACGTTGCCGGTTAGTGATACACTCTTCATCAACGTTGAGGCCGGGTTAGGGCCATTACTAGGGACAGGTCACACAATATTCAACCTGCTCGATAGGAATCTTGATGACCTGGATAAGCTTTATAAGTATCTACGGACCGAGAAACACCCCTTTAAGTACGTAGTAATAGATAACTTATCAGAGCTGGAACAGTGGATTCTCTTGTATCTTACACATTCAAGGAATAAAGATTTTACAGAACTAAGAGAGTATGGCGATGCGGCTTTCAAGCTGAGGGAATACATGCATTTGTTCAGGGACCTAACAGAGAAAGGAATTACCGTTGTATTCAACGCTTGGGAACAGCTTATGGATATCAAGCAGGAAGCTGGAACTATAATTACTATGACGTTTCCTAAGATGAGCAGGAAGGTAGCGCCTGAACTGTGTGGTATCGTTGATATCGTTGGGCATCTTGAGGTTCATGAGAAAACTAATAAGCGTTGGCTTAGGATTGGGCCAAGTGATCAATATCTGACAAAGACGCAGTTTAAAGGTTTGGATAGCGGTGAGCCAGCCGATTTACCTGCGTTGATTGAGAAGATTTATGCGTATGAATATAAGCGAAAGGAGGCTTAAATGCAAATGGATTGGAAGAAAGAAGGAAAAGGTTCAAGAGAAGTAGTGCCTGAGGGGACTTATCGGGTTAATATTACTGATTGGGAAGAGTGCAATGCTAAGACCGGTACGCCTCAGATACGTTGGTATGCGGAAATCTTTGAACCAAAAACAAGCAAGGGTGTTACATTGGTTGATCATACAGCATTGACAGCACAAGCATTGTGGAGGTTGGCAACGTTGGTTAGCGCGTGTGGTATAGACTTAAGTAAACTTCCTAAGATGGAAGTTGGAACACCAGCGTTTAAACAGGTTTTAGATGCGTGTAAGGGCAGGGTTACATACTGGAGAGTCATCAAGGATGAGCAATATAAGAATAACAAGGTTGAAGAATACATCAGGGACGCAGAACAGCCAGTGTTAGAGGGATTAGCTGAAGTAGAAGACGGGGCTTGTCCGTTTAAAGATAAAGAGTAATACGGGTTATTGGGGGGTGGCTTCTCACCAGTCATGCCCCCAGCCCTTCATAAATTAAAGTTAAAAAGTGGCTAAGGAGGTAACGTGGAGTATAGCTTTGACATAGATGTAGCTAAGGAACATGGAATAAATGAAGCGATTCTCATCAAAAACTTCCAGTTCTGGAACCGGTACAATAAGGCCAACGGAAAGAATTGTCATGACGGCAGGCATTGGACTTACAACACGCTACATGCTTTCACGGAACAGTTTCCGTTCTGGACCATTAAGCAATTAAGAAGAATCCTCAACAAATTAGTAGCTAATAAAGTATTAGTAAAGGGCAGTTTCTCTAAGAATAGATACGATAGAACTATCTGGTATGCCTTTGCTGATGAGGATAAATGGTTAAGGGTACGTACTGGAAAGGACAATTCGATGTTACCTGTAGAGGATGTCCATTTGTCCTTTTCAACCACTATCGTGCCCAAAAGGGCAAATGAATATACAGATAGAAAACCAGATACTACTACAACTACTATTACTACTAATACTACTAAGAAAGAAGAGATACAGCAAGTAATAGATTATTGGAATGGGTTTAGCCGGTTGCCGAAGGTTGTAGCATTATCAACAAGCCGCAGGGAACAGCTGGTTATCAGGCTTAAACAACCGCATTTTGCTGAGCATTATAAGGCAGTCTTCAAGAAGCTCTCTGAATCATCGTTTGCGTTGGGGTCAAATGACCGGAATTGGAAGGTATCGCTGGATTGGGTTATCGCTAACGACCATAATTACATTAAAGTACTTGAGGGTAAGTATGACAATAAGTCTGATTTCTTTAGCAGGCTTAAGGAAAAAGCATGAAAAAGAAAAAGAAAAACTACTATGCACTTCATCAAAGAACTTATGATTATGGTGAGCTTTTAGAATTACAGGAACAATATAAGGCTGTGCTTGACAAGTTAGTTGAGACGCAGGGAACAAAGGAACACATTATTTGGGTTAAGGCCGAGCGTAAGTTAAATGGTGAGAATTTAAAAATGTTTAGGTATTTTGATACTACAGGAGGGCGTGATGAGTACAGAGATCAATTTTTCAAAGCTAATCCCGAACAGAGAACTAAGTATGAAATGCAAAGAGATCTTGAGTACCAAGCGTGGGTTAGATCGAGAAGGGGCTCTGGCGCTTATTCTGGTAGACCATCTGAGTGACCTGAAGTATAAGAGCGATCCGCCAATGCCGAATATCCTTAAAGACTTTTATTCTAAAGATAACTTTCTGCAGTGGAAGGGTAAGAACGATAAGGAAAAAGAAGAGAACATGAATACGTTGATGTCCAGGAATGACGTTAAGAATTACTTTGCCACTATTGGCAGTGCGTTGGCATGTAATCTTCAGTATGTTGGAGTTCTCGAAAATTGTATTGCAATCTTCTTGGCGTTGGATGATAAGGTGAATGGTAAGAAATGTTGGGACCAGTATATGACTTTTCCTGAAAAGCTGATGATTGGCAAGCGTGTTGTATGGGAGAGGAAGAAGAGCTTTAGTCCGTTTGTTGACAAAAACACCCCAGAAGAAAACAAGGAGGCGTTGGAATGAGCTGGAAACCCTGGAAGTCTGCGGAGAAAGAAGTGTCTAAGTATTTTGGCGGGACGCGGCGCATCCGTGTATCCTTTTCTGAAGAGGTTGGTGATATTCTGCATCCAACGTTGAGCCTGGAGGTCAAATATGGCAAACAGATACCGGCGTGTCTGCGGGTGAAGAAGCCAACGTTGATGAGAGTAAATGGGGTGTTATATTCTTTAGTGCCGTCTAAAAGTAAAGATAAGGTTTATCGTAATCTAAAAGGCGTTAAAAAATGCAAGTTCTTAGAGTCGGCATTTAAGCAGGCGTTGGGTTACGCTCCGGATAAGATTCCGATGGTGTGCGTTAAATGGCCTAGATGTCATGGGTTTGTAAAGATAGGCAGGTGGTCAGATGTTTAAAGTTATTGGTTTATTGATTGCTTCGGTTGTTGGTGCTATTATTTACAGGATGGGAGGATCAGATGAGTATAACACTAAGTGGCGTGATCTCGGAATCCCTACACTTGTTACGATTGTTTTGCTATGTTTTGGCCCTGGTTTTAGTGGCTCCATTCTTGGTGCTTTATGTTATTTTCTTACCTTTGGGTTGGTTTTTGCTGCACAAACGACATATTTTAAGCAGAAAGGACAAGACGCAAAAGCTTGGAACTGGATGTTAGTTGGACTGGCGAATGGTTTAGCGTTGGCACCGTACACTTTTTTAACAGGTCAATGGCTGGCGTTCGTTGTACGAACGGTAGCCTTAATCATAATGATTACGGCTTGGAGTGAATGGAAAGATAATGCCATTGAAGAAGAATTAGGTAGGGGTTTTCTTATAATCGCTACGTTATCTATGTTTTGTTGGTAAAGAAGGGGTGCCAGGCGGGCTTGAGGCCCGCCCAGCTATGGAGCTATCGTTTACTTAATTTTGCAATTTCTTCAGCAACTATCTCTTGTAGTGTTTTACTTCTTACTGTGGTGGTGACAAATGGGTTCGCCGGAAGCAGTATACCTTGTTGTGAGTGCCAGTATTCTAGATGCTTACAAGTCCTATTCTTCTTCCACCCCCAACAGGTACAATATTCTACGCCATCTTCACCTAATATAACCTTATAAACATGGTTAGGATTACTTTTACTTTTAAACGTTGCTAATTCTTTAGCCATTAGCCTCCTTATTTCTCTTCTATGGTTGAGAATTTAATAAAATCCGGTTTAGTCAACGGCTCAATAATTCCGTAGATTGCCATTCTTAAAACTCCCTGCATGCTGCCGTATTTTTTACGCAGGATACTCATTTCTTTTCTGTTGACTATTACATCTATCCTGTGGTTTTGGTAGTCGTTAACTCTTTTAAGTGCAGTTTTTACATTCATTCCGGATTTAATCAATGCTCCTATTGTATTTATATCGAGGTCTCCAATCCTTTCATCTTTAAGGCACTCGAGTAGTTCACCGGTTTCTTTTTCTGGTAATCCAGCTGTTTTAACCATCTGTATAAGTTTATATACTGTGTGTGCTGCTATTTTTCCACGTTCTATTCCTTGTCCTGGTCCCATGAACACAATTTTATTGTGCCATTTCGCAGGTACTTTATTAAATACCATTAGAGCTTTACTTACCGTTGACTTGGTAATGTTTAAACGTGCGGAGATTTCTCCCGGAGACATTTTTAAAGTAATCAGTTTGTGGCATATTCTTCCTAGCTCGAAGGGGGTTATATTCCTGCGTTGTATGTTTTCTATCGAATTGATAAGTAACTGGCTTTGTAATTCTATTTCTTCGCCTACTACTGCAGGTATATTCTTGTAACCCAGCTTTTTGTAGGCCTGGTATCTGCGATAGCCATAAAGCAGTAAATACTTTCCGTCTTTTTCGGCTACTCCAATAGGTTCTTTTAATCCATGTTGCTTAATTGATTCCATGAGTTGAGGCATTTCCGAATCTGTATCTGTCATTCGTACGTTTTCTGTAACGTTTATATCTTTTAAACTGATGTTCTGGACTTTCATCTTTTACTCCTTGCCATCTTGGCTCTTAAACTGCGGTTTCTAGGTTTTATCTTAAACTTCCTCATGTATAAACTTATTGTCATCTTACTGCATTTGAATAGCTTTGCGATTTGTGTAATGGACATACGCTTGTGTGAATAGTGGAATAGTAATATTTTCCTAGTTAGTTTTTTGTCAAATTCAAATGGCCTCATATTCTTTTAATCCTCACTCCTTGTGTCACCGGTGTTAGGGTTACTACTTCTGCAACAGGTTTGTTTTCTTGCAAGTGTTGGAATACTTTTTCTTCTTTGAATACTCCTACTTCTAAACCCCATTTGTTGTTAAATTCAATAGCTCTTATATAACCGTCACTAGCTACGAATCCTTTGGTGGAAGGTATGAACTCTCCACGTGCTACTACACTATTTTGCTTTAGATATTCCCATAGCCTTCTCATTTGAAAAGTGTTGGATTGAATTGCCCGTTGCCTGTCGATGTCTTTCTTCATGTCGTTATCGCTAGGAAATATTTCATAGAAAACTGATATTACGTAATTATCTGTGTAGTTCTTGAGCGGCTGATAACCATCGATGCACATGTTTTTTGTCTGGCTTAATTCTTGTACCTGTTGTTCTTCTAGCCAGAATGTTAGCTCTGATTTAGAATACTCTTTACCGGTATCATCCATCCATTTTTTCTGTGTACTTCCTTTAGGTAATATCGTTCCCTGGTAAACTGTACAATTTTTTACCACCTCCCCTTTGGTATTCTTTGCTACTATTTCCGGCCTTTTATACTTTGCCAGGTTTTCAAACTTAACATTGAAACTTAATCCGATCTTGTTGTCTGTGATTGCCAACTTATATGCCATGCGATTCCTCCTCCTTTAATGTTTTAAAAAAGTTTAATATTTTCCCTCCTTTTAATATATATCCGGCGTAGCGTTCTCACTTGCATTTTCTTACCTCCTTCTCTTGCCCTCTTCAAGCCTTCGGGCGTTGGTTTTCATATATTTTTATAATTATAGTCCCAATTCTTTTATAATTGACCAAGTAAATTTTTCCCTTTGAGGGTAAAATTTTCCTGCTTTATAGTCCGCTATTCTTTCAATCATCATATTGAAACATTTTTCTTTTTGTGTCTTTAAGTAATTTTTTATTTCCGTAAGAGAAACATTATAGCCATTTTCAGAAAGATATTTACAACGTAAACGGATAGAATATTTTTCGGTAAAATAGTCCTTCTTAAAATACTTTGCATACACCTTATTAAATACTTTTTTATCTAAATTTACCATTGCTCTCCTATTTTTTAAATGTTTTAAGTAAGTTATTCGACTATTTTAAAAAATGGTTGTATATTTTCTTTTACCATTTTTTCTATTTTCTCATTATTTAACCAATAATTTATATCAGTGGCATAACATTCTAAAATACTCACTAGTTTATTATTTTCATCAAAAACTGGATAGTTTGCATAGCTTCCATGACATCGGAGATTATATCTTTTTTTTCTATCAACGTAATATTTCATTTTACCCTCCCTTTGTACCCTATCCATAAACTTGCATCTTGCATCTCCTTATAGTGTTTCTGTAATTGCTTCCATAAGAATCGAATTACTTGCCTCTTCAGCCAGGATATTAAAATCACCTAATTCTTGTATGATATGGGCTCCAGGCTTAGCGCCTATAGTTACAACCATAGTTTTTATCTCACCCCCTGATTCTATTATTAGTTGTTTCATTTCTTGTACATCTGAATCATAAACGTCACCGTCTGTTATAACGATAATAATCTTTTTACCTTCAATCTCATTGTCATTTTTCATCCTATTTATTACTTCTTTGAATGGGTTTATTAAATCTGTACCCCCGGTGATTTGTGAATATTCCCTTTCCCAGTTATTTGTATTCAGAGAATAATAATTTTTATTGAAAGCACTAACCGCATAATCTATGTTAAGCCCTTCAATTGCCTGCAATTCATTCAAAACTGCTATGAGTGAACGGACGCATTGTACTGTAATTTCTTTTCTTATTCTATCGTCAAGTAATCGAACTCCCATGCTGCCAGAGGCGTCAAGTAGGAAGTGAATCATGCTTTTTTTCCTTTTCTCAATAAGCTCATCTTTAAATAATCCTTCAATATTCCCAGTAATAAAATCAGTTAAGTTGTCCGTGTCAAGCATGGTTCCTTCATCTATTTCTTTTATTTCATTTATGTTTAATGCTTCCTTAAATGCTTGTTTGGTTATTTCTTCCAGTGCCACTTCTCCTAGGTAAGAGCTACCTACTGTTTTACAAGTATCAGAGCCTATAAATGCTTTGACTTTGTTCTTACCGCGTATATCATCTATCGTTTTATTTTCATTGCCTGCTTGTGTGTTTTCACTTGCTTGTGTGTTCGGCTTTGGTTGCTCTGGTTCCTCAGGGATATTTAAGTTTTTACGTATTTCCTTAACAGTTTGTTTTACTTTATCCCATTCTTGATTGAAAATATGTTTAATGCCTTGATCAAATGAGTATGGTAAATCTATTGATTCTGCAAGTTCTAACGCTTTTTTGTGGTTTATTTTATACTTAAAGAAGCCTTCTTTGCGTAAGATTGTGTTAACCAATGCTATTTGCCACGTTGGCACTGCGCTTAAGTCTCTATTCTTCCTCTCTTCAGTTTCAAACTTTATTGCTTCTTCGTAAAAATCATGGAAATTTGGCATAACTGCTTGCATACGATTGTCCACCCTGACGTCTTCGATACTGTTTAAAATCATATGGTCTATTTCGTTGTCTACTAAATCAAGCGGGATTACGTCACTTAATAATAAGTGCCCGGCTTCATGGATAAGGTATGTTAATGCAACAAAGCAGTTCTTTTCATCCAGATCGTTGGATAGAGTAATCTCCCTGGTTTTCATGTTTACTCTGGCCCCAGCGCCTTTTTCGAACTTTATAGTTAAGTTGTTTTTTCTTGCTATCCACTTGGCTAATATTTCATACGTCCTAAGCGTCATGGTCACCTCTTCTTTTAAAATCACATTCCCAGCATAACCATTCCCCTCTTGGAAAAGGAACATTCATCTCTTTTCGCGTCCCATAGGAATCCAGCGAGGGTATTCTGTTGCAGAATTTACCCCCTTTTGTTCTTCTCTTCACTGATTCTCCGCACTCGTAGCATATTTGTGTATCTATTTTCTTTTTCATTATATCAACTCCTTCCATACTGCCTGCGCTATCTTAAAAAAGCTTTCTTTGGCTGTTGGCTGGCTTATTGAGTCCAGTATGTTTGATAGGCCGTCTTCTATCGCTTCTTTTAACGGTAGTCCAGCACGGTACAAATCAATTATATTGTTTAATTGCCTGATACTGACATCTACAGGTAGCTTACTTTTATCTATGGCTTCTGTTATAGCTAGATAGAATATTGTAAACTTACTTAAGGTGTCTTTATCTATATCTTTAAATTTTGTTGTAGTTGCCTGCATTAACTCTTTTTTTGTAAAATCAGGATAAGTAACATATGTACATCTTCCTAGAAAATTACTTGGTTTAATTACTCCGCCGATATACTTTGCTGACTTTGGATTTTGTGCAAAACCTATATGGCAATCAGGATGCAACTTATATAGTTTGCCATTTCCGTTGTTGGCGTCTTTAATAAATAATTCCCTGTTCTGTGTTAATGCGTGGAAGTCAAACGTTTGATTATTGGGAATAGCGTTGATTTCATCAAAAAGAATAACACTTGGATTTTGTATCGCTTTGACCATTAAGCTTTCTTTAAATTCAATAGTTCCATTCACTATAGTTTTATCTCCGAAGTACTTTTGTAGCCTGAACTCTTCATGTCCTGAGAATAAAAAGAACGGCAGGCCTGATTTAAATGCAAAGTATGCATGTCCCATGGTTTTACCTGTGCCTTGCTTACCTTGGGTTATGGGATATTTACGCAGGCCATAATGTACTGCTAGCCGTTTGTCTACATCTCTTTCCACATAGTTATCAAATTCTTCTGCTTTAGGTATGAATGGTTTAAGTTCATCTGGTATTGTAAATGTACCATAAGGGTTTTTTATTTCTTTGGGTTTCTCCGCAGGTTTAACTACCTTTGGTTCTGTTGTTGGCTTAACTGCTCCGCTTAATGGCTTACCCATTGAAATAAATCTTCCTCTTATGGTAGACTCATCAAGATTGATTCCTTTAGTTGCTAATACGTCTTTAATTTGCCAGGCTTTAATCAGTTGATTGTTATTTGCTATCTCTAATTCTTTAAATATTTCTAATAATTCTGAATCTGTTACTTTGCTCACCATTTTCACCTCCTCCTTTATGAATTGTGTGAGGCTTTTTTGAAAACTGGGTGCCTCAATCCTCCAGTGTCTAGTATCCCTTGGTGTTCTATGTCTACTTGTTGACCTAATCTTAATGTTGATTTAATCTTTGTGCTGACTTTTACTCCCACATTTTTAGTTCCATTGGCAGAAGTTACACTTACTTCTATTCTTTCTTTAATTGGATCAATATAAGCAACCATATACTTGTTTGTATCTCTAGGTTTAATTTTTACCCAATCACACGGCCCAAAAACAAGGCTTCCTGTAAGATTCTTTACTACAATTCCTTCATAGCCGATTGAAAGCACATCTTGTGCCCATTCCATTGCTTCTTCTTTACTGTTTAACATCTTTTTAGTTACAAGATAATCTGTTGGAATATATTTTAGTAAAAGTTCTGATCTGGTAAGGTAGTCATCAAACCTGCGGTCAATATCAAAGACTTTAATATTTAACGAATCATCGTTGTCTTGATTGCTTAATAGTTTGTATAGGTCTCCGCGTTTACCTTCTTTATAGATTATTTCACAAAGTAAATTATCGTTGATATCAGCTCTTTTAAGTAGATTTGATAAAGCAGAAACTTTATCCCATAGTTCCCTGCGTCGCCCCGATTTGCTTATTATTGTTGCAGTAGAGCAAATAAGCGTTCCAAATTCTCCGTCATATTTTATCTCTCCCATGGCGGGCCATTGTATGTAATTTAATGATCCCCGTAATTCGGGAAAAGGAATATTTGCAGGATATGATTTAGTGATTTTCATCTCAACTCCTTAGAATATTTCATTTGAATAACTCCTCTTCTAAAATAAATTACCTTGACTGTCAATCATTCCTTCTTCACCACAATACCGACAACGAGCGTGAGCACTACAACCATCAAAATCAAAAAACTCTAACCAATTACCCCAAAGACATTGATGACCAAATAAAAAATGTCTTATATCCATAAACCAACTATGCTTTAAAGGGCTGACTATCTTCGCCATTGGCTGACCTCCTTTTTTCTGAGAGGGGAGTGTTTCTTTAAGTAGAGCCACAACCGAGCTAAAGCATTGCAAAGAGTTTTATCTTCTTCCGTTGTGTGTCTTGTCTGTCCATTATTCATAGCATAAAATACGTCATAATCGCTACCTGTTTTCATGCAATATAAATAATGTGTTTGTGTTTTCCCTGCCATCACACCCAATGTTATTTTAAATGGCAATCTCTCCAATAGTTCGCTGGCGAGAGGGGCGACAAAACAATCAAATCTTTTATCTTCATACCATTCTTCTACAAATGGCTTGCCGAATGAAATTCTAAATTTATTATTCTCGTAAAGACAGGGCAT
>Ga0172375_10009978_pt1 | contig 12402 bp, 8 predicted proteins | sample LakKiv1m_FD_114537 | JGI IMG/M metagenome (GOLD analysis project Ga0172375, IMG submission 114537) | Freshwater microbial communities from Kabuno Bay, South-Kivu, Congo - kab_092012_11.1m | ecosystem: Environmental > Aquatic > Freshwater > Lake | place: Democratic Republic of the Congo... | reverse complement strand
GGAACGCAGGCTTGTCGATAGCCGGAAACTCAGTCGCATTTTGGGCCGGCTGGAGAGGAAAATGTGAGCCTGTTCACTATTAAAGGCCTGACCCCTCGCAGCCCTCTATGCCGAGGTGTGCATAAACGGCGAATGGCTCGACGCCGGCAAGGTGGCGGTCAATACGCATGTCAACGAGTGGGCGGTTCGGCGGGACTGAAGGACGTACTGCGCGACGGGCGCTGATGCGATGACAAGTTCAGTGTTGAAGACTGCGGATATCTCGCCGGGCACTATTTGGCATGCCTGGCTTCATCCCATGCGCGGCGCAAATCGTCCGGCGTGTGGAATGCCCGCTGGAAATCCACTCGAAAATGCCCAATCCCGGCCCGAATCAGTTCGTTAACCTGAGACGCCGGGCGGCGGAACGGTTTCACTCCAAATGCCATTGTACGGCAATCCCGTACTTCCAACATGATTCGTTCGCCATGGCCGGATACAAGTTCCTCGGTCCATTCACCGCAGCCGCGCGTCGGATTGCACCGGCCGGAGGCACGGGGACATGTTTCCGATATGAACAATGGAACTTCCTGGTAAACCGGCACAATTATGGCCGTGGAACAGGCGGCAAGTTCTTCGATGTTGTCCATGGAGTTTTCAGGCGACAATACGATGCCTGTTGCACCCATTTCCGTGAGTTGGCGGATTGCCGATCGGTTCATGGCATACAACGGCCAGTCGCAGACAATGTCCGGAGTTTTGCCGCCGAATACTTTCTCCAGGAAAGACCAGGCAGATATATTGGAAACTTCCCAGCGCAACCATCCTTTTGCGGCAAATGAGTCCACTTTTCCGGCAAGATCCTTTGTTTCCCACGACCTTGTTATTATCGGAAGCGCCAGCCTGATCCGTTCGCGGCCCAACGTGTCGGCGAGGCGGTTCACCCCTGTTTCAAGGTCCGTGCGGAAACCGGAATCCAGCCGAATGACCAAGTCCTCTGTGTCCTTGCCGGAAAAAAGGTCCATTGAATTCAATGCCTCAGGCAGGGATAGTTTCACAGACCACCCCGGCAGGCGATCGGCCTGTTTAATTGTTACCTGCGGCTTACGGAATGATAAGATTATCTTTTCGATGCGCGCGCGACGTTCATCGCCTGTCCGCTTATCGAGTAAGGCTATTGCCCTGCGCCGGATTTCGTTCAATGCCGACACCGGCACGAAAAGGCGCTCCGGATTATCGACACTGCATTTATCAAGGCGGTAATGCGTATCGCCAAGTTTTGAGAATGCCTGCTCGGCGGCTCCGGCCGAGTCACCCGCGGACCGGGCCGGTTCGTACTTGCCGGGCATGGAAATTTCGACCGATGCGTCAGGTGTTTTCTCGTCGTTGAGGACCTCCAGCATCACCGTCAAATTCGCTGGTGCGATGCGAATACGCACGGTGATGGGCTTTCTAATCCGGAAAGCTCCGCGTTTGGGCGTGGGAAACGAGTATTTCTTTTTCACCGCCTGCGAAGATGAGCAATAAACAATCATTCCGGGTTTTATCGGCGGATGGTCCGCCGGCAGGCCCACCTCGACTGTATCGCCTTTTTGTGCTTCGAAAGCATTCGCCGTTTTTCCGCCATTTACAATGCGGAGGTCGGCAACAGCGAAGCCGAAAGGGCGGCCCGGAACATCGAGCTGGATACCGTCGTGCCGCTCGATCTTCTGGTCGGTTATGAATCTTATGCGGGCTCCGGCGTGGCCGGCTTTAACCAGTGCTGCGACTTTGCCGACCGGCGCCCCCCGGTGTCCCACGGTTTCGGTATCCACAACATCAGGATTCCGGTCTGACGGCGCATAAAGCGCGGTCCATGGCCTGCTGAAAACCGAACTGATGTCCCATTTTGCCTGTGTTACTGCGACGGATGCAGGCTTTTCGTCCAACAGGCGCCTGTACAATGCGGTTGCGGCTGCGACGTATGTTGCGCTTTTCTTGCGGCCTTCAATTTTAAGCGCCGAAACCCCGGCTTCTTTCAGGGCGGGAATATGATCGGCCAGAACCAGGTCTTTCATTGAAAACAGAAAACGCGCAGGGGCTCGCTCCGCGCCGGCTTTTGAGAAATGATCCCGGCACGGGTAATTGCATCTACCCCTGTTGCCGCTGCCGCCACGGAGGAGCGCGGAGTAAAGGCACAGGCCGCTGTATGAATAACACAGAGCGCCGTGAGCGAATACCTCCACTTCCATGCCTCCCTCGCGTACAATTTCGCGTATTTCCCCTATGGTCAGTTCCCTTGCCAGGGTTACCCGCTTGAAGCCGAGTGTGCGCAGTGCCGCTGCTCCAGCGGCGTTGTGGACAGCCAATTGAGTGCTTGCATGCAGCCGGATAGTAGGGAAATGACGCTTGAGAATGTGTGCAACGCCAAGATCCTGCACGATCACCGCGTCCGGTCCGATATCCGCAACTGCGGCCAGACATTCCACCAATTCAACCGTTTCATGTTCGTGGAGCAGGGTATTCAACGTTACGTACACGTGTTTTCCGTTCTTGTGCGCTAAAGCCGTTATCTCGTCCAGTTCATCAAGGGTAAGATTTACGGCTTCGGCGCGGGCTGAAAAACGTTTCAGTCCGGTATAAACCGCATCTGCGCCGTGATGGAAAGCCGCAAACGCGCTGTCCCTGTCCCCGGCAGGGGCCAGCAGTTCTGGCGTATATTCTGAAGACAGCTTGGAATCAGTGAGCATTTGCCGGCCAATTTACCCTCGAATTCCTGTGGAATCAAGAAATGCGAGTGTGTAAGTCTTGTTTCGGACTTTATTGACGATATATTTTTCTGCATGATTGGCTTGCGCTTGGCGCCCAGATTGGTAATTATACGACAACTTTTTGTTGATTATGGTAAGAGTACAGGAGAGATAATGAATATTCTGCATATTTGCGCTAACCCGAAGCCGACCGAGCAATCCGTGTCGAAGCAGCTGGCTACCACTTTCTTTACCAAGCTTGCTGAAGCAAGCGACAGCGCCGAGATTACAACGGTTGACTTGTATCAGAATCCTCCGCCTTTCTATTCCTACGATGCATACAAGTATTTCTGGAACCCGGTATTCGTCGAAGGCTACAAGCCGTCCGACGCCGAAACCAAGGCAGCGGGTTATGCCAGGGCGCAGATCGCTTTATTCAACAAGGCGGATGTCCTTGTTCTGACCATGCCAATGTGGAACTTCACGGTTCCGGCAATCATGAAGGCGTGGATGGACCAGGTGCTGGCGCCGAACGGGGTGTTTGCAATGACTCCTGACGGAGTGAAGCCTCTTCACAATATCCGGCACGTAGTAGCATTCATAGCTTCGGGTGGTGCGTACAAGGAAGGCGATGCCCGGGACGCGCTTGCGCCTCAGTTACGCGCGGCTTTCGAGTTCGTGGGTATTGATGAAATATCCCTGGTCTGGGCGGACGGCCAGAATTCGATGTTCTACAAGGACAGCGAACAGCGCAAGGCTGATGCGATTGCCGCCGCTTCCGATCTGGCCGAGGACGTTGCTGCGGACGCCGCAGCGGATAAAGAACCGGCTGCGCAGGGTTAATTACCCTGGCTTCTGAGTTACCTTCAGGCTTTCTTTTTCCTGGGAGCGGCGTGAATGGCCTCGCCATGAACCGCATGAGCGGCTTCCATCCAGACCTCGGCGAACGTGGGATGCGCGTGGATAGTGCGCCCGATTTCGTTCACCGTAAGCTCGTTGCGTATCGCGAGTCCGGCTTCGGCTATCAGGTCAGTCGCATGGGCTCCGACAATCGCCGCACCTAGCAGGCGTTCGCCGTTTTCGTCCGCGATCCATTTTGCAAATCCCTCTGTATGACCGGCTGCAACAGCTCGGCCCAGCCCTCGGAATGTGAATTTGCCTGTCTTTACGGTCTGTCCGGCCGCAGCGGCTTCCTGCTCAGTGATACCCACGGTGGCAACTTCGGGCGTTGTGAAGATAACGGCTGGAGTTATACGTTCGAATTTTCCGGCAGGCCGTCCGCATGCGTCACCGGCAGCAATGAGTCCATGCGATGTTGCCGCATGCGCCAATTGTATGCGGCCGGTCACATCGCCGATCGCATATATGGAAGCTGCCGCTGTCCGGCCGCATTCGTCAACCTCGATAAAGCCCTTATCGTTGGTCTTCAGGCCGGCTTTGTCGAGTTCCAGCCCGTCAGTTACAGGACGCCGGCCAACGGACACAAGCAGGCAGTCGCCGGAGACAGTCTCGTCGCCGACCTTGCAGTTGACTTTGCTGCCCTTCATCTCGACTCCGCTCATGGCCTTGCCGGTCATGATTTTTATGCCGAGTTTCTCCATTCCGGCGCGCACCTCGGCGCGCAGGTCCCGGTCCAGGAGCAGAAGAATATCCTCCAGCAGTTCGACGACTGTCACCTTTACGCCGAGCTGGGCTGCCATGCATGCAAGTTCGCAGCCGATGTAACCGCCGCCAAGCACGATCAGTTCGCCCGGCAGCTTGTCCATTTCAAGGAAACCCCGGCTTTCGACTATCGCCTTCGACTTTGGCAGGAATGAGGGCATGATCGAGGTGGAACCCGTGGCAATGATCGTTTTTGCGGCGCTGATCGTAGTAGGCTTCGATTGTGCGTCCGTTCTGGCGATCCTGATCTTGTTCCGGCTTTCGAACGAGGCGGTTCCGGTAAATACCGTTACACCGTTCGCCTTGAGAAGCTGACCGACGCCGTCCTTGAGCTGAGTGACGACTTTGCCCTTGTGTGCCATCATCGCGCTGAAATCCACGGTGGCTTTCCCGGCTTTAACGCCGATCTTTTCCGCATCCGGCAGGGAAGCAAAGACCCCCGCGGCCGCGACAAGGGTTTTGGTGGGAATACAGCCCCAGTTGAGGCAAGTGCCGCCGAGCTGTTCCCGCTCGATTATCGCCGTTTTTGCCCCGAGTTGAGCCGCCCTGATCGCCGCCGGATAACCACCCGGACCTGCACCGATAACTGCTATATCAAACGTTTCCATGACTCGATATCCTCCAATTTGGTTTTGATGGCATTCACGAACCTTGCGCCCACCGCTCCATCAATGAGCCGGTGATCTGCTGAAAGAGTCAGCTTCATCAGCGACCTGATTACAATACGGTCATCCTTAACCGCCGGCTTTTTCATCGTGGTTGCGACGGCGAGAATGGCGCCTTCACCGGGATTGATGATTGCCCCGAAATTCTCGACATTCAGCATACCCATGTTTGACAGCGTGAAAGTGCTGCCGCTCATTTCGTCCGGCGCCAGTTTGCCGTCGCGCGCCCTGGCTGCCAGATCGGCAGCCCGGTCGTGCAGCTCCCTGACGGAAAGGTCATCCGCATCCCGTATAACCGGAACCACGAGCCCTTTTTCAAGGGAGACCGCCAGGCCTAGATGCACCTTGCTGTGCCACCAGATGCTTTTCCCGTCAGTCGTGCTGTTCACATCCTTGAATTCGGACAGCGTGGCGATCAGCGCCTGCATTATAAAGTCCGTGACGGTGTATGGGTGACCTTCCTCCTTTAGCCGCATTCTGAACGCGAGAAGATCCGTCATGTCCACTTCCACTGTTGTGTAGAAATGCGGAGTGGAGGTAAAGCTTTGCGTCAGGCGTTGCGCGATAACCTGGCGCATTTTGCTCATGGGCGCGGGTTTTTCCGCAATCGCGCGTTCGACATCGCCTGCCATGATACGTCCGCAATCGCCGGTTCCGTGCACACGCAGAATATCTATGCCGTTTTTAGCGGCCAGCGTTTTAGCGGCCGGTGATATGCGCAGCTTGTCATAGCCGGCGGCATCGAGATACGCCAGGACATCTTTTTCCACGATGCGTCCTTCAGGCCCTGTTCCCTTAATCGCGGCGGGGTCAATGACCTTTTTCGAGGCCAGTTTCTTCGCTCTCGGGCTGATCCTGAACATGGCAGGCGCCTGGGCAGCCTGCTGCACTGGCGCAGGGGCAGGGGAGCCTGCCATCGGCGCCGGTTCCATGGCCGCGCGCTGCGTGGAAACCGGTGCAGAAGTCCTGGCTTCCTTCGCGGCAGGTGTTGCCTTTGGCGAGATTTTCACATCGGGAATGATGTCGCCCGGGTTGCCCATGAACGCCACGGGCGTCTGCACCGGCACTGTATCGCCTTCCTTCGCTATTATCTTCAGAAGGGTGCCGTCGAGAAAGCTCTCGACTTCCATCGTGGCCTTGTCGGTCTCGATTTCAAAAAGCACGTCGCCGCGCTTTATCGAATCGCCTTCCTTCATGCGCCACTTGACGATCGTACTTTCCTCGACCATCTGGCCGAACTTCGGCATTACTATCGGCTGTGCTTGGGCCATTTTCAGCTCTCCTTACAGAATCGCCCTGGCTGCCGCCGCTATGTCGCCGGCATTGGGCAGGAACACTGCTTCAAGTATGTGCGACTGGGGCGCTATGCCGTTTTTTGCGCCGACACGCTTGACCTGCGCGTCGAGGTAATCGAACGCCTCGTCCTGTATGGTCGAGGCGATTTCGGCGGTGTAACTGCCGATATGGATCGCGTGGCTCGATACTACGCACCGTCCTGTCTTGCGCACCGAGCGCAGCACTGTTTCGATGTCGAGCGGTACGAGTGTGCGCAGGTCAATGACCTCCGCCGATACCCCGTCTTTTTCGAGCATTTCCGCCGCCTTCAGTGAATCAGGCACGGCCGGCCCCCATGCGACAAGCGTAATATCCGAGCCCTGCTTCCGCACTTCGGCCACACCGATCGGAATGAGGTAATCGTCTTCCGGTACCGCGCCTTCGACGCCGTACAGCAACTGCGATTCCACGAACATCACGGGATTGTTGTCCCTGATGCACGATTTCAGCAAGCCTTTCGCGTCGTAGGGCGTGGATGGATAAACAACCACCATGCCAGGTATATGGCAGAACATGGATTCGAGCGTTTGTGAATGCTGGCCGCCGTAACCCTTGCCGCCGCCAACCGATGCCCTGACAACCATCGGAACCTCTGTCTGCGCCCCGGACATGTAATGCCACTTGCCGGCCTGGTTCGATATCTGGTCCGAGGCCATCAGCGCGAAGTCCATGTACATCAGTTCCACAACCGGCCTGAGCCCGGACATTGCCGCGCCTACCGCTGTGCCGCATATGCACGCCTCGGATATCGGCGTGTTGAACACGCGATCCCGGCCAAACGCCTCGAGGAGACCTTTTGTCGCCTTGAACGCGCCGCCGTAATCCGCCACGTCCTCCCCGTAGAAGATCACCCGGTTGTCGCGCTGCATTTCCTGTACCAGCGCCTCCTTGATGGCGTCCCGGTATGTCAGCTTTCCGTCCTTGCGCTTGATGGCGGGCACTTCCTTGTAGATCTTAACGGCCTTGTTCTGTGCCGGGACTTCATTGCACACCGTATCGGTGTACATATACTTGAGCACATCGGCCGGGGCCGGGTCCGCAGCAGCCGCGGCACGCACAGCCGCCCGTGCGTTCTGGTCCACGATCTTCTTTTCGATTTCAGCCGCGCGTTCGGCGGTGATTATGCGATTCGCTATCAGTTGTTTCTTAAGCGTCTCGATAGGATCCACGGCTTTCCATGCCGCCTCTTCTTCCTTTGTGCGATACTCAGTGCGCGGGTCCGTGAGCGAGTGCCCGTAGTACCGGTAAGTGTCCGCATCAATGAACACGGGGCCTTCGCCCTTGCGGCATATTTCCGCAGCCTTCACCACGGCGTCTCTTACTGCCAGGACATCCATGCCGTTCACGACCTGCGTGTGCATGTTGTTGTCCGAGAAACCGGCCGGGCGGCGGGCCATGTCTGAAATGCCCATCACCTCGTTGTCCGACCGGTGGGTCATGCCGTAATGGTTGTTTGTGACGAAGAATATGATCGGAGTGCCGAATTTGTGCTCCGCCATTTCGTTGGTGAACTGGTGCTGGGCTGCCCAGTTGAGCGATTCCAGTACCACGCCATTCGCATAGGCGCCGTCGCCGGCGAAGCAGCACACCACTGAGCCGGACTTGAGATACCGGTGAGCCATTGCGGCACCGGTTGCTATCGGAACGCCGCCGCCGACTATGGCGTTGGCTCCCAGATGGCCGATCGAGAAGTCCGCGATATGCATGCCGCCCCCGCGCCCCTTGCAGTAACCGTCTTCCTTGCCGAACAGCTCGGCGATCGTCCGGTACACGTGCTCCTCGAGTGCATCCCACAGCAACTGCGTCTTGTCGGTAGCCTTGGAGTGGGGTACGCGGGCCTTTAATTGCGCCTCGTTCATGCTGCGGATCGCGACTGTTCCCTTGGCAAGGCTGTCGCCGTGGCCGCGGTGGGTGCTGGTTATCTTGTCCAGGAACGCCAGTGCGCTGCAGGCTCCTACCGATGTCGCTTCCTGGCCGATGGACACGTGGGTCGGGCCGCGATAATTGAATCCGTTGATTGGCTGGTACATGCCCTGGCGGAGCTTTACGATCATTTCTTCAAGTTCGCGGATCATCAACATGTCCTCGAACAGGGCGACGGCGTTATCCTTGGATATCCCGCCGGACGCGAGTTCGCATTCCAGGTTGCCCTTGTATGTATAGGCGCGAATTTTCCCGCAGTCCGTTTCGTACGGCTTGAAGTCCGGCCTGGAATTGCTGAGATAATTTGGATCGTGACTCATTCTTGGTTTCCTTTCTGTTTGTTGGCACTTCAACTTACAATGATTTTAATCCCTTTCTTGCGCAAATCCCCTAGGATGGTCTTATCGGCGCGTTTATCGGTTACGAGGATGTCAATGTCCCCGATGCGCCCGAACTGGGAAAGCGCTACCTTGCCGATTTTTCCGGCGTCTGCAAGAACAATCACGCTCTCGGCCCTGGACAAAACCATGTTCTTCGTGAACGCCTCGTCCGGGTCCGTGGTGGTAAGGCCGCGGTCTGGGGAGAGCGCAACGGTTCCCATGAAGGCTTTCTGAACATTGATGGAGCCCAGCATGGCGGTTGTGAGTGTTCCGACCATGGTCTGGCTTAGTCTGCGCAACTGGCCGCCTGTCAGCATGAGCCTCGGTCCGCGGCCTGAAAGTTCGATCGCGGCGCGTAGCGAGTTGGTGAAGACGGTCAAGTCGCTTCGTGCTGCGAGAATCCGGGCCAGTTCCAGCACGGTGCTTCCGCCGTCGAGGTAAATAGCGTCGCCTTGCTCGATCAGTTCGGCCGCAGCCTCGGCGATACGGCGTTTTTCTTTCGCGGCAATGGACGCCTTGTCGTCGAATAGCGGCTCCTCTATGCGGGACTGCACGCTCACGGCCCCGCCATGTACCCTGCGGACCAGTCCCTGGGATTCGAGCGTGTCGAGGTCCCTGCGGACCGTCGCCTGTGACGCATCCAGTTTCTCGCAGGCATCCAGGATGCTCAGGACACCCTGTTCCCTGATCAGCGAGCGGAGCCGCTCCTGGCGTTCCGCCGCAAGCCGCGAATGTAAGTGGGTCGCCTTCATTTGAAAGAAGTTGCAAATATCTACTCAAATACCAATCAAGGTCAATCAAAATCAATCAGAAAAATCAGTCGGGATATGTGCCGGAAATGTAACTGATCAGGTATCCGGTTATGACTCCTGGCTACATGGGCAGTTATAAGGAACTCACCGGCAGTAAGCGCTATTTCTCCGCGCTTTGAGCGGGACCGCGCTGCGGAATTTACTTGCACCAATTAACGCTCAGCGCAGGTAGCCCACCGATTTCAAGGCGCGTTCCTGGTCAGCGCTGAGGATGAGGCGATCCTGTCCGGCCCGGCCGGATTGCCTCGAGTCCTGCCAATTCCGGAGATCGGCGGTCAGCCTGTTGGCAATTTCCGGCTCTGTCGCGGCCAGATCCAGGGTTTCCCCGGGATCGTTAGCAATATCGAACAGGTTCGTGGTGCAGCGCTCGCTGTTTACTATGAGTTTGTATCGGCCGTCATAGATACTGCGCCAGTAGCCGAACGTACTGACAATTGATCCGTGTAAAGGCTCGTTTTTTTCGATTGCCGGACGAAGGCTGCGACCCTCTAACTGCAGCCCGTTTGAAGGAATGCCGGCATAGTCAAGTATCGTTGGCAGGATATCGAGGTTTTGGACGGGCTGCGTCCTTTTCGCTGGAGGAACAGAAGGCAGGTGGACGAGCAAGGGCACTTTCAAAAGAGCATCATAAACCGAATGGCCGTGTTTCACGTTATTGTGCTCCATGAACTCCTGGCCGTGATCAGAGATAACGGCAATGATCGTGTTGTCGAGCAGGCCGGCAGAAGCAAGGTCGTTGGTCAGGCCGGCAAAATACTTGTCAAAAGCGGCAATCTGGTTGTCGTACAGATCGATTAGATGCTGAATATCCCCGCTGGTAATATCAACCTTAGGGCCGTTGGCATAGAGCATGTCAGCGATCGGATTCGGATTGCCTTTGCGTATAAAATCCTTGCCGTTGTATGGTTTTGCAAATTTGTTCCTGGCGCCGTGCTGCACATACGGGTCATGGGTATCCATATAATGGAGGAAAAGGAAAAAAGGCGGAGTGAGCCGGTCGTGCCGGTTTTTAACGGCCCGATTGATTCTTTCCCCGTTTCGCCACGGGTATTCCTCGAATTTATCGAAACCGGCGCCGAAGCCGCCGTGAGGGTTGAAAATGGACTTTGTGGCAAGGACAATAGGACTGGCTGACACGGCCATTGTCTTGTAGCCGGCATTTTTCAGGATGGTTGCAAGGGACGGGATGTTTGCAGGAATTCCGAAATTGTCGGCCGGGAACATCTCCGGCATCCGTGAAGTCAACAGCGAATTGGCCGATGGGAACGTTGCGCTGGACTGGCTGCGTGCATCGGTGAAAAGAACCGCTCCGGCTGCAAACTGGTCAAGGTTGGGACTGGTCGGTCTGGAATAGCCATAGCATCCAAGATGGTCTGCGCGCAGCGCATCAGCCAGAATCAGAATGACATTCGGTTGCTTCTTGCCGGCTGTCGAGGTGAGCTTCAGCGTCACGATTATTGCTGCAGCGCCCGCTGCCAGCAAGGCGCATATCGCCATGAAACGGAAGAGCAGGGGATTGGTCCTCATTTTCGTCTGTTCATCGGATAGTGCCATGAATCCGTCTCCAGTCAGCCGGCGCAGCAATAATCGTTATTCAAAGTAACTGCCCGGTTTTACAGGAAGCGATCCGGACAGTTGTCAGCCAAGATGGTTACTGCTCAGGTAGTCAGGAGCCATGTGAAGGCTGGCGTCAAGCTTGTTTGGGCCACGACCAAGGTCGGGCCCCACTGTAAGCGCTATTCTGAATCCTGCCGACCCGCCGGCGCCGTGAAGCGCGCAGGCTGGACTCCTGAATTCTGGATACCTGAACAGGTATCCAAGATGTAGTATAAGGGATGAACAGTCAAGCTTGAGGCAGGGCATATATCATCAGCGGGCAGGGCGATTGTCCGGACTGGACTTGCTTAAAAAAACGTTCCCGCGGCGCGCAAGCGTCGCGGGAACGGGATGCAGTATCTTTTTTCGTTTTATTGTGATTTGGCAGCAATTGTTAAAATTTTCGCGCGATTCCTATTGTTCCGAATAATTGAGTCTCCTGATTCGGAAGAACCTTGGTATCAAGCGAGCCCGTATAATTTACGCCCAGCGTCAAATCGGTTTCCGGATCGGCGGCATATATTGCCTTTACTCCGAGCAGGTATTCCCGGAGACCGAATTTACCGTTGGCCGCCCAATCCTTGCCGCAGCATGCGGCCAGTGCCGATCCGTCGAGCTTCCATTTTTCGGACAAGGCGCTCGAATATGCCAATGACATGGTCGCGTAAATGTCGGTCATTACGTCCAGGTCATAATAGACAGTTGCCGCGACCGAGAACTTTTCGCAGAGAGGTGTCGCAACCGAGGCGAAGATCTCCCTGGTTTCCTCTAGCGCCGGCCCTGAATTATCCGGTTGCCCTGGAAATTGATAATCAATCAGGCCAACTGCCAGGTCGAATCTTCCGGCTTTTCTGGAGTACGTAAATGTCAGGTCAACTTCGGAGAAGTCGCCCTTTCTGAACGTTCCATTATTGTCGCCGATATCAATATTTCCCCAGAATCCCAGACGGAAATTGCCGTAAGAGATATCGACTGAAGGTTGAGCGACCGGGTCGTTGTTGATACTGAGTCCCCTCCAGATGTAACCGGAAGAGACGTCAATGCGGCCGATTACATCTGCCGCATCGGCCGGCAGAATAGCCGGGAATAACAGTGTCAGCAATAATGTGCATATTTTCTTTGTCATGTTCTTTATCTCCTTTATCAGTCTGTCGTTTCACCCGATCGCCACTCTACCGGTTTCACCGGTTCGCACCCTTACCAGCGACACTATGCCCATTGCCATGAAGCATTGCATCAGAATGGACAGCACGTTCTTTTTGCGCACCAGCCCACCGTAGAACAGCGCAAGCCCCGGCGTCATCAGCATTACAAGCGCCGC
>Ga0172375_10009976_pt1 | contig 12403 bp, 9 predicted proteins | sample LakKiv1m_FD_114537 | JGI IMG/M metagenome (GOLD analysis project Ga0172375, IMG submission 114537) | Freshwater microbial communities from Kabuno Bay, South-Kivu, Congo - kab_092012_11.1m | ecosystem: Environmental > Aquatic > Freshwater > Lake | place: Democratic Republic of the Congo... | reverse complement strand
GAAATTGCCGGCCTGCAAACGGAAAAAGTCATCGCAATTCCCAAATAACCAAAGCGGGTCCTTTGGGAGCATGACACTTTCCAACAACTTTGCGCTGTAATGATGGAAGCGGGATAAATTTATCCCGCTTTTTCCACCACCACGGTGGCCTCGGTGAGCAGGGCGGCGATCGCACCGATGGCCGCCAGCGTGGGCGCCAGCAGAACGCCGACCACGCCAATCGTAAGCGGGATTTCCATCACGACCTTGCCGTCCTTGTCCTTGATAATGATGCGGCGGATGTTGCCTTCGTGCAGCAGGTTTTTGATCTTTGCAAGCAGGTCTTCGCCGTTGACGCGGAATTCTTCGGTGTGAACCTTTTCTTCGGACATGTCAGCCTCCAAAACTTGGTCTATTGTCAAGTGACTCTACGCCAGTCCCTGTTTTGGGTTGCAGGTTTAGATCAATTGATGGTCACGCAGGATGCCTGTAACCGCCTGCCTGCAATCAGCCATGGCCTTTTCGCGCCACCTTTCCTCAACGGGGAAGAACAACCCTTCGTATTCTTTTCTCACGGCGTTGCGGAGCGCGTCCGTTTTTGCGCCGTGTTGAAACAGGCGGTTTTCCAGAATCGTGACGCGCATACTGCGGATTTGCATCGGAAGCGAAGCGCCGAACGTGCCGAATTCAAAGCAGGTGGCGAACAGTTTTTTCGACGGATATTTTTCGTCGCGCAGTCGGTAGAAATATTCGGTGATGTCGCCCGTGACAGTGTAAAAATCGGAGGGGGTGGCGGCCACGATCAGCGGATAGTTAAAGCGCCGCGTCAATTCCGGGCCCGAGGCCGGCTCCCGCGTCGAGTTGACCATGCTCATCTGATAGCGCGGCCCGTAACCTGTGTGCATGTCGAGGTGGATGACCTGCCCGTACTCGTCCAACGTGCGTTGGAAAAGTCCGCGCATGACTCGCGTGCTTTCCTGCGTGGCATCCCCGCCAAACTGCACGCCGCGCGGGTGGCGATACTGTCCGCTCAACGTGCCCTGGCGGATGCGGAGAATGCCCAACTTGACGAGATTCCCAAGCAGGCGCGCGACGAAGGCAATGTCGCTGGCAAACAGATTCGCGATGGGACGCAGCGGATTCAACAATGGGATCAGCGGCTCGTAATCGGGGTTGACCTTCGGGTCGAAGTTTTCGTCCCAGACGAAGTTGCGGTTCAAGTCCACGTTGTTTTCGTTGTAACGGCGGCGGTTCTTCATGCCGAACGGATTGACCGCGTGGACAAGGAGCAGGCCCGTGTTTTCAGAATTGAGTCCTGGCGCGAACTCGTCCATGAAAATTTTGAGCATGGCCGAGCCGACGTAGCCCTCGATGCCGTGCAAGCCCGTCGAGACGACGACGAGATTATCCTTTTTGCGCGGCACAGCCCAGGCGCAGTCAATGCTCAGGGACGGGTCGGTTTTTAGCGGATGAGACTCAAGGCGAGAGTCTGCCCATTTGGCGCGAATCGCCTCAAAGTCCTGCATGAAGCGGGCGCGGGAGGCGTCATATGATTCGGGGAAGAGAGAGTCCATTAGAATGGTCCAAAGTTAATCGCAACCGCAATCCCCAAAAATACAACGGTGGCGAGGATGACCCACAGCCAGAGTTTGGCCGTCCAGCGGATCCACTTGGGATAACTGACGACGGTCAGGCCGAGGCTGATGAGCAGGACGGGGTTGGTGGGGTAGGCCAGGTTGGAGAAGCCGTCGCCGAAGATGTAGGCGAGGACGGCGGTCTGGCGGGTGACGCCGACCAGTTCGGCCAGCGGCAGGACGATGGGCATCATCAGGAAGGCCTTGGCTGAACCCGAGGCGATGAAGAATTCGATACCGAGCGCCAGCGCGTATACGACGAGGGCCGCGGGGAACCCGCCGAGTTGCTGGAAAGGTTCGGCCGCGGCGTGCAGGATGGTGTCGGTCACGCCGCCGCTGTCGATGATGTAGCGGATGCTGGCCGCCATGAGGATGAGCGGGACGGAGGGGGCGAGCCCGCCCCAGCCTTCAACCAGTCCCTGCCAGACTTTTTTGCCGCCCGCACCGGAGAGGAAGCCCGCGCCCAACCCGCCGACGAGGAAGAGGATGCCGACAATGGGCAGGGCATAAGCCGAGATGGCCGGGACGAACGGCCCGGCCAGCATGACCGCGAAAATGAACAACAAAAAGAAACCGAAGAAACTCATGGCGCGGTTCTGTTTCACGTCCTCCTGGATAAAGGAGGCGTCCATGACCTTGAATTTTTCGCGCTCGGCCTTGTCTTCGGCATGGACCAGCGAGGCCGTCGGGTCCTTGTCGATCTTGCGGGCATAGCCGGAAAGGAACCACATGAAGATGAGATAGATGACTGCAAAGACGAGGATGCGCAACCACGCGCCCGAGAAGAGCGGGAGTTCGGCCAGTTGCTGGGCCACCCCCAGCGTGTACGGGTTCGAGATGGCCGCCGAAAATCCCAGGTTCGTGGCCAGGATGGACATGCCCAATCCCACCAGCGCATCCCAGCCGAGCGAGTAGGCGAGCGCGATCATCACCGGCACGAGCAGGACAACCTCTTCGAACGTGCCGAGCGTCGCGCCGAGGAACATGAAGGCCAGCGAGACCATCCACAACAGCAGGTATTTCCGTTCGCGGAAACGGCGCACGATGCGGCCAATGAAAGCGCGCAACGTTCCCGTCTTGTCCATCACCGCGAACGCGCCGCCTGCGAAGAACAACACGACGATAATGACGATGACGGTCAGTCCGCTGGAACTGCCGAGGACTTCGATGGGCGCGATGAACCAGCGCCAGATGGGGTAGTCGGGACGTTCGATTAATTGAAAGGAATTGGGGTCGATCGTTTCGCGTCCGTCCACTTCGAGACGGGTGTACTGTCCCGCGGGGATGACGAGGGTGAGGATCCCCGCTATCATCATCAGGACGAACAGGATGGACAGCGACTGGATGAAGGCTCGCTGGCTGATCTGGGCACCGGCTTTTTGTTCCATGGGAGGCTCCTGTGATATTTATTAGTCTCTATCGGAAATAACATGCAGACACCGTCCCGTTTGGGGTTTAATGGCAACCTTCGGGACGTTTTTCCTGGTGATCGCAACGACATGAAGTTATTCAAACCATTTTTCGTCCAGCGCCGGCCATTCGTCGCTTTGGTCGGCGCGGTCTTTCCAGTTTTCTTTTCCGCTCCACGATTCGATGGTGATGGCGTAGACCGATGTCGCGCGCAATTCCCTGTCTGTGATTTCGCGGTATTCCCGGCCTGCGGTCATGGTGGGGAAGTACTTTGATATGAGGCCGTAAAGTGCGCGGCGGGACTCATCGGGGTCGGTGACGAGACGCGCGGTCCCGAAGACGATGACGCTGTGATACTGGAGTGAAAATTCCAGCGCGACATTGGAAGGGAGCAGTTTTCCCAATTCACTCGCCTCCAAACAGACCTTTGGGTTGGCCTCGATGTTCGAGCGGATGCGCCCCGCAATATTCGAGTGAAAGATGATCTGGTGATTCGTTTCGTCGTACCAAAAAGTGCTTGGGTTCAGGAACGGCTGTCCGTCCCGCGATGTGGCGATGTGTCCCACTTTGGCTTCCCGGAGAAAGGCGCGGATCCAGTCATCTTCGCGTTTAAATTCAGGGAGTCGTTGAAAAGCGGAAGGGGATTGATTTTCGTAGTTGCGGGGCATTTGACGGTCTTTCCCGTATTCTATTGGTTATCGACCAGCAGGTATTTGTACCATGCCCATTGAGCGGTGTAACTGCCGATTAATACAAGAGCCAGTATAAACCAGCCCCAAATGGCGATTTCGCCAAGCGCCAGCAGGAGGAAATATGCCGACGCGGCGGCTGTGATTGCGCCAAGAAATGAGACCTCGATTGCCATCAGATTTGCGATGCTGTACGGTTTGTCTGTCGGCGGGAGGGATTTCAATCTCCATTTGAATGCAGGTTCGATTTCCTTGTTGTGCTTGATATAAAAATCCTTGATGGTATTCATCGCTTCCGCGGCTTCGTGCCAGGCGGCGCGCAGGCGGGCGAGTTGCGCCAGCGTCAGGGATCCGAGGATGGTGAGCACCAGGAACAAGCCCGCAAAAGGAAGCGCGAAGTTCTTTATATCCGTGGTCGAGAAGATCGAGCCGAGGATGGCCGCGACGAGGGAGCCAACCGAAACGAAATAAAATGAGGTCACGCGGGAACGGTCTTCATTTGCCTGGAAAGCGGAGTCGGTGATGTAGTTGAATTCCGCCTCGAGGATGGAATTGGGGTCGAGTTTTTGTTTTGAAGCCATGTGGATTCTCCTGAACCGGATTCATTTGGACTTAAGCGTCAATTGCCCACTCACCGGCGCGCATGACCGGTTCGGTTGAGCCGTCTTCCTTGATGCCGTCAATATCCATTTTTGATGAGCCGATCATGAAGTCCACGTGCGTGAGGCTGACGTTGCCGCCGTTTTGGATGAACTCCTCGTCGGTCAATTCCTCGCCGCCGGTCAATGTGAAGCGATAGGCGCGGCCGATGGCAATGTGGCAGGATGCGTTCTCGTCGTAAAGCGTGTTGTAGAAAAGGTGTCCGCGTTTCGCAATGGGAGAACTGGCCGGGACGAGCGCCACCTCGCCGAGATGCGCCGCGCCTTCGTCTGTTTCGATCAGTTGTTTCAAGACCGCTTCGCCGTTTTTTGCATGGGCTTTGACGATTTTGCCCTTTTCGAAGGTGACCGAGAAATCCTCGATCAATGTGCCGCTGTAACTTAGCGGGAAAGTGGCCTGCACCGTCCCTTCCACGCGGCTGCGGTCAGGCAGGGTGAAGACCTCCTCGGTCGGCATGTTGGCGGTGAAAACAATACCGTTTTCGGCCAGTGATTGTGCGCTGATCCATTTATGTCCGCGCGGCAGGCCGATGGTCAGGTCTGTGCCGGGGGCTTTGTAATGCAGGGCATGATATTGCCTGGCTTGCAGGTGATTGGCGCGGTTGCGAAGTTTGGCAATGTGATCTTCCCATGCCCGGACCGGGTCGGGCTGGTCCACGCGTGTTGCCTCGAAGATGGCCGCCCATAATTTTTTCTCCGCCTGCTTCGGTGTCAGGTCCGGGAAGATTTTCCCCGCCCACGCCTGGCTTGCGCCTGCAATGACGCACCAGTTGATCGCATTGCGGGAGACGGACGCGCTCACCGGCGACCAGTTCTTCAGGTGTGTTTTTTGCATTCCGCCGATAAAGTCAGGGTCCAGCCCCTTCAGGATGTCCGGGTTGTGACAGGCAATGGAAAGCAGGGCGTCGCCGTGTTCGATCATGTTGGTCAGCGCGTTGATGTGCCAGGCGGAGTATTCACCTGTGGAATCGCGCGGGGCCATTTCGGCGCGCAGGCGGAGCATTTCCTCGTCGCCCCAGATAACGTCAACGAAACGCGCCCCTGCCGCGTACGCGGCACGCGCAATCTCCCGAACGAGGGGGGCGGAATGGACGGGTACGCCGCGCGTTGTCCCGTTGTTGATGATCAAGCGCTGCCCGGCGCGCAAATTAAGACCAATCTTGACGACCAGTTCGGCATACTTTTTCAGGTTTTCATCGAATGAAGGCATGGGGAATCCTTGGAAGAAGAATAGACACTCATTTTACTACGCCGCCAAATTAGCGTCCAACCTGACTGTGAGGCATTTGATTAAATGGCTCACCTTACGCAGAACGTCCCGAAGGTTCCCGTAATTTAGGCTTGCTTTCTGCCCAAACCTTCGGGACGGTGTGTAACATCAGTAAATAATGTTCCGCCTGATCGATCTGGTTTCATCGGGAAAACAACCTTTTCAACCCAAGGTGTTATATACTATGGAGATAGCCTTCCCAAAACCTTCCGTCAGGAGCCCAGAATGCTCGTCATCGAGAAAATTGACACAGATAACAAGGCGCAGGTCAGGCGTTTTGTGGAATTGCCCTACCGCCTCTACAAGGATTGCCCACAGTGGGTGCCGCCTCTGAATGTGGATGCTTACAACCAACTTAATCGCAAAAAGCACCCGTTCCACGAACATTCGGATGTGGAATTCTTTCTGGCCGTGCGCGACGGGCGTGACGTGGGACGGATTGCCGCCATCGAGAATAAGCCATTCAATAAATATCACAACACCCAAAAGGCCGATTTCTATTTCTTCGAGTGTGAAAACGATCCCGAGGCTGCGACGGCCTTGTTTGATGCCGTCCAGGCATGGGCAAAAGCACGCGGCCTGGACACACTGGTCGGGCCGAAAGGCATGGGGCCGCTGGATGGTTACGGAATCCAGGTCTTTGGTCATGAGCACCGCCAGACGATGACCATGCTCAATTACAACCTCCCCTATTACCAGTCGCTGGTGGAGGCGCAGGGTTTTGTCAAGGAGGTGGATTTTGTCTCGTGCTATTTGCCCGCCGATAGTTTCAAGATCCCCGAGCGCGTCGAACGCATCGCAAAGCGGGCGATGGAGCGCGGCTATTTGGGCGTCAAGAGATTTAAGAACAAAAAAGAACTACTCCAATGGGCGCCAAGGATTGGCGAGGCCTACAACAAGGCCTTCGTCCGCAACTGGGAATATTATCCCTTCACCCCGCGCGAGATCGATTTCGTGGTTGAGAATATTATGACGGTTGCAGACCATCGCCTGATCAAGATCATTGTCCACGACGATGAAGTGGTTGGTTTTTTGTTCGCCTTCCATGATGTATCCGCCGCGCTGCAGCGCGCCAGGGGCAAACTCAACCCGTTCACGCTGGCGGGCTTGCTGCTCGAAATGCGACGCACGAATAAGGTTGTGGGGAATGGCATGGGTATTTTGCCCGAGTTCCAGGGTCACGGCGGCAATGCCATCCTGTACTACGAAATGGGGCAGACCCTGCTGGGCTTCAACCAGTTCCAGCATGTGGAGATGACCCAGGTGGCTGAGACCACCGGGCAAATGCGCGCCGACCTCAAGAACTTGAACGGCGTGGAATATAAGAATAACCGCGTTTACAGGAAGAGCCTATAATCTTGTCGAAGGTCGAAGGTCGAAAGTCGCATGACCTTTGACCTTCGACTTTTGACTCCCAACAGGAGACATCATGCACCACCCCCTCGTCTTCGTCCCCCCCGAAAAACGCAAGCCGCTCTTTCTTGCGTTTCTCGCGTTGACCTTCATCCTGTTCGCCGTTTTCAGGGTTTTGGACCAGCCCCTGCGGACCTCCGCCGCGCCGAATGGGATAGTCTCGTATGAACTTGCAGGCTCGCCCGCCGGGGCAGAATCCATCCTTGCTTCGTGGGATGCCCGGGCGCAGATTTTCGCGGCTTTTGGTTTGGGGATCGACTATCTATTCATGCCCGCCTATTCGCTTGCGTTGGCTCTTGGCGTACTGCTTGCCGTGGGAAAATTCAAAGGGTTGATGAAATCCCTCGGCGCGGCGGCAGGCTGGGGGGCGGTCGGGGCCGCCCTGTTCGACGCCGTGGAAAATTATGCGCTGTGGCGCATCCTGATCGGTGAAATTACATCACCGTATCCTGAAATTGCCGCGCTGTGCGCATCGGTCAAATTCTTTTTGCTGGCCTTCGGGATTTTGTACGGACTGGCGGGCTGGATTTTGCCGCGGCGACCCTAGATTTGCAATGTCACGGGCATGCTCATTCCTTGAGACTCGCCCTCGGCAGGTTTGCTAAGCGGCAGCAATACGTGGAATTGACTGCCCGGAAAATGGATTTCATCATAACCGGGGCTTTCCACCCAGATGCGCCCGCCATGCGCCTCGACAATGCCTTTTGCAAGGGCCAGTCCCAATCCCGCCCCACCGCCCTTGAACCGCGTTTTACTGGTGGAGTGTTTGCCCAATTCACCGGGTTGGAAGAATTTTGTAAAAATGATTTCGCGTGAATTGGGATCCACGCCCACGCCCGAGTCGCTGACAATGATTTCCACGCCGCCTTCGGGCAGGTCCACCAGGTGTGGAATGGAACGGCCCGTGATGGCGATTTTGCCTTCGTTTGGAGTGAATTTTATGGCATTGCTGACCAGGTGCTGGAACAATTTTCGCAATAAGTTTGCATCCGCCTTGACGTGCGGGAGCAATGGGAATTCCAGTTTCAGGGAGAGGCGGCGTTCCTTGATTGTCCTGCCCTGCGAATTGCATACTTCCCGGACCAGTTCACCCAATTCCACGGGGAGCAGGTGCGGCTGGAGTGTGCGCGCGTCGAGTTGGGCGATGTCGAACATCGAATCCATCACCTGGTGCAGGCGGAGCGTCCCATCGTAAATTCCGGTCATGACCTGTTTGAAATTCGGGTCGAGATTGGAATCCTCCAGTAACATTTCGGTGTAGCCTTTGATGACGGTCAGGGGTGTGCGTAACTCGTGCGATGCAATGCTGATGAAGTCTGATTTTGCCTGGTCGAGCCGTTCCAGGTCGCGATTATTCTTCTCGAGGTCGCGGCGCGCCTGCCGCAATTCCGTATTCAGCCGCATGAGGTTATCCACCAGCCGCGCGTTTTCGAGGGCGACAGCCGTTTGATTTGCCAGCGCGGACAGGGTCACAAGGTCTTCCTCCGTGTAGCGGTTGCCGCTCAGTTTCGACCCAAATGCCAGCAGGCCAATCCATTGTTTCTTGGCGAAGATGGGAACGTACACCTCGGTTTGCAATCCGTTGAACCACTCGCGTTCGACGGTCGAAGCAGACCGATATATCGGAAGCAGGTCGAGGTCGTATTGAAGAAGCGGGCGTTGTTCGCGCAAAAAGTAGGATGCGATGGGGCTGTCTTCATTCATTTCCACTGTCACGATTTGCCTGTCCTCGGGCGTTTGGGCGGAGTGTAGTTTGAAGGTTCTCCGTCCTTCGACATCCCGGTCGATGTTTACGAGGAAGAGAAAGCCGCGCTCGAGCCGCATTACCTCCAGCGTGATTCCAACCGCCACGCTGGCCAGGCGGTCCATATCCAGGATGTTGCTGACGCTCTGGCTGTACTCGTGAAGCGTACGGCCCGGGTTGTATTGATCGGCTTTCAGCCACGTTCCAACAACGCGCCGCACCCCGCTGACGAGCGGGGAAAAAATCAATGCCAGCAGGAGTGAAATCATCGCGCCGGCCAGCAATGGGTTGAAGTTGGGCGTATTTCTAAATATGGCCTGGAGCAGTGAAAACCCGCCCACATACATCCCAACCATGAGCAGCGTGGAAATTGCATATCCAAGCACGCGCCTCATGATTTGGCGCAGGTCGGGCAGGTGATGAGTGCAGACAACATAGGCCATGATGATCGCCACACCCAGGCGCAATGGGTGGCCGATGAGCGCGAAATTTGCAAAGAGCAATATGTCGTTGACCAGCATCAATATGAAAACGGGGGACCAATAATTCAGGCGGTTGCGGAAGAGCGGCTGCCGCGCCTGCCGCCCCGCGTTGCTGATCGTAATGATCGCACCAGTTGTAAACATCAACGAACCAAGCACAGCCCAGCCCGGACCCAGCCGCGCGCGCGGCAGGAGTAAAGCGCCGTCCGTCCATACCGGGTCCGGCAGGTTGAACGCGTTGAGCAGGAACAACGCCAGCGCCGCGCCCCAGACAACCCCGGCGCCAAACCATACCCACCAATTCTCGCGCCGCAGGAACGCCTGCAAGGTGAGCATCATGATGAAGGCCAGCGCCAGCGCGCCATAAATTTCAAAATCCTGGAAAGCCTGCCTTGAAATTTGGTTCAATTCCCCGTCGCGCCAGAAAGCCTCGCCTGTGCCAAGCGCAAGTGCGGCGAGCGAATACAGGGCCACAAGCCATGCGGCGGCTTCCTGTCCCTCCCGATTTCGAATGGCATAGAAAACCACCGGCAGGTACAGGCTCGAAAGGATCAAAAGAAGGATGAAGCGGATAAGGGCGGAATCAAATTCGAGCATATTAACAAAAGTATAACCTATCAGGCGAAACTTGGGTTATCATTGCCGTATGCTCACATCCCGAACCGCCCGAACCCAATATCATTTTTCCGTGGAATTCTTCCGCCCGGATGGACGCGTGATCTTTGAAAATTATTCGTCCGCCCGTGAATTCGCGTCCCAAATGTCAACGCATCGCGCGGACCCCGTGCCTGCCTCCGATATGTATGCCTTGTACCTGATCGATGAGGCCCTGCGCGTGATCATTCACCGATACGTCCAGCAGAGTCCGGGCGTGTTGAACAGCGCCAGCGCGTATTTGAAGTCGAACCTGGGCGCGGGCATGGAATCCGTGCAGGTGGAGTTTGTGAATGAATTCCCGCCGCTGTCGGTTTATCTTGGGGAAATCACCGCGCGCGAATATTTGTCGCGCGCACCGGGCGAAACAAGGGACGCCACCATCGAGGAAGTATTGTTGGTGAACAATGCCAATCAAAACCCCGCAATTCTTCCATATCTCGAACTCTTTGACGAGAGGCCGTTAAGCCGCTCCGGCGTTTATGCGGAGTTTGTCAACGGCCTGTCCAGTTTTTTCAATGAATTTGCCCTGTCCGCCCCGCAGAAAAATTCCGAGTCGCTGATTGACCTCCTGCGCGCGCCTGCGCTTGCATCGCCGTATTCCCTCGAGGGTCAATTGCAATTCATCATCGATAAATGGGGATTTTTGCTTGGCGAATCATTTATCACTCGAATCCTGCGCGGCATGGACTTCATCCGCGAAGAGGTCGTACGCCATCAGGGGCCGGGACATTTCCATTCGTCGGCGGAAGTCCCAACGTACGGCGGCCAGTCCGAGTACGAACGCTACAGCCCGGATCGTGATTGGATGCCGCGGCTGGTATTGATCGCGAAGAATTCTTATGTCTGGCTCGAGCAACTTTCCCGAAAATACCAGCGCTGGATCCAAACGCTGGATCAGATACCAGACGAGGAATTGGATTTATTTGCGGCGCGCGGCTTCACCGGTTTATGGTTGATCGGCCTGTGGGAACGCAGCCGCGCCAGCCAGCGCATCAAACAACGCATGGGACAGGATGACGCGGTCGCTTCGGCGTATTCGCTGTATTCGTACGATATTGCCAGCGACCTGGGCAGCTGGGATGCGCTCGACAACCTGCGCACGCGCGCCTGGGCGCGGGGCATCCGTCTCTCGGCCGACATGGTCCCAAATCATATGGGAATCGATTCGGCCTGGGTCATGGAGCATCCTGACTGGTTCCTGTCGCTGCCTCATCCACCGTATCCCGCCTATATCTTTAATTCCGAAGATCTATCCGACGACGGACGCGCGGGCATTATTCTCGAAGACCATTATTACGATCACTCCGACGCATCCGTGGTCTTCAAACGCCACGACCGTTCATCCGGTGAGACACGCTATGTATATCATGGCAACGACGGCACCTCCTTCCCGTGGAACGATACCGCGCAACTGGATTACACCAACCCCGCAGTGCGCGAAGCCGTTATTCAGGTCATCTTACATGTGGCGCGGAATTTCCCGGTCATCCGCTTCGATGCGGCGATGACCCTCGCCAAGAAGCATGTCCAACGTCTTTGGTTTCCCGAGCCGGGCGCAGGCGGAGCAATTCCCTCCCGTTCACAATACGGCATGACCAAATCCGAGTTTGACAAAAAAGTCCCCGAGGAATTCTGGCGCGAGGTGGTTGACCGCGTTGCAAGGGAAGTCCCCGACACGCTTTTGCTTGCCGAGGCTTTCTGGTTGATGGAAGGTTATTTTGTCCGCACGCTGGGGATGCACCGCGTTTACAACTCCGCTTTCATGCACATGCTTCGTGATGAAGATAATGCCAAATACCGCATGGCGATCAAGAACACACTGGAGTTCGACCCGCAGATTCTCAAGCGCTATGTGAATTTCATGAACAACCCGGACGAGAAGACCGCCGTCGAGCAATTCGGCGACGGGGACAAATATTTCGGCGTGTGTACCGTACTGTCCACGCTGCCCGGCCTGCCAATGTTTGGCCACGGACAGGTTGAAGGCTTCCGTGAAAAATACGGCATGGAATTCCGCAAACCGAAATGGGACGAGACTCCCAACGAAGGCTTGATCGGCGGACATGACTGGCGCATCTTCCCGATCCTTCACCGCCGTTACCTGTTTGCCGAAGTGGACTTTTTCCAACTCTACGATTTTTTCACGGCCAATGGAAGTGCGGACGAAAATGTCTTCGCTTATTCCAACCGCTTTGGGAGCGACCGCGGGCTTGTCGTTTACCACAATCGATTTGCCGATACACGCGGCTGGATCAAAACCTCGGCCGCCGCGCTCGATAAAAACTCAGGCCGATTGGTTCAAAAATCGTTGGGCGAGGCGCTGGATTTGCCGCATACCGGATTTGCCATCTTTCGCGATTATGTTACGCACCTGGAATACATCCGCTCCTGCAAAGAGATTTGGGATGAGGGTATGTATATCGAATTGGGCGCATACCAATGCCATGCCTTCATGGACTGGCGCTT
>Ga0172375_10009975_pt1 | contig 12403 bp, 7 predicted proteins | sample LakKiv1m_FD_114537 | JGI IMG/M metagenome (GOLD analysis project Ga0172375, IMG submission 114537) | Freshwater microbial communities from Kabuno Bay, South-Kivu, Congo - kab_092012_11.1m | ecosystem: Environmental > Aquatic > Freshwater > Lake | place: Democratic Republic of the Congo... | reverse complement strand
GATCAGGTTGTCGGCGGGCACCGGACCGAGGTTGGCGCGCGCGGCGTCGGCGAAGCGGGCGCGGGTGGACACGTGGATCCGGCTCGAGTCGACGATCTCGCTGAGCCGCTCGATCGTCCCGGTGAGCAGCGGCCGGTCACGGACGACCGGCTGGAACTGCTTGGGTGCGCGGTCGCGGCTGATCGGCCACAGCCGCGAGCCCTGGCCGCCGGCCAGGATGACGGCGATCGGCTCGTCCGAGGTGTCGGTCATGCCTCGATTCCACCACGCCGTGCCCGCCGGCGTCGGGGCAACGGCTCAGGTGCGTCGGAGCAGCGGGCGCAGCATCACGGCCAGGGCCAGCAGCGACCCCGCGACCAGCCCGGACCAGAGCAGGATGGCGCGCGGGGTGCTGAACAGGTCGATCCGCTCCGGGGCCGGCGGCGCCTGGGCGTCCACGCGGACCTCCTGCACGGTCGTCTCGATCCTGCCCTGCCGCCCCACCGTGACCTCTCGCGTCAGCGCGTCGCGTGCCTGGACGACCCCCGCGCCCGACCACGGGTTGTCGACGGTGTCGTCGCGCCCCTCCCCGACGACGGCGCCCTCCGTGGTCGCCTCGAGCCGCGCGACGAGCTGCGCAGGCGTCTCCCGGGGGAACCGCTCGCGCAGCAGCGCCATGACCCCGCTGACCTCGGCGGCCGCCCACGACGTCGCGACCTCCTCGACCTCGCAGACCTGACCGGTGGCGTTGGCGGAGATCGCCCCCAGGGTCGGAGCCGCGACGTCGGTGTCGCGGTTGGGCACGACGTAGGTGCTGGGGTTCTCGTCGCCCGGCGGGGCTGCGCTGACCGCCAGCACCCCGGGATAGTCGGCGGGGAAGACGTCGGCGTCGTTGTCGGGCGTGCCCCTGAAGCCCTCGTCGGAATCGGTGCCCGGCACCACGTTGCCTGCCGCGGCCACGACCACCACGTCGAGCGCCACCAACCGGGCGACCGCGTCCTCGAGCCTGGGGTCCGGCGTGCGCACGGCGAGGGAGATGTTGACGATGTCGACCTGCTGCTGGGGCTGCGCGGCGATGACGGCCTCGATCCCGGCGACGATCCCGGCCGACGTCAGCCGCCGCTCGCCCTGGGCGGTGTCGGCGTCGTCGGCGTCGTAGACCTTGACGTCGAGGACCTCCGCGTCGGGGGCGACGCCGCGCGGTCCTGCGATGAGTCCGGCGACGATCGTGCCGTGCCCGGACATGACCGCGCCGGACACGCCGGGGATCGCCGTCCGACCGGCCACCGCCAGGCCCTCGACACCCACCACCCCGCTGTCGATGACGGCGACCTTCACGCCCCGGCCGGTGGCCAGCTCCTGGGCGCGCTCGACGTGCATCCGCTCGAAGGCGAGGTTGTCCCGCGCGTGGGTGTCGGCGAGGCGCTCGGACTCCGGGACCTCGCCGGGCAGGCAGGGCGCGTCGTGGTCGGCGGCAGCCGGCGCTGCGCCCACGGACACCGCCGAGGCGGCGAGCAGGCCCCCCGCCAGCGACGTACGCAGCAGCGAGCGAGCCATCAGCCGGCGTCCGCCGTCGCGTCCTCGGGCGGTGGCGCGTCGTCGGGCACCCGCCTCGCACGGTTGGTCGAGAGCACGGCACCGGGCTCGAAGAACCTCAGCCAGGAGCTCGGGACGACCGCCGGGTCCACCGAGGAGTAGCCGATGTAGCCGGGCACCTCGGGCCCGTAGAGGGCGTACTTCTGCCCCTTCGTGTCGATGACGAAGGGGGTCCCGCTGTCGGTCGACTCCTCGGAGCCGGAGAGGACGTAGGCCCCGGCGCTGGGCTCGACGTCGACCGCGTGACGGCCGGGGCGCACCTCGGCCTCGACGGGGTCGGCGGGACCGGTCGGGTTGGTCGCCAGGCTGACCGTGGGGGCGGAGCCGGGCTCCGGGTGCAGCACCGCGCACATCGCGCCGCTGCCCACGGCCTGCGGCAGCCCGGAGGGCCACTCCGCGGGGATCTTCGCGTCGCCGAACGACGCGTAGAGCCGGTCCGGGATCTCGACGGCGGGCACGCCGACCACGTCGTAGACCATCGCGGCGAAGTCGTTGAGCCGCTCGGGCTTCTCGTCACCGAGCAGGTAGTGGGTGCCCTCGCTGGAGCGGAGCAGGTCGCCGATGCGGTAGCGCGACAGGTCGGTCCCGGTGTCGCCGTAGGGCACCCGCTCGCCACGGCGGGTCACCCCGAACGAGGTCTCCTCCAGCGGCTCACCGACCCGGAACAGGTCGAGCCACTCCTCGTCGACCTCGGTCGCGGTCGCGGCGAAGCCGAGCCGGTCTCCCACGGTGGAGGCCTGGGTCTCGTCGGCGGGCATGGGGATGCGGTAGGCCGTGCCCTGCTGGCTGCCCACCGACGGCGCGGTCGCGACCAGCCACTCCTGGCCCTTGCTGGAGACCAGGAAGGCCGAGGCCGTGAGGTCCTCGACGGCGGGGGCCTGCTGGAGCGCGACCTTGATGCCGGTGTCGGCGGCGGTGCACGCGGTCCAGCCGTCGTCGACGAGCTCGTCGGCCGACGGCAGTCCGGCGGGTGCGCCCTCGATGCCGAGGTCCTCCCCGAGCTGGACGGTGCGGATGTACTTGTCGCGCACGGTGTAGGGGGTGAGCTCGTCCTCGCCGAGCAGGAGCTGCGCCGAGACGTAGTTGGGGACCCGCTGGAGCAGCGGGTCGTCGCCGCCGCGCAGCACGACGTACTGCTCGCCGGTGTCCTTGGAGATGACGAAGCTGCCCTTGTCGAGCCACTGCGCGGGCGGCCGGCCGAGCAGGAAGCCCGCGATCGCCGCGCCCGCCAGGAGCAGCACCGACAGCGCGACGCCGCCGATCAGCACGCGACCGGGTCGTACGGGCTCGACCTCGCGGCCGCCCGGCGCACCGGAGACGAAGGCGGTGACCAGACGGCGGCGGCTGAACGCGTGGGCCTCGACGAGGTCCTTCTTGGTCGCCATCGCCTCAGCCCGCCACCGCGGAGACGAAGCCGGCCGCCAGCACCATCAGCGGCAGCAGCGCGAGGAGCGTCATGGTCTCGACGACGTCGCCCATCCGACCGCGTCGGACGGAGGCCGACGCCGGCACGAGGGTCAGGGAGAGCAGGACGGCGCCGACGCCGGCGAGCCCGATCGCGGCACCGGCGCGCCACCCGTCGTGGATGAGGAGCATCGACAGGGCGACCGAGACGAGGCCGAGGATGCCCGAGACCAGGCCCGCGAGGACCTCGGCGCCGGTGCGGTACTGGCGGGTGCGGAACATGACGGCCAGGCAGCACACGGCCGCGAGGACCGTGCCGTAGACCCCGCGGCCGACCGCGAAGGGCGCGAAGAGGACGAGGAGGGTGCCCACGGTGGCGGAGACCGCGAGCAGGATCTCGTGGCCGGTCCGGGCGTCGCCGGCCACCTCGTCGGGGTCGATCTCGTCGGGGTCGGCGGTGATGTCGTGCAGCGAGTAGAGCTGGTCGACGCTGGTGCCGGTGACCCCGAGGGCGAGCCACGGGAAGATGCTGCCGGCCAGCACCACGAGGGTCAGGAGCACCGTGAAGACGGTGCCGGGCTCGAGCGACGCCACCCGGATCAGGACCGAGCTGGCGGCCACGACGGCACCCACGACGATGGCGGGGATGACCAGCGGCCGACCGTCCTGGAGGCCCACCACGGCGACGAGACCGGCTCCGAGGATGCCGAGACCGGCGAAGAGCAGCGGGTCGGCGAAGAACGCCTCGTCCAGCGGCCAGCTCCAGCCCGGCAGGTCACCGGGCGCGAGCAGCAGCCCCGCGACGCCGGCGTAGAGCGCGGCCAGCAGCGAGACGACCACCCCGGCCTCGGGCTCGTCCTGGGCGCGGGCGAGGACGATGCCGCCGACGACCAGCAACGCCGCGATCACGGCAGCGACCACGCCGCCGAGCAGGCTCTCGCCCTGCAGCAGGAGGGCCACGGCGCCGAGGCCGAGCAGGATGCTGCCGGCACCGAGCGCCGTACGCCGCCCGGCCGCTGCGTCCCACGGCTTGAGCTCGTTCTCCACGACGTCGGCCATCGCCTCGACCACGTCGTCGTAGACGCGGGGCGCCTTGTCGTCGACGCCGGCGGTGACGGTGAGCAGGCCACCGTCCTCGATGCCCTGCATCGTCAGGCCCGAGTCGTTGGCCAGGATGCGTCCCTCCTGCGTCACCAGGCGGTAGCCGCCGTAGACGGTGGAGGCGTCGAGCAGGCCGACGGAGCGGGCGAGCTCGGGGACGAGCTCGGCGACCGGGATCGAGCCTGGCAGCACCAGGTCGACACGGCGCGATCCCGAGGCGATGGTCACCCTGACCAGGCCCGAGGCGACCGAGGACCCCTGACTCATGTGGTCTTCCCCCTGTGTGTGCTGCACCTGCGCCCGACCGAGGGGCCGGAGCACCGAACGGGGAGCAGCCTAGGCGACAGCGGCCCCCGGACGCCGCGAGGCCGATCATCCCGTGAGGGACGATCGGCCTCGCGCGAACGCGTGTTGGCTCAGAAGCGGTTGGCGCCGCGAGCGTCGGCGGCCTTGTACTCGGCGTTGGACGCGTCGACACCCTGGCTGGCCTGCTGCAGCAGGAGCGTCATCTCCTGCATGGCCTGGTCCCACTTGGCCTTGGCCTGGTCGTAGGCCATCTTGGCGTTACCGTTCCAGTCCGACTTGAGGGGGTTGAGGTCGCTCTCGAGCTGGTCGAGGCGGGCCTCGATGTCCTTGGCGGCCTTCATCACGTCGGCGGCACCGGCGTCGAGGCTGCCGTGCTGGACCTTGATTCCGTCGAAAGTCATGTCTCGATCTCCTAGATCTCAGATGTCCGGTCCGGCGTCAGCCGAGACGGCCCTGGAGGTTGGCGTGGGTGGCGGACTGGGCCTCGTCGGTCGAGACGTTGTCGCGCTCGGTCTCCTTCATCGAGGCCGCGAGCTGGTCGAGGGCCTTGAGGATGGTCTCCTGCTTCTGGTCCCAGGCGATCATGAGGTTGTTGAACGCGGTGGCACCCTGGCCGCCCCAGCCGGCCATCATCGTCTGGATGTTGCTGGAGAGGACGCCGCACTTGTTCTTGACGTCGCCGCGGGCCTGGTCGACGAAGTCGGCGCCCTTGGAGAGGGCCTTCTCTGTCTGGCCGTACATCTCGCTCATGGAAAGATCCTTCTCCCTCGGCCGAGCCGACCGAGATTCTCGTGTGTTGGTGATCCACTGGACTGTGATCCGGTGCTCGGGGAGACGTCCCGGCCCCCCGCGCTGACGTGCACCTACCCGACGGACTCGGGGCTAAACATCAGGACGTCATTTCCCACAGGCGCCGGAAGACGCCGGCCGCGACGACCGCTGCGGCGAAGGCGAAGCTGCCGCACAGCGACTCCGCGACCTCGGCCCGGCGCGACCACCACACCGAGCGCCACCCCCGACCGGTGGCGACGGCCGCCACCACGGCGATGGCGCCGAGACCGACCGCGACGTAGAAGAACGTGTCGACGTGCCCGGCACCGGGGCCGGCGACGAGGTGGATCGCGAGCGCGGCGAGCGCTCCGAGCCCGGCCAGCCGCAGCAGTGCGCGTGCGGCCGCGTGCCGGTAGGAGCGGGCCGCGAGCAGCAGCGAGCAGCCCGCGAAGAACACCAGGCAGCGGGCGCCGATGCGGTCGAGGTCGATGCTCGCGCTGTGCAGCAGGAGTGGTGCGGCGACGAGCACGACCACCAGGATCGCGGCGGCCGAGGCCGTGACCACGCGCGACGCCCGGCGTACGAGCTGCTCCATCGCGGCGGCGGAGACGACGATGCGACCACGCCGTCCCGAGCGCTGGCTGTCGCGCGCCGACCACGCGGTCACCGCCAGCCTGTCGAGGTCCAGCAGCGCGTCGTCGGGCACGTCGACGGCGAGCGAGGGCACGAAGCGCGCTGCCATCATCGAGCCGAAGACGAGCAGCGTCCAGGCGACGCGGGCGTCCCATCCGAGCATGGCCGGCAGGGCACAGCAGGCGAAGACCACGAGCCCGCTGACGATCCACACGGTGCTCACCTCGTCGCGCCGCACCGCGAGGGCGCGCCCGATCCCGGCGACCACCGCCGCCGACATCGCGGCCGCACCGAGGATCGCGGGGAGCAGGTGGACACCGGGCTCGTAGAGGGCGGCGAACGCGGCCGCGGCGGCGAAGGCGGGCGCGGCGGCCGCACGCTGGCGGGCGTGACGCCCCAGCGGCACTGCACCCACGAGGGCGCAGACGAGCAGCAGCCCGACGGCGGCCGTGCGTACGGTCTCGTCCGCCGAGCGCGCGGCGTACCAGCCGGCGAGGGCGGCGACGACGGCGGCGACCGTGGCGATCAGCGCGGCCAGCTCGGGGGTCTCCGGTGCGTTCTTGGCGGCCTCGCGCAGCGTCACCCGGCGCGGGCGGTGCACCCCGGTCGTCGCGACCAGCACGTCGCCGGGCTGCACCCCGGCCTCCCCCAGCGGGACGGCGGCGTTGAGCCGCTCGCCGAGCGCGGTCTGCAGCAGCGGGATGCCCGGCACCTCTCCCACCTCCGCGGCCTGCTTGGCGTACTCGCGGGCCACGTCGACCGGGGTCGCACCAGCGGGCACGACGAGGTCGAGCACCCCGGCAGGACCGTGGATGCTCAGCGGGATGGTCGCACCAGCGGCGCTGGACATCGCGACGTCCGACACGGGCTCCCCCTTCGCGTGCGTCGGCCGGGCACTTCTGGGAGCACGATAGTCGCGAGGCTGCAGGAGCACACCTATCATCGTCGCGACTTCATCGGGTGAGCCAACGGGGGATGCGTGAGCACGACACTGCGAGGCGGGCAGCGGCTCGACGAGCCGGAGATGCCGGGTGGCCAGATCGTGCTGCAGCCACCACCCGAGCTCCAGGAGGGCGAGGGCGCCGGCGGCGTGCTGATGAACGCGATCCCGATGCTGGGCAGCCTCGGGTCGATCGTTCTCGTCGCGACGATGGGCGGCGCCAACCGCAGCCGCAGCTTCCTCGCGGCGGGCATGTTCCTCTTCGCCACCCTCGGCTTCATCATCGTGCAGATCGACCGCCAGCGTAAGCAGCGTGCCCAGCAGGTCACGGGATCGCGGACCGAGTACCTCCGCTACCTCAGCAACATCCGCAAGGTCGCCCGCGAGGCGGCCGACCAGCAGCGCCGCGCGCTCAACTGGCACCACCCCGAGCCGTCCGCCCTGCCCTCCCTGGCCGAGGACCGGACCCGGCTGTGGGAGCACACCGCCTCGGACGACAACTTCCTGCACGTGCGCTACGGCCTGTGCTCGCAGCCCCTGTCCCTCGAGCTGGTGCCGCCGGAGAGCGCCCCGGTCGACCAGGTCGACCCGGCGGCGGCCTCGGCCCTCCACCGGCTGCTGGTCGTGCACCGGCTCCAGCCCAACCTGCCGGCGTCGATCGACCTGCGCGCCTTCGACCGGATCGAGCTGTGCGGCGACGCCGAGGAGGTCCGCTCGACCGCCCGCGCGATGATCTGCTCGGCCACGGCGTTCCACAACCCCGACCAGCTCATCGTCGCGGTGCTCAGCTCGGAGCAGAACCTCACCCACTGGGACTGGGTGAAGTGGCTGCCGCACGCCCAGAGCACCCGCGAGGCCGACGCCGTCGGCCCGATGCGACTCGTGTCGACCTCGCTCGACGACCTGGGCAACCTGCTCCCGCCCGACCTCAGCGACCGGCCCCGGTTCGGTGCCGACGAGCGCGCGGCGACGCCGCACATCCTGCTGGTCATCGACGGTGGCCACCTGCCTCCCGGCAACCACATCGTCCCGCCCGACGGCCTGCACGGCGTGACGCTCCTCGACCTGCCGAGCCGCTGGGACGAGCTCGAGGACTCCACCCGCCTGCGACTGGCGTTCGCCGACGCCCCCGACGAGCTCGGCAAGCGCCCGGTGCAGGCGCTGCGGCTGCGCGGCGAGCCGGTCAAGGCGCTGGCCGACCAGTGCGACCTCGCCACCGCGGAGGCGTTCGCCCGTCGCATCGCCCCGCTCAAGACCGCGAGCGCCGAGTCCGCCTCGGCCGGCGGTGCCGTCGACATCACCTCCACGACCCCGGACCACATGGACCTGCTCGGCCTCGGCGACATCTTCGCCTACGACCCGGCGGCCGCCTGGCGTCCCCGGCCGGCGCGCGACCGGCTGCGCGTACCGATCGGCATCGGCGACTCCGGCGGCCTGATCCACCTCGACATCAAGGAGTCCGCCCAGCAGGGCATGGGCCCGCACGGCCTGGTGATCGGCGCCACCGGCTCCGGCAAGTCGGAGTTCCTCCGGACGCTGGTGCTCGGGCTGGTGATGACCCACTCGTCCGAGCAGCTCAACCTCGTGCTGGTCGACTTCAAGGGTGGCGCCACGTTCGCCGGCATGGCCGACATGCCGCACGTCTCGGCCGTGATCACCAACCTCGCCAACGAGCTCACCCTCGTCGACCGCATGCAGGACGCCCTGTCCGGCGAGATGACGCGTCGCCAGGAGCTGCTGCGCGACGCCGGCAACTACGCCTCGGTCCGCGACTACGAGAAGGCCCGCGCCAACGGCGAGCCGCTCGAGCCGATGCCCTCGCTGTTCATCGTGGTCGACGAGTTCTCCGAGATGCTGTCGGCCAAGCCCGAGTTCATCGACCTCTTCGTCGCCATCGGCCGCCTGGGCCGCTCGCTCGGCCTGCACCTCCTGCTCGCCTCCCAGCGGCTGGAGGAGGGTCGCCTGCGCGGCCTCGAGTCCCACCTGTCCTACCGGGTGGGACTGCGCACCTTCTCCGCCGGCGAGTCCCGCGCGGTGCTCGGCGTCCCGGACGCCTACGAGCTGCCGGCCGTGCCCGGCCTCGGCTACCTCAAGCCCGACCAGTCCACGCTGCTGCGGTTCAAGGCGGCGTACGTCTCGGGGCCGCCGTCGAGCCGCACCCGGGTCGCCCGCGACGAGGGCGGCGCGATCCGCGGGATCCTGCCGTTCACCATCTCCGAGGTGCAGGCGCTCGAGCCGACAGAAGAGGTCACCGAGGTCGCGACCCCGCAGCCGCAGCAGCAGGGCGAGCAGCCGTCCCTGCTCGACATCGCCGTGCAACGGATGATCGGGAAGGGGCCGGAGGCGCACCAGGTGTGGCTGCCGCCGCTCGACGTGCCCGACACCCTCGACGAGCTCATGCCCGACCTGGTCGAGAGCCCCGACCTCGGCCTGACCTCGCCGCAGTGGCGCAACGTGCCCGGGCTGGTGATCCCGCTCGGCACCGTCGACCGTCCTCGCGAGCAGCGTCGCGACACCATGACGCTCAACCTCACCGGTGCCGCCGGCCACGTCGCCGTCGTCGGCGGCCCGCGCTCGGGCAAGAGCACGCTCCTGCGCAGCATCGTCACCAGCATGGCGCTGGTGACCACGCCGACGGAGTCGCAGTTCTTCGTCCTCGACTTCGGGGGCGGCACGTTCGCGCCGCTGACGCGCCTGCCCCACGTCTCCGGTGTCGCGACGCGCTCCGAGCCCGACGTGGTGCGCCGGGTGATGGCGGAGGTGGAGGGCATCGTCGACCGTCGCGAGGCCTACTTCCGCGAGAACGGCATCGACTCCATCGAGACCTACCGCTCGCGGCGCGCGCAGGGTCGCGCCGACGACGGCTGGGGCGACGTGTTCCTCGTCATCGACGGCTGGAGCACGCTGCGCGCGGAGTTCGACGACCTCGAGATGGAGATCCAGCAGCTCGCCGCGCGGGGGCTCACGTTCGGCCTGCACATCGTCACCGCCTCCACCCGCTGGGCCGACTTCCGCGCGGCCATGCGCGACGTCTTCGGCTCCAAGCTCGAGCTGCGCCTCGGCGACCCGCTCGACTCCGAGGTCGACCGCAAGGTCGCCGCCCTCGTGCCGGTCGGTCGTCCCGGGCGGGGCCTGGTGCCGTCCAAGCTGCACTTCCTCGGCGCGCTGCCGCGCATCGACGGCAAGGGCGACCCCGACAGCCTCGGCGACGGCGTCGACGACCTCATCGACCGGATGGCGGCGGCCTGGAAGGGTCCGCAGGGACCCAAGCTCCGCCTGCTGCCGGAGATGGTCACCCTCGAGGCGATCCGCGAGGACGCCGTGCGCCGGCAGGTCCCGGAGAAGCTCGTCCTGCTCGGGATCAACGAGAAGGAGCTCGCGCCCATCGGCCTCGACGTCGACGCCGAGCCGCACATGCTGGTCTTCGGCGACGGCCAGTCGGGCAAGAGCGCACTGCTGCGGACGTACGTCCACGAGATCATGCGCACGCGCACGCCCAAGGAGGCGCAGATCGTGCTCGTCGACTACCGCCGCTCGATGCTCGGCGAGGTGCCCGACGAGTACCTGCTCAACTACCTCACCTCCGCCACCCAGGCCACGCCGACCCTCAAGGACATCGCCAGCTACCTCGAGGGACGGATCCCGGGCCCCGACGTCACGCCGGAGCAGCTGCGCAGCCGGTCGTGGTGGACCGGGGCGGAGGTCTTCGTCGTGGTCGACGACTACGACCTGGTCGCGACGGCCCAGTCCTCCCCGGTCTCGTCGCTGCAGCCGCTGATGGCCCAGGCGCGCGACGTCGGCCTGCACGTCGTCGTGGCCCGGCGCACGGGTGGCGCGTCCCGAGCGCTCTACGAGCCCGTCATCCAGTCGTTGCGCGACCTCGCGATGCCCGGCGTGATGCTGTCCGGCCCGCGCGACGAGGGCATCCTCATCGGCAACCTCCGCCCGCAGCCGGCACCCGAGGGCCGCGCCCGCGTGGTCACCCGCGACGGCGGCACCCAGACCGCGCAGCTGGCCTGGCTCGACCCGACCATGTGAGCCCGGAGCGCCGCCGCTCGCCCACGTCGTACGTCACGCGAGCTCAGCGGCGGCCCGACTTGAACATCCCCCGCGCGATCTCGCGGGCTGCGGTGCGCATGAAGTCCTTGAACACCGGCGACGTCACGACGGCCTCCATCATCGAGTCCGGCTCCGCCGCCGGCTTGCGCGTCGACTTCTCGGTGACGCGCGCGTTCTTCTGCTCGCGTGCCATCTCCTTGACGCGGGCGTCCTCGGCGGCCTTGCGCGCACCCTCCTCCAGCTTCTTGGCGAGGAGCTCGTGCGCGGACTCGCGGTCGATGGCCTCGGCGTACTTCGCGGTGAGCGGGGAGGCAGCGACCGCCGCCTCCATCGCGGAGGCCTCGGCGGCATCCATCAGCGACTCGGGCGCGCGCAGCCGGGTCCACGCGACCGGGGTCGGGGCTCCGCGCTCGTTCATCACCGTCACGACGGCCTCGCCGATCCCCAGCGACGTGATGACCTCGCCGAGGTCGTCGTACGCGCTCGTCGGGTAGGTGTTGACGGTCGCCTTGAGCGCCTTGGCGTCGTTGGGCGTGTGCGCGCGCAGCTGGTGCTGGACGCGCGAGCCGAGCTGGGCGAGCACCTCGTCGGGCACGTCGGTGGGCGACTGCGTGACGAAGAAGACGCCGACACCCTTGGAGCGGATGAGGCGTACGGTCTGCGCGATCTGGTCGAGGAAGGCGTCGGAGGCGTCGTCGAACAGCAGGTGCGCCTCGTCGAAGAAGAAGACCAGCTTGGGCTTGTCGAGGTCGCCCTCCTCCGGCAGGTCGTGGAAGAGGTCCGCCAGCAGCCACATGAGGAAGGTCGAGAAGAGAGCCGGCCGGTCCTGGAGGTTCGGGAGCTCGAGGAGGCTGATGATGCCGCGGCCGTCCTCGGCGGTGCGCAGGAACTCCTTGGTCTCGAACTCGGGCTCGCCGAAGAAGACGTCGGCGCCCTGCGCCTCGAACGCGACCAGCTCGCGCAGGATCACCCCGGCCGTCTGCGGCGAGAGCCCACCGATCGTCTTCAGCTCGGCCTTCCCGGCCTCGTCGCCGGTGAGGTACTGCAGGACGGCGCGCAGGTCGGCCAGGTCGAGCAGCGGCAGGCCCTGGGAGTCGCAGTAGTAGAAGACCAGGCTGAGCGAGGACTCCTGGGTGTCGTTGAGGCCGAGCACCTTGGCGAGCAGCGTCGGCCCGAAGGCACTCATCGTGACCCGGACGGGCACGCCGATTCCCTGCCCACCGATCGCGTAGAACTCGGTCGGGAACCCGGTCGCCGTCCACTGCTGGCCGACGCTCGACGTGCGTGCCGTCAGCTTGTCGCTGGGCTCGCCGGGGACGCTGATGCCGGACAGGTCGCCCTTGATGTCGGCGGCGAAGACGGGGACGCCGTGGGCGCTGAGCTGCTCGGCGAGCAGCTGGAGGGTCTTGGTCTTGCCGGTGCCGGTCGCGCCCGCGACCAGGCCGTGCCGGTTGACCATCCCGAGCGGGATCCGGATCCGGGTGTCGGAGAGCGTCGTGGCGTCGAGCATCAGGCCGCCGAGCTCGAGGGCGGGACCTTCGAAGGCGTAGCCGGGTGCGACCGCGGCGGTGATCGGGTCCTGCTCGCTCATGGCGGTGACGATATCCCCCTCGG
>Ga0172375_10009974_pt1 | contig 12403 bp, 8 predicted proteins | sample LakKiv1m_FD_114537 | JGI IMG/M metagenome (GOLD analysis project Ga0172375, IMG submission 114537) | Freshwater microbial communities from Kabuno Bay, South-Kivu, Congo - kab_092012_11.1m | ecosystem: Environmental > Aquatic > Freshwater > Lake | place: Democratic Republic of the Congo... | reverse complement strand
GTGAGCCGGAACGTTCTCTCGGCGGCGGCCGTGACAACCGCCAAGCATGATTTCACGCAGCTCGCCGAGGACGCGAATTATCGCGCGGGCGAGTTGTTGGTCCGATTCGCCGACAACGTGGCGCAGGCCGGAACAGCGCAGGCCCGTGTGTTGGCGAACGCCGGCGGCGGAACGGTCATGCGCCGCTTTACTTTGGTTCCGGGGCTCACGGTGGTGGAATTGCCCGAGGGATTGACGATGGCCGATGCGCTGGTCCGGTTCAACCAAACGGCGGGAGTTCTATACGCCCAGCCCAACTATCAGCAGCGCGCGCTCCGCACGCCGAACGACCCGTATTTCTCGGATCTCTGGGGACTGGACAACGCGGGGAACGTCGATATCGATGCGCCGGAGGCGTGGGAGAGCGGCGTCGGCGGTCCGGCTGTGACCGTCGCCGTGATCGATACCGGCGTGGATTACGCGCACGAAGATCTGGCCCGCAACATGTGGCGCAACCCCGGAGAAATACCGGGCAACGGAATTGACGACGACGCAAACGGATACGTCGACGACGTGTACGGCTACGATTTCTGCAACGGAGACGCGGACCCGATGGACGACCATGGCCATGGTACGCACTGCTCGGGAACGATCGGCGCAGTGGGCAACAACGGAATCGGTGTGGCGGGTGTCTGTTGGAACGTCAAGATCATGGCGCTCAAGTTTCTCGATGCCTCGGGCGATGGTTCGACGGCGGATGCGATCAGTTGCATCGAGTATGCCGTGGAAAAGGGTGCGCGCGTGCTCAGCAACTCGTGGGGCGGCGGCGACTACGAACAGGCGCTCAAGGACGCCATCGACGCGGCGGGTGCCGCCGGCGTGCTCTTCGTCGCTGCGGCGGGCAACGACTATGGGAACGACAACGATGCCAGCCCTGCGTATCCCGCCAGTTATGACTCCGACAACATCATTTCCGTGATGTCGGTGGACTCTTCGGGAGAGATGTCCGATTTTTCGAACTACGGCGCGACTACGGTCGATTTGGCCGCTCCCGGTTCATACATCTTGAGTTGCCAGCCGGGCGGTAGTTACCAGTACATGAGCGGCACATCAATGGCCACGCCGCATGTGTCGGGAGCGTGTGCGCTGCTGCTCTCGCTCAACAGCGGCGCTTCGTGCCAGCAGGTCAAGAGCGCGCTGATGGAAACGACCGACGACTCGCTGCCGGGGCTCTGTGTGGCGGGTGGCCTGATGCGGTTGGGAGCTGCGGTCGCTTATACGCCGACTTGGTTGCGCGTGAATCCGGTGGTCGGCGGGAGCGTTGAGCCCGGCGCGTGGTCCAATATCGCGGTGACAGTCGATGCGGGCTCGCTGGGAGCGGGCACCTACGAGGGGCTGATCAGCGTCTGCTCGAACGATCGCGATACGCCTGTAACCAATGTGCCGGTGACGATGGTCGTGCTGGAAGACGGATTGGGCGTCCTTCCGTCCGACGGCTTGTTTGCCGAAGGGTTCACCGGCGGTCCGTTTGCGCCGAGCGCGGAAGTTTATACGCTGACGAATGGGGGCCCCTCCGGCCTGAGCTGGACGGCGGGATTCTCGGGTTCTGGCTGGGCTTCGGTTTCGCCCGTCGGCGGCACGCTCGCCGCCGGACAGGCTGTGCAAGTGACGGTCGCATTGAATGCGCAGGCCGCCGCGTTACCTTTCGGCGGCTATTCGGGGAGCGTCGTGTTCACGAATGTGACAAGCTCTGCCGTTCAGCGTCGCCTCGTCCGTCTGATCGTCTATGAACGGGTGTTCGACCATTTCGAGTGGAATAGCGTTGCGCCCACCCAGTATGTCGGGAAACCCTTCGGCGTATCGCTCTCGGCGATAGACAACGCCGGGTCGCCTTTTGCCGATTTCACTCAGCCGGCGAGTCTTTACGCGATGACGGTGGCGTCGACGAACCAAGATATCATAAGTGGTGCGAGCACATGGAACTATCCATTGGGCACCGATTATCACGACGCTCGCACGCAGGTCATCTATCTCAAAGACGAAGTGGGGACGGCGGGCTTGATCAGCGGACTCTCGCTCTATGTGACCAAAGTGCCAGGGCAGGAGTTGAAGACGTGGACCATCCGACTCAAGCACACCCCGCTCTCGAGCTACAGCACGCGCGCGTGGCAAACGAATGACTGGACGGTGGCCTTCCAGACGAACATGACCATCGCCGCCACGGGATGGGTCAAGTTCGACTTCGCGACGCCGTTTATGTACAACGGGACAAGCAATCTCCTCGTCGACTTCAGCTTCAACAATTCATCGTACACGTCGGGCGGCTATTGCTGGTATAAACCGACCACCGCCAATCGGAGTCTTTACTACCGGACTGACAGCCAGTTCGGCGACCCGCTCACATGGACGGGAACAACGCCGTCCGGAAGTCTTTCTTCCCGCGTGCCGGCTGTGCGGTTCGAGAAACGGGGGACAGTGCCGCTGGTGCCTAATGCGACAGACGCATTTGTCGCCGGGGTTTGGAGCGGCGATGTAACAGTGTTGGACTTCGCCACCAACGTTGTTCTGTTCGCGAGCGACGATGAAGGGCATATCGGTTCCAGCGCGCCTTTCGATGTGGTCATTGCGTTGCCGGATGCGCTCGACAACGACGTGCCGACTTGGACGGCCGGGGGCACGTCTCCGTGGTTCGGACAGCGGTCGGTCACGTACGACGGGGAGGACGCGGCGCGTAGCGGATCTGTTGGCAACTGTCAGTCGAACTGGCTGTCGACGCAGGTCTCGGGTCCCGGAGAGGTCGCGTTCTGGTGGCGCGTCTCCTCCGAGGCCGACTGGGACTGGCTCGAATTCTATGTGGACGAGGAACTGGCCGACCGGATTTCGGGCGAGTCGGAGTGGCTGCACGTGGTGCAGTCGCTGGAGTCGGGCACGCACACGCTCAAATGGCGTTTCGTGAAAGACGGCGCCGACCTCGATTCCGTCGGAGAAGACTGCGGTTGGGTGGACCGGTTCGTTGGCCCCGTGCAGAACGCGTTGCTGGAGGAGTGGCTGTGGGGCTACGGCTTGCCGTCCGACGGTTCGGCCGATTACGGCGATGCGGACGGCGACGGCCTCGACAACTGGTCGGAGTGGGTGTCCGGTACAGTTCCGACCAATAGCCTTTCCGTTTTGCAGTTGACGGACGCCGCACCTGACAGCGGCGAGGGCGGCTTCCGTGTGCGTTGGCAGAGCGTGGTCGGCAAATACTATTGGCTGGAGAGTTGCGACGCGCTCGGCCCAGCCGCCGTATTTACACCGTTCGTCTCGAACGTGCTTGGAGAGGCGGGCAGCACCGAAATCATCGACACGCGTCCATCGGCGAGCGGGGCACGGTTCTACCGCGTCGGCGTGCAGCAGAAATAGGGAAAGTTTTCCCTATGCGAAGGACCCGTACGTCTGCGGCGTGGTGTAGAGGGCCACGTCGTACGAATAAGGATGGATTGGCCGCTCAGGATCGGCCCGCAGGTTTTCGCGGAACTGTGTAGGCGACAGTCTCGTGGCCTTCTGGAAACGTCGGGAGAAATAGAGCTGATTGGCAAAGCCGGCGCGCGCGGCGACCTCTTTGATGCTCAGGTGGTTCAGCCGCAGGAGATGCTTGGCATACGCGATGCGCTGCCGCTCGATATACTGCTGAGGTGAAAGCCCGAGCTGGATCTTGAAAAGCCGAAAGAGCGGGCAATAGGACAGGCCGGCCAACCGTGCGAGCCGCGCATAGTCGGGTTGCTCGTGGAGCGTCGCGCGGATATAGTCAGCGACGCGCAGGAGCCGATCATCGATCTCCTGTTCACCTGGCGGGCATTCGCTGTTCGGCCTCATGGTTTCTTTTTTTCGCCGGGCGGGGGCTGTGCGATCCCCCACAGGTTGAAGATGTTTTTGGCGATGTCGGTGTTGTCGATCGGCTTCCTGAACAACTCGGCACCTGGGCCGTATGCGTAGAACTTGACTGGAATACCCGTGTGGCTGGTCGTCGCGTAATGGATCGATAGTTTGCCGGGCGGGTCGCCCGAGAGGCTGCTTGTGATTCCGCCCGTCTCGTGATCGGCCGTCACCAATACCAAGGTGTCGTTTTTCTCTTGCGCGAACGTCACGGCGCTGTGCACCGCCCAATCGACCTGCAACGCGCCGCGCACCGTCAGCTCGGGCTTGTTGCCGTGGCCGCCGCCGTCCGTGATGGTACACTCGACCATCAGGAAAAAGCCCTTGTCGTTTTTCGAGAGTCGCGCGACGGCGGCTTCCGTGAGTTGCGCGAGGCAGGCTTCCGAATCCAATGTGCCCTTGGCCATGAAGCCGAGGGCGCGACGGTCGGCGGGCGTCTGGTTGAAGCCGTCTGGGTTGCTGGAAACGGCATATCCGGTGGCGGACATCTCGGCGATCAAATCGCGCGTGTCGGTCCGTTGTCCGCCCTGGCCCTTGGGGCTGAACCAAGACCTGCCGTTGGCGTTGCCGATCAGCACCTCGTAGCCGCAGACCGCCGCGTCGTCGGCGACGTCTTGGTAGACGCCGCGTGTGGCGACATGCGCGTAAAAACCAGCCGGCGTTGCGCCGGTAAGCGCGTCGGAGGTGATCAGCCCCACGCTGCGGCCGTTCCGATGGGCGAGTTCGGTGAACGGTGTGAGACGCCGGTTGTCGGGCGAAAGGCCGAGCATGCGATTATCCGTCTTGTAGCCGCATGCGATCGCCGTGGCCGCGGCGGCCGAGTCGGTGACATTCGATCCGAGCGACAGGGTCGTGCAGGTCGTCGCGACGGGCAACTGCTGCATGGCGAGCTTCCCATCGGCTCTGTGCTGGTAGAGCGACGCGAGCTGAATCGCGCCCGGTCCCATGCCGTCGCCGATGATCAGGATGATGTTTTTGGGGACGGCCCCCTCCGGAGCGAGCGTGAGCGGTGCCGGAAAAGGCGGCGGCGCCGCATAGGTCTTGTCGAGCGTGAGGTCTGCTTGGATGGGCTTGAGCGCTTGTTCGTCGCCGATGCTGGCAGCGACGATCATCCACGTCGCCTCTTTGGACTCGAACCGGACCGCGCGGATCGGGATATCCTTTTTGACCGAAAAGCGCGAGGCGAAGAGAGACACTTGGGTGTTGCCATTGTACGCCGTCCAGCCGCGCGCGGCGTTTTTGTAGCTTTCTGGAGAGGTCCAGTCGCCCACGTCCCGTCCGAAGCGCACGTGCTGTTCGCTCGACGAACCATCGGCGTAATCGATGAAGAACACGCCCGCCATCTTCTGCGCTTGGGCGGGCGGGCACCAAGCCGCCGCATGCAGCAGATAGAGGCACTTGCCCTTCGCGTCGGCGACGGGGAGCGTGGCTTTCGCGGGGAGATAGCTGCGGGTCGGCCCGCCCAGAACGATGCAGGTCTTGGTTGCGCCCGCGCCTTCCTCGGCGAGTTCGAACGGAATGCCAGCCGCCGTCAGCTTGCCGGCTTTGATCACATGCAGGTCGTGTCCGCCTTGGTCGGTCCAGCCTCCCATGCGGTCACCCTCCGCTCTGTCCGAAAACCCAGAGTTGGCGGCTGATGTCAGCGGAAGCGGCACAATAGCCGCATCTGCAGGGAAAATCGAAACGGTCAGGGAAAAAAGCAAAGCCGACAAGGCAACAACACGAGTGTTCATGTGCTGTACAATAACATATCCGGCAACGGTCTGGCCGAAAAAAGTGCGCGGATGCGAAAGAAGGCGTGCGTCACTTTCCGGTCTCGCGCTTGACCTTGCAAAGCGCGCGGCTTAGAATCACCTCATAAAAATTGGTGGTGTGCGGTAGCGCGCACGGTCAGAAAGGGGTTTGTACATGTGTTCGACGAATGTGAGGACCGGGATTGGGTTGGCGTTTGTGTTGACGGTGGGGCTGTTCCAGTCGGCTTCGGCGGAGGTCCGTTTGTCGGCTTTGTTTTCCGACCACGCGGTCTTTCAGCAGGGCGTGGCCGTGCCGGTCTGGGGATGGGCTGATCCCGGCGAGGAGGTCGCGGTCTCCGTCGCCGGTCAAAATAAAAGCGTGAAAACCGGTAGCGACGGTTCTTGGCGCGTGACGCTGGACGCGCTCAAACCCGGCGAGGCGCTCACGCTGACGGTAAAGGGCAAGAACACGCTCACGGTGCAGGATGTCTTGGTTGGCGAGGTGTGGATCGGGTCCGGCCAGTCCAACATGGGCATGACCGTGAGCGGTTCCAACGATTTCGACAAGGAGAAAACCGAGGCGGCACAGCCGCGGATCCGTATGTTCACGGTCGAGCGCGTAGTGGGCACGACGCCGCAGTCGAACTGCAAAGGGCGCTGGGTCCTATGCGCGCCGGACACGGTGGGCGGCTTTTCGGCGACGGCCTACTTTTTTGGTAAAAACCTCTACAAGAAACTGAACGTTCCGGTCGGACTGATCAACTCGTCGTGGGGCGGCACGCCGGTCGAGGCATGGATCAGCGACGAGGCCATGCGGGCGATGCCGAACAGTAAGATTATCACCGATCCATGGGCGGCGCGCGTGGCGGCGCCGTGGGACGAGGCCAAGGCCATGGCCGCATACGATAAGCAGGTCGCCGCTTGGAAAGACCGCGTGAAACAGATGAAGGACGCAGGTAAGGAGCCGCCGCGCGCGCCGAAGAAGCCGGTCGCGCCGCGCCTCGACCCGCACCATCCGGCCAACCTCTACAATGCCATGATCGCGCCGCTAATTCCTTATGCGATCCGAGGGGCGGTGTGGTATCAGGGCGAATCCAACGCTCGCGACGACAGCGCCCACTTCTACGGCACGCAGCTTGAGACGCTCATTGCCGACTGGCGCGGCCGCTGGGGTTACGCCTTCCCGTTCGCGTGGGTGCAGTTGCCGAATTTCCACAGTTCCGACCGCAACTGGCCATTGATTCGCGAGGGTATGCTCAAGACGCTCAAAGTCCCCAATACCGGCATGGCGGTCACTATGGGACTCGGTGAGTCGAACAACATTCATCCCAAGAATAAACAGGAAGTCGGCCGCCGCCTCGCGCTTTGGGCGTTCGGTACGGTTTACGGTCAGAAAGTCGATTCGATTTCGGGGCCGTTGCCCGCCGGACATACGGTCAAGGGCGGCGAGATGGTCTGCACCTTCACGCACACGGAAGGCGGACTCGTCGCCCAAAGCGGCGACTTGCAGGGTTTCGTCATTGCGGGTGCCGACCAGAAGTGGGTGCCTGCGAACGCGAAGATCGTCGGCGACACGGTGGTCGTGTCGAGCCCCGAGGTGAAAGCGCCCGTCGCCGTGCGCTACGCGTGGGCCTCCGACCCCGTCTGCAACCTTTTCAACGGTGCGGGCCTTTCGGCTTCGCCGTTTCGCACCGACACGTTCGAGCTGCCCGTGACGCAACCCGCCAAGAAAAAGTAACCCCTCCGAGGACGCATTCATGAAACAGCCTATCTTTTCCCGCCGCAGTTTTCTCGCGGCTTCAAGCGCTTTCGTCGCGATGCCCACGCTCATCGGTTCCGGTTGCCTCGGCAACAAATACGCCAAGCGGCCCGCGCCGTCGGAGCGCCTCAACGTCGGCTTCATCGGCTACGGCACGATGGGGCAAGGCAACATGGGCAACTTTCTGAACAACGACCGCGTGCAGGTCGTGGCCGTCTGCGATCCCAACCGCGAGGCGCCCCTCTACGGCTACAACGCCGAACGCCTCGGCGGCCGCGAGCCCGGCCGGCGGCGCGTCAACGAGTTCTACGCGCAGCAGACGGGGCGTTCGGCCTACGACGGCTGCAAAACCTTTGTGGATTTCCGCGAGCTGATCGACCTGCCGGGACTCGACGCCGTGGTCATCGCGACGCCCGACCACTGGCATGCGGCGCAGGCCATCTGGGCCGCGCGCAAAGGCAAGCACATCTATTGCCAGAAACCCATGTCGCTCGCCATCGGCCAGGGGCAGGCCATGGTCCGCGAAATCGCGAAAGCGGGCGTGACCTTCCAGGTCGGTTCGCAGCAACGCTCGGACAACTATTTCCGCATGGCCTGCGAGTTCGTCCGCAACGGTCGCCTCGGCAAGCTCCAGCGCATCGAGATCGGCTTGCCCGGCGGTTACACGCCGTGGGGCAAAAAGCCCGAGGACCTTTCGGAGACGCCGCTCGCGCATCCGCCCGAATATTTTGGTGAGGCGGGCTTCGACCTTTGGCTCGGCCCCGCGCCCGCGCGGCCCTTCACGCCTGCGGTCCATCGCCCGCTCTCGTGGCGCTGGAACCTCGACTACTCCGGCGGCCAGATCACCGACTGGGGCGCGCACCACTTCGACATCATGCAGTGGGCGCTCGGCAAAGACGGTTCCGGCCCCGTGGCGGTCGAGAACCTGACGAGCGACATGCCCGCGCGCGACAAGGTCTACAACACGGCGGCACACTTCAGCTTTGAGGTCGTCTATGCCGACGGCACGCGTGCCTTCGTCTCCGACCGCTTCGACAACGGCCTGCGTTTCATCGGCGAGAACGGCCGCGAAATCTTCATCACGCGCGGCAAGCTGGAAACCAAGCCCGCCGAGTTGATTCGCGAGAAACTGCGTCCCGACGAGACGCACCTCTACGTCAGCGGCCAGCACGAGAAGAACTTCGTAGAATGCGTCTTCAGCGGCAAAGAAACAATCACGCCCTGCGCGGTCGGCCACCGCTCGATCTCGATCGCGCATCTCGCGAACGTCGGGCTGCGGCTCGGGCTCGGCAAGGTTCAGTGGGATCCGGTGTCCGAGAAATTCGTGGGGTCGGGTGCCGCCGACGCCGAGAAGCTGCGTTTCGCGCCGATGCGCGGCGCGTGGTCGCTCGACCCGAAGGTCTAACCGCCCGGAATCGTTTGCATAAGTAACCGCTATGCTGATGGAAGACCTGCCCAACAAAATCCGTGTCTATGAAGATCGCCTCTGCATTTGGGATCCCGGTGTACTTCCTGAAAAGTGGGCGGCCCGCAAGCTCTTTACGCAACACGCGTCATGCCCCTACAACCCACTTATTGCCAATGCCTTTTTCCGCGCGGGCGAAATCGAGGCGTGGGGACGGGGCATACAACGGATCGTTGACGCCTGCAAGGAAGCGAACACACCAAAACCCAACGCGACCTATACCCCATGTGATCTATGGTTCGATTTTCCTTTTTCAAAGAGTATCTACAGATCCTCTCGTCTCCCGAGTCTTCCGTCGGGCAACCGGCAACGTCGACATCGAAAAGCAAGGTAAAAAGTAAGGTGAAAAATCCAGATCGACTCGTCCAAATTTTCGAGCAAAAATCAGATCATACCATCCCTGAATTGGCGCTTGCACTTGAATTGAGCATGGCTGGCGTTGAGAAGATTATGCGAAGCCTCAAAAAGGATGGACGTCTTCACCGCATTGGCCCCGACAAAGGCGGGCGGTGGGAGGTTCTGCCGTGATCCGTTATTGCCGATTCATGAAGCGAATTATGCTGTTTGATTTCTCCTAACCGAAATGAGTGAGTCGTCCAGTTTATTTTCACCTTGGTTGCGCCTGCTGCGTCTGCCGAATTTGCTCACCGTGCCGGGCGATCCGGTGGCGGGCTTCCTGCTGGCTGCGGCCGGTTCTGATCGTGCCCCCGTTGCTGTGCCGCTGGTGTATGCGGCATGCGCGTCGCTGGCTTTTTACGCGTTTGGACTGATCCTCAACGATCTGGCCGACCGCGCGACCGACGCGCGCGAGCGGCCCGAGCGGCCGATCCCTTCCGGTCAAATCTCGACGCATCAGGCGTGGATGGCGGCGGCCGTCATGGTCTTGGCCGGACTCAACTTGGCGCGTGCGGCGGGACTTGAAACTTTGGCGGTCGGCAGCGCGCTGGTCGTCCTGAGCGCGCTCTATGATTTGGTCCTCAAACGTTTTCGCGGCGCGGGAATCGTCGCCATGGGGCTCTGTCGGGGATTCAGTCTGTTGCTCGGTGCGGTTGCGGCGCGGTCGGAAATCGCGGTCCGCTTGGACGCCGCCGCCGCGCCGGCGCTGGTTGCCGCCGTCGGCCTGACGCTCTATGTGATGGGTTTCTCCGCCGTGGCGCGGCGGGAGGCGGAGGCCGAAAAGCCGTTCGACGCCGTGCGCTGGATGCCGTTCGCGGCTCTCTTGGTGGCGCTGCCAACCGTGCTGGTCGCCGTTTGCGCCACGCGCAAGCTGGAGGGCCTGGCCCCCACGGCGTACGTTTTTCTGATGGTCATGGCCCTGATGCGCGCGTGGCTGCTCGGCGGAATGCTCTACCGGTTGCAGACGGTCCCGGAAACGGTCGGCGGTCATATCCGCAACCTTTTGCTCGTGCAGGGGTGTCTGTGCGTCGCGGCCGGCCCGGCGGGATTGTGGCCGGCTTTGTTCTTCGTGGCGTTGTCTCTGGCCTTCACTCGGCTGGCCAGACGCTTCTATAGCAGTTAGACCGGAAGGAAACGGACGAGATGGAAACAAATCTGAAAGGCTGGGTGGCGGTTGTCACCGGGGGCTCGAAGGGCTACGGGGCGGGCATCGCGGCGGCATTGAAGGCGGCGGGCGCACACGTGTGGATCACGGGGCGCGACCGCGCCGCGTTGGACGCGGCAGCGGCGCGCCTCGGCGTGCAGGGTTTCGCGGCCGACGCGGCGGTGGCGGCGGACTGGGACCGCCTGTTCGCCGACGTGTTGAACGCGGGCGGGCGGCTCGACCTCCTCGTCAACAATGCGGGCGGAGGCGTCAAAATCGCGCCGTTGGTCGAACAGACCGACGACGAAATCGCCCGGAGCATTGCGGTCAACCTGACCGGCCCGATCCTCGGCTGTCGCCGCGCGGCCGCAATCATGGCCAAACAGAAGTCGGGGCTCATCATCAATATCTCCAGCGTGTGCGCGCGCTACGCGTGGCCCGGCTGGGGACCTTATTCGGCGGCCAAGGCCGGGCTCGCCCAGTTCGGCCACTGCCTCTACACCGAGCTGCGCGCCGCCGGCGTGCGCGTGACCACGGTCACGCCGTCGTGGGGTGCGACGGACTTCCTCGCTGCCGCGAAGGTCGCGGGCCATCCGGCCGAGAAGCCCGACGTGCGGCGGGAGGTCATGCAGCCCGAGGAGATGGGGCGGCTCGTCGTGGACATCTGCCGCCAGCCGGCGCACCTCGTTCTGCCGGATGTCGTGGTCCAGCCGCTGGTGCAGCGCATCGAACCGATGTGATCGCGTCGGATTTGCAGCCATTTGGCCGATGACGTTTCTTCTGGACAACGGTCGGTACAGATTGGATGATGGGCAAACATTCCTTTCGAAGGGGTTTCTCATGGCGAAATCGAATTTAATCAACACCCGCGACATCAACTTCTTGGAGTTGATTGGCAACGGCAAGTTGTATCGTGTGCCGCCCTTCCAAAGAGACTACTCTTGGAAAGAGGAACAGTGGGAGGACCTTTGGAATGATATCGCCGACCTTCGCAATAAGCCCATGGATCGACATTACATGGGTACGCTTGTTGTAGAGGGCGTGAACGCGTAAAAACACCGCAGGATGTATTCGATCTCATGGATGCGCTGGAGGCCAGAGGCGAATTGTTTGCGGCGCTATCGGACCCAACTCATGGTTATTGGATCGAGTATCCTGACTGCAAAGGATCCATCAAGGAGTTGAATTTGTTTCATGTGCGTCAGATGACCCCTTTGCTCTTCGCTGCATGGGAACACATGACGAAAACGGATTTTGCATCGGTCTTGAAGTTTGTTAGCGTCATATCATTTCGTTATTCAGTGATTGGCGGGCTGAATACCAATGCTCTTGAACCGGTCTACCATGAAGCGGCCAAATCGGTTTTGAACGGTACCTCCACTACCCCTCGGGACGTATTTGAGAAATTGAGAAGCGTTTATGTCGATGATCAAAAGTTTGAACAAGACTTCTCGACTCTGATGATCGATACGAGCGGGCAACACAAAAGACTGGCAAAATACATTCTTTGCCGATTGGAGACCGATGTTTCTGGAAAAATGTGTGATTCAGATACCGATCCCTCGACTATTGAGCACGTTCTACCCGAAAATCCGGCCGAAGAGTGGTCCGCCGCGTTCCCCCGTGAAAAGTGGGATGCGAACGTCTACCGCTTAGGGAATCTTGCGCTTCTTGAGGCCAGTACGAATCGAATCATAGGAAACAGCGACTATCTAATTAAACGCGAGGCCTATCTTGGTAGTACCTATCAAACGACGAGGCGAATCGCAGAAAATGCCGTTGAGAATTGGACACAAGAGTTGCTGAATAACCGACAGCAGCTTTTAGCTCAGAGGGCGGTACATATTTGGCGATCCGATTACATTCAAGAAAAGTGAAAGAGGTTTGCGTTTTAGTGCCTTACGAACCAACAAGCACACTAAAAAACAAGTTGTATGAGAATAGATCGTCTGCCCACGAATGCACGCGAATCAACGCGAATTAAATCAAAGTTCTTTATTCGTGTTCATTCG
>Ga0172375_10009973_pt1 | contig 12404 bp, 17 predicted proteins | sample LakKiv1m_FD_114537 | JGI IMG/M metagenome (GOLD analysis project Ga0172375, IMG submission 114537) | Freshwater microbial communities from Kabuno Bay, South-Kivu, Congo - kab_092012_11.1m | ecosystem: Environmental > Aquatic > Freshwater > Lake | place: Democratic Republic of the Congo... | reverse complement strand
GAGAGTGACGACACATTGTGGTCACTCATTGCATATTTTTTGAATTCTTGTGAAAAGTCCATTAGAAATATATTTGTTTGATGCAAATATACTAAAGTCCGAGGATATCATCAACAATCTCTTGTGATGATAAATTTTTCCACAACCGTGGGTGTTGGTAAGACCAAATGGTTTTCCAATGACCAAACCATAACAGACCCTTTTTTTTTGGGTCTTTAGATTTGTAGTCATTACTACTTTTGGGATATCTTCCTATATTGTAAGTCTTATAGGGTTCAGGGTGGTGAGGTAAAAAAAAGTTTTTGTGTTTGTGATTTATTTCCTCAAACTTACTTATAATCAAGGGTATGCACCCATGAATTTGTGTATATTTCAAAACCGCCTTTTCCCAAACAAGAGCCTCGTTATAATCATCCGTATCTAAATTAAACTTGACCCATCTATCTCGGTCATTAAATCTGTGAAAATAAATTGGTATCATACCTACAGAATAATCTAATTTATAAACAACCAACTCAAAATCGATGTGAAACTCAATGTCTACCATGAGACTTTCAAACCTCTGTTGACCTGGCACATGTCGTTGATTCAACTGGTGGCCTTCGAGTATTTTGGGTGTATCACAGTTTTTTTCATACTCACGACATTCAGCGTAGTATAAATCACGAGGACCTCTTACCTCTAACCTAATTCCTTTATTGAAATTATGGCTTATTAGTAACTCTCCGACTTTGGTAAACATAGTTTCCTATTACAAGTTTATCCACAACAAAGTTTTCCAAATGAGTGAATGCATGATGTGGATTTTCGATTATGGGTTCATTATGAATATTGAACGAAGTGTTCAATAATACAGGTATTCCTGACAGTTGGCGGTAAGATTCCATTAAGGACCAAACCATAGGGTTATTTTTTTTTGAAACTACTTGTGGTCTTGCTGTTTTGTCTGATTTTTGGATAACAGCGGGTATTCTTTCAATCCACTCTTCTTTCGTAGAGTAGCAGATAGTCATAAATTGAGCAGATTTTTTTGATTTTCCACAAGTGAATATTTCCTCAAAATGTTCATCCATTACCATAGGTGCAAACGGCATCGTATCATGTCGATTAAGTCTCTCATTTAACGCAGAGTGTGTTGAGTAATCGGTAGGTCTAACTAAGATACTACGGCCGCCTAATGCTCGAGGACCAAATTCCATTCCGCCTTGAAACCAACCAATTATTTTTCCGTTATTTAAGTCTTCAGCAATTTTGGATTCTTCATAATGATACCTGAAAACTTTGTAATCTTTAGAAATTTCAAACACCTCATCATCAGTATATGAAAATCCAAGTTGGATGTTATTAAGTTCAAAAGGAAATTGTAATTCCCCTAACTGATGAGATTTGTACAACGCACATCCCAATCCTAACCCTTCATCACCCATAGCTGGTGAAACAAAAATTTCCTCCATCCAAGGTAATTCATTTATTTTTTGGTTTAGTTTAACATTAGCAAACAAACCACCCGAAAAACAAAATTTGGTAACATCAGGAAAATCTTCGTGTAAATCTTCCAAAAACTTCAGGACGATTTCTTCTGTAACCAATTGAAGACAATAACTAAAATCTTGAATTCTTTTCTCGGTTGTAAAATTTTGTTCGATTCTCATCAAATCAATAACAAATCTTGTTCTACTCAAAGTATTAGTTGGATAAAACTGTCCATTATCATAATTAACTAAAGACTTCAATATTTTGTAAAAGGTAGGATTAAATTTGCCATCAGGTGCCATTCCCATCAATTTACCCTCATCTTTCAACATCCTCCAAATGGGTTCACCATCATCATTATAACCTTTGATTGCATTAGTTACGAATGCCCAAAGCCCTGCAATACTTCCTTGATTACTCATTGGGATTTTTTTAACTAAATTCATTGTACCATTGTCACAGTAGTATACCCTACCGTATGAAGATTCACCACCTCCGTCTAAAGAGACTGATAAAACTTTACCTTCAAACCCACTTAGAAAATACGCCGAGGCGTTGTGGGCTAAATGATGTGGGATGTATTCGAATTTTGCACCATTGAGGTGATTCAAATAGTCAATGTTGTAAGGTTCTGCAACAATGTTATAATCACAAGTTTGTGGGTGAAAGTTGGTTTTTTCATAAATCTTTTCGAAAACCATGTTGGGAAAAGACTCATAATTAAGACCTGATTTAATTCTATTTAGTCTTTCTTCCTCTACAGCATAAATAATTTTACCATCCTTCACAAGCGTTGCCGAGGCACTATGAGAACCAGCGTAATACCCGTATACAGAAGACATTTTTACCTATTTTGACTACTGATAATGTAATTACCGATTACCAAAAAATCTAAATTCTGTGTAATCATTGTTTTGATTGCGTCATATGGTGTTTCAACAATTGGTTCGTGAGGACCGTTGAAACTTGTGTTCAAAAGGACTGGAATGCCAGTTTTTTCATAAAACTTGTTGATAATACCAAAAAATCTTGGATTACTTACAGGAGTAACTGATTGAAAACGTGCGGAGTTATCAAAGTGAACAACTGCGGGGATTTTATTTCTCCACTCTTCAGTCACAGTCGCTGTTACCAACATAAAGGGTGAAAAATATCCTGTTCCAAAAATCTCTTTTTGGTTATCAAAAATTACTGAAGGTGCAAATGGACGATACCATTCACGTTTTTTGATATCATGATTGATATGGTCACGCATCCAAGACTTAATTGGTGAAGCCAAAATCGAACGATTACCAAGTGCTCTTGGTCCAATTTCTGAGCCTCCTTGGAACCAACCTATAACACGGTTTTGTGTTAACCAATTCGAAATGGTTTCCAAAATTTCATCGAAGTTTTCAAAATATTCTACATTGATATTCTCGAATTTCGAGGATGCCTCCAAAATTTCATCATCTCTATAATTTTTACCAAGGTATGGTACTAATGTTGGTGTGTATTCAATTTCACTAACTTGTTGGTAAGCATACCACGCACACCCCAAAGGAATTCCACTATCATCTGCGGGTGGTACAAAATGACAGTTCTCAAACAAACCTGAATTGAGGATTAATTCATTAGAATTACAATTCAAGAATGAACCGCCAGCAGTACAAACATTATTTGACCCTGTTAGATTTTTTACCATGTCAGCCAAATAAAGAGAGACCCTCTCCTGTTCTTTTTGGTAAATTCCAGCCACGCATGCCTTAGAAAAGAAATCTGACCTCCAAGTAACACGGGGATAAATTGGGTTGTTGGGAATAGTCAATTCACCATTCTCATATTTTATAAATTTACCCGCAGATTCAACAATCGCTTCATCAGCATAAGAAGCCAATCCCATAAGTTTTCCCGCCGGCCACGAATTTGTGTCGGGTGAAAATATCAATCTGTGACACCCTTCAGAATACATAGTACCTACGGAAACATCTTCGTTTGTGCCAATTGGGACTGGATACTTAATCCATTTTTTGTAAACTTCTTTATATTCTTTTTTGTTGAAGTGATATAAAGAAATTCCTTCTGTCCAATCTTCTTCATCAGTGAGCCCCTCGCGTGTCAATTCAGGATACCATTGTCCCAATTTAGTTTTTGCGGTGGCAATACTACCCGAAGCATCCGCAACAATTACCGCACCCTCATCGAATCCTGAAGAAAAGAACGCTGAGTAAGCGTGAGCTAAGTGGTGTGGAATGAAAACAAGTTTTTTCTTTGGGATTTTGAAAATCTTATTGAATTGTTCATATGTGTTATCTTCCAACTCAGTTGTGCTGTAAACAATCAAATCAATTTCATCAATTGTGATATCAAGCTCTGTTAAGCAATAAACAATTGACTCAACAGGAATTGAACCATCAGTGAAAGCTCCATCATGTTTGATTCTACTTAATCTCTCTTGTGAGATTCCAATTGCGACTCGATTATCTTGAACAATAACCGCACCCTTGTCGTGACCGACTGAAAATCCTAAAACCGTCATTATAGAAATTAATTTTCTTCTTTATGATTGAGATTTACAATTGTACCCTCTTCCAAATCTTCATCGATTTTTTGTACGTGAATTCTATCTTCGTATTTGTATACACAAACTTTAGATGGGTTATCACCCAACTTTACCTCATCATTTTTGACATCAACAATCACTCCTTGTTGGTTTTCAAAAATTAAAGAAAGTGCTTGTGAGAAAAGAAGAGCTGCATTGATATAATCTTGTTCATTCAATGGTTTTACATTATCCATAATATGTTTTTTTTAGAAAAGTAAGTGAAAACTTCAAATAAAAAAGGTTTTTTTGAAATTGTCCCAAGCATCATTCAGTGTTGATGCATCATCAACAAAGTTTGGTTCATATGGTCGTTTTTTCAACGGCATACGAGCTTCCTCGGGGGTTTTGTTTCCCTTTTTCAAGTTACATTTAGAACAACATGTCACCAAGTTATCCCAAGTGTTTTTTCCACCTTTAGAACGAGGTAATACGTGGTCGATTGTGAGTTCTTTTTTTGAACCACAATAAACACATTCATTGTTATCTCTTTTGAAGACTCTATGTCGATTCACTCGTATTCCACTGCTTCGGTAGTTGATGTATTTCAAGAGTCGAATAATCAAAGGTCTCACATAAGTTTTTGTAAATGTACTAATAGGATTCTCTGCCGATTTGATAATTTCAGCCTTTCCGTTAACTACTAACGTGAAACCTCTTTGAAGTGAAGTAACGTTCAAAGGGGAGTAATCGAAATTCAGAACAAGTACTTTTTGCATGATGTGACAAATATATTAAACAGAACTCAAATAAAAAAGGGGCTCGAAGACCCCTTTTATGATTTAATACGACGGTATAGGTCTCGGAGCACACATCGTTTGAACTTATTCTGAAAGTGAACGAGTTCGTCGAATAACTGTGTCGAATATGTACTCCAAAAACTATACATCTTAATATAAATATTGGCTCGAAAGTCGTTTTATTTTTATTTGTTTGTTATATTTAATATACACAGGGTAATTGAAATGACAACAGAAGAAATTTACGAATCCTACGGCTTCGACGCTTATCGAAAAGGTTTTTTCGAGGAGTGGAGAATGGAAACATCTTCTTTGATTCAAAAAGACCCCAAGATGAATAGAGGTGATGCCGCACACATGGCATACGAAAGACTTCACAAACAAAAAGTTGCCGAGAGAAAGGTACAAGAGAAGTTGTCATTCTAAAAATCTTTAATATATTTGTGGGTAATTAGGGATGTAGCGCAGGTGGTAGCGCAGTTGCTTTGGGAGCAACGGGTCGCAGGTTCGAGTCCTGTCATCCCTACAAAATTTTAATCCTATGTCGTTTGTAATATTCAAAGAAACTTCGATGATGAACCAAAAATTGACGGTTTTGGTCAATGATAGTGAGGGAATTCCCATGGAGTTCGAAACTTTCGAACAAGCGGAAAAAATTGCCATTTTGTTTGAATCAAACTCTTTATTGGGAAATAAGTATACTGTTAAACAATTGTCTTGATGGCCCATCCATTCGAACACGCAAAGTCCTCGGCAAAAAAGTTTGGTGGTACCCCCGAAGATTATCTTCATCTTCATCAATGGTTAGATGAAACAAAAGGTTGGGTTGGGGACTCCATTCATCGAATGTTCCGGCATCATAGTGAAGGAATTTTTGAGATGGAAAAAATATTTGGTGTTTCATTCGTAAACTCAGACAACAGAAAGGTTTACACTCGTTATGTTGGAGAACAACATGTTAAGGAAGATTGTAACAATTATGTTCCAAGCGCCAAAGAGTGGGTTAACGCTTTAACTTCTAAAGAAAAACCACTTTGGATGTTAAGAACTCTAAAAATAGAGTCTTCTGAGTGATATTTATAAACTATGGCGACACCTGAAGAAAAAAAATATTTGGACTTTCTATGGAAACTCGCAAGTTCGCGTGGTATAGATAATTTGGTTTGGGAATTCTATGAGTATGACTTTGATAACGACTTCCCTTTGGAATCAGAATATTTTCACCAAATTAATGGGACTTGGAATCGACCTGGTTTCAAAATTCCTGTTAAACTATCGGCATTTTTATCAGAATTATTCAATGACAAAATTTACCCATTGATAGATGATGTTTTTTCTGAATTTGACGTGGATAATGAAGATGGGAGAGTAGAATTGATAATTGACATGGAAAAAAGGGAACTCACCGCATATGCTCACGTCTATTGGTTAGAAACTGGCGAAGAAGAAATACAGATAGAAAAAATGCCAACAGAGTTTTATCAATTATTGAAAGGATTGGACCCTTATACAAAAAGTTTTCACCTCGAATACAGTGGTGGTGGTGATGACGGGTATTTGGAAGATTACATTAAATCTTTTGAAGACGAATCTTTTCCCTATAACGAAAGTATTGAAAATTTTTGTTACTCCCTTATTCCGGCGGGTTATGAAAATAATGAAGGTGGACAGGGTTCTTTTTTCTTCGATATGGAAGAAAGAACAATTACACACACCCACAGCGACAATTTCGAAGATAGTAACTCGAAAACGATTTTTGAGTTGGAATTCTAAATTTTATTTATTACATTTATCACAAGTTATCTCGGTGGCGAAATAGGTAGACGCAAGGGACTTAAAATCCCTCGGACAGTGATGTCCGTGCGGGTTCGATTCCCGCCCGAGGTACTAATTTGTGTGATAGCTCAACGGTGAGAGCAGAATGCTTATACCATTCAGGTTGTGGGTTCGATTCCCACTCACACAACTATGGGCTCAGAAATAATTAGGAAGATGCTTCGAGAATTTTGTCCTGAAGCTATTTACTCAGGTTGTAGACCCATGATGTATGCCGTTTATAACGAGAAGACAAATATCTTCGAAACAAAAAAAGGATTTATTATTTCAATAGACAATCACCAACAATTTGATGATGAAAAAGTTGAAGAGATATATCAATCCTTTGAAAAATATCTTCGAATTAAAGTATTGCTTGAATCTGATTCCGCATCGTCTATATTATGATTTATGAGCGAATTTTTTGAAATTACCGATTTACAATGGGGACCCATCCAATATCGACTTAACGGATATAGAAGTCATAATGACAATAATATAATTGAAAATTATTGTATCCACATGACCAACCATGTTTTTCCCTTGTCAATTAGGTATGATGAGTTTGAGTTTCTTAAAAACTTGGTTATCAAATACAACCTCAAAAGTGGATTTGAGTTAGCAACTGCATTTGGAGTTAGTACGGTAGCATTAGGTTTAGGTTTCAAGCAGACAGGTGGAAAACTTGTGACAATGGATGCTTATGTCGAAGAACTTGAAGAATCTTATGACCTCACTTATCATAACAATGAACCTAATTATGATTCGGATGGGTTCAAATCAGTCAATTATTTGATAGAACATTTTAGACTCAAGAACGTTGTAAACCCACAAATTGGTTGGAGTCCTGTAGATGTAAGAGAGGTTGTAAAGAACCACTCCAATAAAACTTTTGACTTTTTATTTCTTGACGGTGGTCACTCCCCGAACAAGTTATTCAAGATTTATTTGCTATCCGCCCTTTTATGGAAAAGGAATACGTGATAGTACTTCATGATTATTTTGATGAAGTTTTTACATCCGAAGTAAAAGATACTGTCAGTTATTTATTCGGAATTGAGCCAATTATAGAATTGGCACAACCTTTTGGTGATAACATGGCGGTTATTTATAACAAAAAAATTTGACAGATTAAAAATCTTTTGTATCTTTGTAGTATAATTATAAAAACATGAAAACTCTCTTTCATAACCTCGTCAACAATATGTTTGATATCATTTGTGTAAAATGGTACCAGCGTACTTGTGCGGGTTTGGGAGTTTGAATGTAGTACTTGTAAGAAACTATACAGAGGCCCGAACCCCAAAAAGGTTCGGGTCTTTTGTTTTCTTACTAAGTTCTTTGACATATTGGTAGCCTTGGAGAGGTAGCGCAGTTGGTCAGTACGCGCTGGACTGAAAATCCAGAGATATGGGTTCGATTCCCATCCTCTCCACTTAAATTGGAATGTAGCTCAGTTGGTTTAGAGCGTCTCGCTGATACCGAGAAGGGCGTAGGTTCAAGTCCTACCTTTCCAACTTATTACCCTCTCGTATAATGCAGTACAAGCGGTTTTGGTCCGCTGAATCGAGGTTCGAATCCTTGGGGGGTAACAATGGTTCTTTGGTGTAATGGATAGCATCTTTCACTACGGATGAAATGGTGAGGGTTCAAATCCTTCAGGAACTACAATATGCGTCCATAGTGTAATGGTAACATGACGGTCTCCAAAATCGTTGTTTTAGGTTCGAGTCCTAGTGGGCGTGCTAACATTTGGTGGTTTCAAATTTTTGTATTATCTTTGTGGTAAACTTAAAAGTTTGAACTATGACACAAAAAATGATTTCTCAGGTATTGGCGTACCTTTTTACCTTTTGGCTCGGTGCTAAGATGGTTATTCTATCCAACTTGGATACACTATCAACCTACGATTGGGTTTCACTTGGAATTAACGTTTTTTTCACCGCTTATTTTGTTCACCAAGCAACCAAGCAAGATAATAACCCTCAAATTCTCTGAACATGGCACTTACTAAGGAACAGAAATCGGATACAATAGACACTGCTCGTTATCTTCACGACAGTTTCAAAACATATCTCAAGGACGACAACATTTCCGACTCAATGCTGTTGGGTTATGTTTTCAAACTAAACCAAATTTCTCAAACTCTGTTACAAGAACTCAACAGCCGCAGTGTTTCGGGAAAACAAATTGGATGGCAATATGAACTTCTACAAAAGTTCCAAGAGGCTTATCCTGACTTCGAATAATTCTTAAAAACAAAAAAATGGCAAAATACAAATTACTAGTGAACGGATACGGAATGGATGGCTCCGCTCACACTCTAACAGACGAAGAAGTTCAAACCATTCTTTCCTTTAAGGAAAAAGAGGGTTATAAAACTTTGGATGAAATGTATGTAGACCTTCCTGAAATTTTGGAAGACTACGACCATTACATGACCAATTATTGGGTTACCACAACCGCTTTTGCTAATGACATTTGTCATTTTGTTTTGGTGAACGAAAAGGACGAGGTGATTTGGGATGTTAAGTTCGCAGATTTTGACCGAACAATGGAAAATTTCGAATATCCTGAAGATGCCGATAACCATGCTAAAGAAATCGATGCGTATCCTCATGAAGGTAAAGAAAACATTCTTTTGGTTTATGAGACAGTAAAAGGAACGATGTTTAATTTCGAAATTGAGTCAGAGGAAGAACCAAAACCAACAGATTTTGCGGTGACCGTTCAATCTATGGAAACACCCGAATACGAAGAAGAACTCGTTTCGAAAGTATTCTTTAAGGGAACCGAACTCGAGCGTAATTTCGATGAAGAATATTTTTGGGGTAAAAGTTTGACGGTTGAACTGTTCACAATGGACGACCTTGACCGTGATGATGATTGGGACGAGGACGAAGAAGAATAGACAACATGGGAACAAATTACTACAGAGTCCCCCCCGGTCACGAGATGATTAAAAGGGAACAGAAACTCCGTATGCGGATTGACGAGATGGATTCTCTTAGTCCCGAACAAATCGAACGAGGGTTTCGTTCAATTTCAGTTAGTGATTGGGATTCCATTTCACCTTGGGAGGAGTTTTTAGAAGGAACCAAGGTTCACTTGGGAAAAAGAAGTTCAGGTTGGAAGTTCCTTTGGAATTGGAATGATTCACAATACTACAAGACCAGAGAAGAACTATTCGAGTTCATCAGAAGTGGTCGAGTGATTGATGAGTACGGAGGGATAATGGACCAAGAAGAATTCATCCAAATGGCTCTTCAGTGGGGTCAAGAGGATGGATGGGATATTGAGACTTACTATAAAGAATATCCTGACCGTAATCCTTTCATTTTGAATCGAAAACACGAGGAATACCTTGACGGTCTTCGCGTGTCCACTTCAACTGAATTCTCTTAAGTTGGCGTCGTAGCTCAGGGGTAGAGCATCTCTTTCATACGGAGACGGTCGGTGGTTCAAATCCACCTGACGCTACATTTGGCTCTTTTAAATAAAAAATACGGCTCATAAATGATTATATTTGAGCTTCAAATAACGAAATATTGACCTGAAATGAAAGTAGATAGAAAAAAATTGGCGTGGTTCTTAACAAATATCCGTCATAACGCTGAAAAAGACAATATTGAATTAAGCGACACAGACATAGCTAATCATCTAGGAACTTGGATTGAACGAAACCCTGGTTGTATTGATATTCACGGGGTTAGTGATTCGGGTAGATTTCATTATTCAACCGTTGGTTATGGTGTATTCTCTTTGTTGGGTGAAAAATATCGAATGGGAAGAATCGAAATTTTTGACAGTCAAGATGAATCGGGATATGCTGTTGATGAGGGTGTTTACACGATGCCGTTTATTGCTGCAAATCAGTTTGAAGACTTCATGGACTCACTTGAGACTGATTTACCTATTCACATCCAAATTGGTTCCCATGAATGGTGTGAAAAAGAGTGTGCCAAGTCTCTTGGGTTTGAAACACCCGACCAGATGAGAGACCCTGAAAAAATCAAGGAATTTCAGAAAAAGAAAAACGATGATTATGCGGTAGAACGCGGATTCAAAGATTTTGATGACTTATGGGCAAATAGTAAATTCGGTGGTAAATCACCAAAACAACAAGAAGAAAATGAGTGAATATATCTTTTGGGATGAGATGTGGAATGTTCCACCTAAACCTGAAGAAACTCCTGAAAAGGAAAAAGAAGATTAACAAAGTTCTGTCGCTCTACGGAGAGGAAACTCAGGACATCACACGCTTAAGGTGGGAGATATAAGGCAACAAACTTATAATGGTCAGTTATAAGTCCACATCCTTATATCGTTATTACCACCGAGGATGCAACCCAAAATAACCTATGACGGTGAGCTGGTCGGGTAAGGTGGGGGCCAAAAGACTAATGACAGATTAAATACAGAATCCTGGTTATGCTTTGTTAATGAAATGACCTCGTAGCTCAGCTGGTAGAGCAGTATGCTTTTAACATACGGGTCGAGCGTTCGAATCGCTTCGGGGTCACAACGCACTCTTAGCTCAGATGGTAGAGCGCTTGCCTTACATGCAAGATGTCGGAGGTTCGATTCCTTCAGGGTGTACAATTTGACAATCCAAATTTTTGTTTGTATCATTCAACTAATAAAATTAAAAAAAGGAACCTCAAAGGTACTTATTATGTTATTCTTCATAATTTGTAATATTTATTTATATGAAAAGTAATGGAAATTCTTATGAGTATCAAAAATTGAGAGGTTTGAAAAGAAAACTATACTTAATTGATTTAAGAGGTGGTTGTTGTGAAAATTGTGGATATCATAAAAATTTAGCGGCATTAGAATTTCACCACAAAGACCCTAAAGAAAAGGAAAATCAATTGGATGTTAGAAAATTGTCGAATTCCACCATGGATTGGATTTTAAGTGAATTCGAAAAATGTGATGTATTATGTGCAAATTGTCATAGAGAGATTCATTCTCCTGATTCGAAAATTGAAAATGTAAGATTTATTACTGAACACAATGAAAACATATTGAAAACTAGAAGTATCAATAAACCCAAATGTGTTGATTGTAATCATGAAATTGGTTATGGCACTCAAAGATGTAAAATTTGTTACACAAAATCTAGAAGAATTGTTGAAAGACCGGAAAAGGATGTGTTGAATGAGGACGTAAAAAACTTTGGTTATCATGGAACGGGTAAAAAATATGGTGTTTCGGGTAAAACAGTTAAAAAATGGATAAGGGCCTATATCGCCTCGCACTCATAATGCGTTGAAAGCGTAGCCGGTTTCACGGGGGTTCGAACCCCTCTAGGCCCACTAACATATAACCTATGACACAAAATGAATTGCTTGACTTGGTAAGACAACAAGAAAATCCCCTCCTTTTATTGGTAGGGACTCTCAACCTTTTCAAAAAAGAAAATGGGTTTGAACAAGACTTGTTGACACCAGGGTTTATCAAAGAGTGGATGGTATCTGAACTTCTTGGACATGAATGTCATAAGACCAAACATGGGGCGGATGCTTACTCCAAAGATGGACAAGAAAAATACGAATACCTTTCTTGTAAAGAAGGTGGTAGTTTTCAACTTGACAGAATTCACGAGGACAATCTTCACAGAGTCGAAAGAAACAATGCGTTCTTTTTTGCGTTATTTGACAAAGAAGATGGATTAATCTGTAAGGAGATTTGGAAGTGTGAGACTAGTAAAGTACTTGATGAAATCACAACCAAAATTTTATCATCAAAGAAAGTTTCATCCAAACATGTTTCAATATCTTTGAAATGGG
>Ga0172375_10009971_pt1 | contig 12404 bp, 13 predicted proteins | sample LakKiv1m_FD_114537 | JGI IMG/M metagenome (GOLD analysis project Ga0172375, IMG submission 114537) | Freshwater microbial communities from Kabuno Bay, South-Kivu, Congo - kab_092012_11.1m | ecosystem: Environmental > Aquatic > Freshwater > Lake | place: Democratic Republic of the Congo... | reverse complement strand
TTGGGCGCGAGCAGCGTAAATCGCTGCTGTAAAGCCCGCTGGCCCAGAGCCAACAATTGCCAATTTAGTGTTTTGAGACATATTTTTTAAAACTCCCTCATAAAATCACCCCGCGCAAGATCCGCGCTTTGTTTGGTTTAGAGTAGCAACTTTCAACAATTACTTACCGGCTTCATCCAACATCTTGATGTAACCATCTTTGCCGGCAAAACCAGTTTGTCTGTTAACTTCTTTGCCATTTTTAAAAATGATAACTGTAGGAATACTCATCACTCCGTATTGACTAGCTATGTCTTGATTTTGATCAACATCAAGTTTGGCTACCACTGCTTTTGATTTGTAAAGATCGGCCAGCTCATCAATAATTGGACCAGCCATTTTGCAAGGTCCACACCACTCGGCATAAAAATCTACCAATACCGGCTTTTCACCAGCATCTTTGAGAGTTTTTTCAAAGTTGCTACTACTTAAATAAGTAGCACCGCTTGTTTTATCAGACATCATAAGTTTCCTTTTTTTAATAATTTATACGATTTAATAAAAACTACTACCTCAAAGCTTCTTTTAAAACTGTTTCCAACTGTTCCCATTGTCTAGAGCGGGAGCAACGAGAGACTTCTCCAGAAAGAATGTCGCGCGCCACTCTACCCAAAGAGTTGCGCGCTGCGATCACTTGTCTGACAATCTCAATACAATCTCTGCCCTCATCCAGCATTTTCAACACTCCGCCCACTTGACCTTGTACTCGTTTGAGTTGGGTGGCGGTTTTGTCCAAAGTTTCAGTTTTGGTTTTTTGCACTTTGACCACTATATACCCATGGGGAGTATGGTGTCAAGTCAGAAAATAACAGGCTGAAAAACCTTTACTTATTTTTGTTGAGTCAGCTCATTAAGATAAGCTTTAAGTTCATCTGTTTCCTGTGGATTGAGCTCTGGTTTTGTCTCCAACTGGGCAATCTTTTGAGCTAAAACTTGTCTTGCTTGCAATTTTTGCTCTTCTTGGAACTTACTCAAGGTAAGTTCCCATTCTTTATCCGGCTTGCCTGTCTGCAAATCCAAAGCTTGCAAACCTAAACCAAACTCTCTGTCTGCAAAAACTGTCATCAATTCTTGTTGCAAGTCAGCCGGCAAACTTACGCTTAAGTTTTTTACCGTCAAAGAAGAAGCAGCAGAGGAAGCACGAGATCGATATTGAGTAATTAGGCTTGAAAAGGCAGGTAAAGAAAAATGAAACTGGGCCAAAGCATTGAATCTGTCCAATAATTGATTTTGTTTGGAGTGCAGTAACAAAAATAATAAGTATCTCTCCAATCTTTCCAGTCTAGTTTGAGCTAGTGGCAAAACAGAGGAACGCGCTTTCTCATCTTGGCGATCTTGATCTTTTTTATCACTTAATGAACTTGCTGTTTTTTGACTAAAATACTTAATATCTGCCTGCACCACGGCCGCTTGAGTTTGCAATGCTTGAGCCAATTTTTTAATATAAACTTCTCTCTCTACCCCGCTTTCAATCTGCCAAAGGTCACTGGCCAACTCCTTGATTACTTGTTTTTTACTGTTAGCCGTTTCCACTCCATGAGTGGAAACGGCTAACTGAATCAAGAAATCATAAGCAGTTGAAGCTTTTTTCAAAGCTTCTCTCCAACCTTTAGGGTCACTCCGCGCCCACTCGTCTGGATCCTTGCCTTCAGCCACCGTGATGACCTTGAGTTCTAGTTCAAAAGGTTTTAAAACATTTAAAGCTCTACGAGTAGCCTGTAATCCAGCCTGATCGGCATCAAGCGCCAAGATCACTGTTTGAGCCACCCTGCTAATTAATCTAGCGTGGTCAGGTGTAAAAGCGCTACCCTTGATAGCTACCACTTGATTAACATTGGCCTGCGCCGAGCTAATCACGTCAAATTCGCCCTCTGTCACTACCACTGTTTTGGCCTCAAGCAGGTAACGCCTTAACTCACTAAAACCATAAAGCATTTTACTTTTGTGGTAAAGTACAGTCTCTGGACTGTTGATATACTTAGCCTCTTTGGCCAGAGGATCCAATGATCTACCAGAAAACCCTACCACCTGACCACGGTGATTACGCAAAGGAAAAATAATTCTGTCTCTAAAGCGATCGTAATGCCTAGTTTGTGACTTAGCGATGACTAAACCAGCCTTAACCAAAAGTTCTATTGGGTACTTTTTTTTGCGATTTAAATAACTAATCAATCCATCCCAGCTTTTAAGAGCGTAACCCAAAGAAAAAAGCTTGATTGAGTCAGCAGTAACTTTTCTGTTTTGGAGATACTCTCTAGCTTTTTGACCCAACCGATGTTTAGTTAAAAGAAAGTGGTAATAATTATTAGCTAGCTCCAAAACTGCCAAGATCTTTTCTCTTTCTTCGTCATCTTGAGTTTTGAACTCCTGACGCAACTCTACTCCAGCGCGATCAGCCAAACTTTCCAAAGCCTCATAGAAACTCATTCCTTCGTAGCGCATTAGAAACTCAAAAACATCACCACCCGCTCCGCAACCAAAGCACTGGAAACGTTGCATGGTTTCGCTGACAAAAAATGATGGCGTTTTTTCACTGTGAAAAGGACAAAGTCCCTTGAAGTACACGCCGGATCTCTGTAACGGCACTTTTTCACCAATTAAACCCACTATATCCACTAAGGCTTTAATTTCTTGCACTTGCGACATATGTATTTTCCAAAAGTTTACTCCCCATTCCTTTACTGGTTAGTATACTGTTATTATACGGTCAAAATTATTGAACGAAAAAATGACATTTACTTGGTCAAAAATCAAAACTGGACGTTTCTTTGCAGTAGCTGTGGCTTTGATTGTCAGTTTGATCTACAACCAAAAAATCTTCCTGCCTACAGCCGACCTAGGCAGACACTTAAAAAACGGTCAGGTAATCTGGCAAGAGGGCTTGCGTTCAGCTGTCATGAACACCAATTACTACTCCTACACAAACCCCCAGTTTGTTTTTGTCAATCATCACTGGCTGTACGGAGTAATTATTTGGCCAATTTTTCAAACCTTAGGTTTTACTGGTTTGAGTCTTTTTAATTTTTTGCTTTTCATGGCCAGTTTGGCATTGTCCTTAATCCAAACTGGCAAACAATTAAAAAGAATCTGGTTTATAGCTTTGTTTTTTTCTTTGCCTTTAATTATTGGTAGAAGTGAAGTTAGACCAGAAATTTTTAGCTTACTTTCTTGCGTCTTGATCGGCATGCTTTATTACAATTTAAAACTAGGAAAACTTAAAGGCTGGCAGTTTCTAATCTCGATCTTTTTACTTGAAGCCATCTGGGTTAACCTTCATCTCTTTTTTCCACTAGGATTATTGCTGGTTGGCTACTACCTTTTTGATTCACTAATTAAGTACCACCAAACTGAACAAAAAAAAACTCAAGAAAAAATTGTATTTTATCTAGGAATAAGCCTAGCATTAAGTTTTCTTGGCTCTTTGATCAATCCTCATGGCATTAATGGCATCTTGACGGGCTTGAGGATTTTTAACCAGTATCAGTACCCAGTAGCAGAGAACCAGTCCACTATGTTTTTTCTTTATTTTTTTAAAGAAAAAACTCTTTATTGGTACTATCTAGTTTTTTGCGCCATAAGCTTACTTAATTTCAGCTTGAGTTTAAAACACAAAAAAGGTTTAAGTAAAATTCTAGATGGCGCGTGGCTTTTTATCTGGCTTTTGATGGGAATAATGATGATTAGACTTTACCCATTTGTTGCATTGATTTTATTGCCTTTCAATATTCGTTGGCTAGCCGAAAATTACCAAACATGGGGAAAAAGACTTAAACACTTGGCCCAAAATCAAGTGTTTTTAAGCCTCGCTTCTCCTTTGGCTTTGGCGCTTTTACTAGCAAGTTTGGCCAGTGGAGTATTCACACCCAATCTAAATAATCTAGGATTTGGAGTCAATCAAAACACACTTAAAGCTCAAGCTTTTCTCCAAAAGCTACCCGCCACCGCCCGCGTCTTTAACAATTATGACGCGGGCGGTTACCTAATCTTTTCCGGACTTGCTCAAAAAGTTTTTGTGGACAATAGACCAGAGTTCTATCCAGCCGAATTTATGGAAAAAACCTACATTGCCGCTCAACAAAATGAAGCAGTTTGGCAAAAAGTTGAGCAAGAATATAATCTGGACATTATCTTTTTCTACCGTCACGACGCCACTGATTGGGGTCAGCCATTTTTAATCAGAAGAATCCAAGACGCAGACTGGTTACCAGTTTATGTAGATGATTATTTTCTTTGTCTAGCCAAAAATACACTAAACAATCAAGCCTTGATAGAAAAATACAAAATATCCAAAGAAATTTTCCAAGTTACCAATCTTTGACAAGCTATCTTATAATGAAAATATGTTTAAATTTAAAAAAGTTTTTCTTTTCTCTTTTATCAGTTTGATCTTAACTGGCTGTACCCAACAGGCAGTAAAAACCGAAAGAGTCGAGCTTCCAGCTGAAACCACGCCATCCATTTCACAAGCTACCGAGTCAGCCGAGACAGCTACTGCCACCCCCACGCTCAATCAAGAAAACCCAAAAACTCAAGTAACTGCCCTTACTAAAACCGAGTTAACTAAGCACGCTACCCAAAAAGATTGTTGGCTGCTGATTGAAGGCAAAGTCTATGATGTCACTTCCTACATCAGCAATCATCCGGGCGGTCAAACTATTTTGGCTGGTTGTGGCAAAGACGCCACCGATCTTTTTGCCACTAAAGGTGACAAAGACAAACCCCACTCTTCAAAAGCAGAAACTTTACTTCAAAATTATTATTTAGGTAAACTTATCACGCCTTAGCTACAGCTTGAGCTTTTTGTTCCACTCTGGGCAGAAGCTTGACGTACAACAACGCAAAAGCGATGCTGATCACTGGGACAGCCGCCAACAAACCTACAACCAAAGCCAAAAGCCCCAAAATAGCTACACCAACACATACCAAACCAAAAACTATGGTTTTCCACTTGGTTCCTTGGGTCATTCTACCAGCTACCCCAAATGCCTCTTTAATACCCATTTTTTTATCGACTAAAAGATAGGTCACTGGCCAATACTTAAGTGACCAATAAATCCCCGGTATTATTAAAAGCACCAAGCCTAAAATTACTAACAAACCATACAGCAAGGTACCGAAGAAGTACTTAAAAATTAATCCTGATTGAGAAAATAATTCTTTAACCGCAAACTGCTGGCCTCTTACAATTTTTAAAGTCACAAACACCGTGCCGGCAGTGATAAAAGCATCAAAAAACATAGAAGCAATGTTAAAAGCCATAAACATTAAGCCTGACTCATCCCACTCCACCATCAACTGATCAGCCGCCTGATAAACAATCTGCACCAAACCTACCACAATAAAAAATCCTAAAATTTGCGTCCAGTTATTTTTAAAAATTTGCCATGCTTCACTGATCAAACCAAAAGAACTAATCTGTACTTTACCACCAGCAATAACCACACTCTCTTGTGACATAATTTTTATCTTTCAGACAAAAATAGAAATACTCAAACATCAATATTCTAACACAAAAACAAAAACTCAACTAATTGCGTTACAATACAGACCAGTTTGTTTGCAAACAAGGAAGCGTCGCATAGTGGTCAATTGCACACGCTTGGAAAGCGTGAGCCGCAAGGCTTCGTGGGTTCAAATCCCTCCGCTTCCGCAACAGTTGAAAAGTCCAACTAAACTTCCCGCGACCTTACGGTCGGAGTTCCAAATTGGGAAGTAGAGATTATTCTGCTTTAGTTACAGTTGTAAAACAATTTTTCCAGATTGTTCCACGTCAAAAGCGAGTTTTCAGCACCATTAGTTGTTTGTTCGCCTGCGTAAATTACAAATCCATGTTTGGTGGTAGTCTCTGTAGAATTACCTGTCAAACCTCGCCAGTATTTGATTCCTTTGTAAAAATCAGGGTTAAATGTACCGCTTGATTTAATTTCAATTGGAATCTGTGTTAATCCCTGATCGATGACCAAATCTACTTCCTGACCGTTACTATCTCGGAAAAAGAACAACTTCTCTGGTAAACCATGGTTTGAAAAGTGTTTCATTACTTCCATGATCATCATGTTTTCAAATAAGCCACCCAGCAGATAGTGTGTTTTTAGCTGTTCTGATGAACGAATGTCAAGCAGACGACAGGCTAGACCAGTATCGGTAAAATAGATTTTTGGGCTTTTAATGTATCGCTTGCCAAAATTTTTGAAGTGAGGTTGCAATCTAAACACCAAGTAGCTTGATTCAAGAATGGAAATCCAATTTTCAATAGTAGTCACAGACACACCAGTATCATTAGCCAAAGTAGTGAGGTTGACGAGTTGACCAACTCGACCTGCCAAAAGTGCAAAGAATTTTCTGAATTGGCTTAAGTTGATGATGTTACTGATTTGCTTAAGATCACGTTCTGCGTAGGTAGCAATATATTGATCGTAATAGCCAATGACTTCGGTATTACGTGAGTACAGGAAAGGATAAAAACCTGTAAAATTCTAGTAAAAATTTCCCATTTTATAATAGTGCAGTGGTTAATGCATTTACCGGCCTTTGAACGTTGTGCAAAATAAACCATGCTCAATTTTAATTGCTTTTCCTAAAACTACAGCCTCTGCTACTTTTTTACTAGCACTGGCTAAAATTCTTGCAAAAGTTGGTTGGGATATTTCCATCCTTGCTGCTGCTCGCATTTGGTCGAGACCATCAATTTCATAAAGTTTTAGAGCTTCTAGCTCGTCTGCCAACAAAATAACTTCTTCTAAAAACCGTAATGGAACACCTTGCGGTTTAAAATAATAAACATTAGGATCAAAGCTCAACCTGCGTAACATTTTTGGTCTTGGCATACTTTTTTATTGTTGCTTATTATTTAAGCCCAAACTCATTTTTCTGCCAAGCCCTATACCCCTACCTCTGCCAAGACCTCGACCTTGACCCAAACCCAACTTAACACCTTGAACTTTTTTACTACAATTACCCAACCCTCTACCAGTCATTTTTCCTTGTCCTTGGGGACCTGCTTGATCAAAATTTGGCATAATAGCCTCCTTTTTTGTAAATTATATTGAATACATATTCATTATAGCTCAATCTTTAGTTATGTCAAATCGCTTTGAATTAATATAAATTTTGAAAACACTATAACCACGATCTAAGTTAGAAACATCATTAGGGGGATCTTCTCTCCGTATCACCTTCAGTCACTCTACAATCAAAACATGGAGAATCTTTTTCAATCATGAAGTTAGGCTTAAAACTAAATTCTATTTTTTTAAAACTTGGTTAATACTTTTTTGCAAATCTTGGACCGCGGTTTTAATGCAACTCAAGTAGTTTGCTCCTTCTTTGCCAACTTTAGAAAAGGTGATACCTCTTGAAGAGTTAACAATTGCTCCCAAACCATCTGGATTGAAAAAGTGAGCCACATCGGTCACTTTCCCACCTTGAGAACCTAAGCCAGGAACCAAAAAAACAGAGTGTGGCATCAACTGGCGCAGTACTAGAGCTTCTTTGGGGAAAGTGGCCCCCACCACTGCACCAATATCGGAGTAACCCTGATCATCAAGCTGTTGACAGGCTTTGCGTGTCACCATTTGAGCTAAACGTCGGCTGATGTTCAAACCATCAATCACCAAATCTTGCAAATCTTTACTACCAGAGTTGGAAGTCTTAACCAAGATAAAAATACCTTTGCCATATTGATGGCAAGTGTCTACAAAAGGCTCCAGACTGTCTTCGCCAAGGAAAGGGTTAACAGTGATGCAGTCAACATCGTAACAAGGTTTTTTCTGCCCAAAAAGCTCGGTTTGACCTAAAAACGCGTTGGCGTAGGCTTGAGCTGTAGACTCAATGTCTCCTCTCTTGGCATCGGCGATCGTGAGTAAGTCTAAACTCTTGGCATACTCCACAGTTTGAGCAAAGACCTTTAGTCCCTCCGGTCCATACTGTTCGTAAAAGGCCAGTTGAGGTTTGATGGCGGCCGCAAACGGTGTAATCACATCGATAACCTCTTTGTTAAACTCTAGAATTGCTGTGGCGGCCGCCAGAAAACTCACGCCATATTTTTTCTTATTTCTCCGTAAAATCTTTTGTGGTAGCCACTCCAAACGCGGATCAAGCCCTACACACACTCGAGAATTTTTGTTTTGGATTTGCTGATTAAGCCTAGTAACAAACACTTATTTTCCTTTGGATTTAAGTTCCGCCAAGTATTTCTTGCCATGACCAACGGTAGTGTTGATAGGAATTTTCTTTTTACACATCGGACAATCTTTGACTGTAAAAGCCTCCACCACTAGCTCGCCACCTGTTACTAGCTCGGCATCAAACATCTGGCTAGTAACTTCCTTTGGGTTGCGATTAACCATCACACAAACACCCACCACTTGACCACCATACTGCCTGACTACATCCACCACTTTTTTGACTGAACCGCCAGTGGTAGTCAAATCTTCTACAACCAAAACTTTTTTACCCTTTATAAACTGGTCATATCCTCTGGTAAAAATAAAAGTCTTGTCTGGACCTTTTTCTGCGTAAACTCCGTACACTTCTCGTTTCTTTTTCAAACTTAAAAAATATGCCAACCATTGAGAAAGAATTATCCCACCCAAAGCTGGGGCCACCACTGTCTCAATATCCAAGTGAGCACATTTTTTAGCCAGAATCTGGCAAACCTGAGCAGTAACTTGCGGGTGAGGGTAAAGAGAGTCTTTGTTAATATAAGCAGGACTATGTTTACCAGAAGTTAAAACAAAATGATCATGAAGTTTAATGGCACCGACTTGCTTGAGAAGAGACAAAATACCGTCCATAAATCAGGTTATCAAGTAGTATTGATAAACGATCATATCACAAAAACGATCTGAATCACCCAAGGTGAGTAATGGTGAATTAAGGCCTTGGACAAAAGTCTTTTTTCATAGTTTTTGTAATACCCGTTGACCTTAAGCTCTTTAAGCTCCTGCAGACCATTGGCAAAATAAGACTGATACTCCTGTTTTAATTTATCCAAACAAAATTTGGAGTTCTTACCCAATAAAATTGAGCTTAGATACTCAAAATAACGCAATACTCTTTCATTACCACTTAACCTAGCTCTTAGCAAGCTATAACGTTCCAAAAGCAATTCGCTTTCCTGTAGCTTGAAAAGCTTGCGCGCAGGTTTAAAACTGAACGCCAACTGACGTAAAGCAAATAACTTTTGGCGGAACAATTTTCTAGTATTGATTCTACCTTTATCATCCAATCCGCGCACAAAAATTTCTGGATGTTCCAAAGCATCAAGCTGTAAATCTAGTTGAGCATCTAAATCAAAAAAAACCGCCTCACTAATTTCCGAACGCTCCAGCATTTTTTCATAAACCCCGCGCTCAATATTAAAAGCTTGATTCTGCAAAGACTGCTTGAGCAAACCCAAACTGGCAAACTGGTTCAATTGTTTGATTAAAACTTGTTCAATTTCTTGCCACTTTGCAATTTGTCTCTGGCAAGTGGCTGGGCTGACTCCAACTGGCCGGTTCTGTTTTAAACGTCTAATAGCCGTCTCTAAATCAAATAATTGACTACAAACCAAGTCTACATCTTCAGTCTCGGAAGAGTAGTTGAGTTTAAATTTTTTAAGCAACCAAGCTACTGTCGATCCATTAACAAAAAGAGTAAAAAGCAAGGTAGCAAAGGTAAAAATAAATATTTCCTCCTTATATTGATAACTTTCCGGCAGTGAAAAAACCAAAACCAATGGAATTACGCCTCTAATTCCACCCCAATTTAATACATGTTGCCAAGCAAGGGGAATATTTGGTTCATCACGAAAAAATCTAGAGTGATTACTAATAGCTATACTCAAATAAACCGAAAAAGCCCTAGAGAATAACACTATCAAAACCACCCAGAGCCATCTTGGGAAGTCTTTAATTAAAAAGCTGGTATCTAAATTGTAAGTAGTAAAAAAGAAAACTATAGAAACTGCCAAGTAACCTAAATAATCCCAAAAACTATGAACAAAATGAGCTACTTGGGGAGAAATTCTGGCTTTGCCCAAATTGCCCATAACCAAGCCTGCCACTACAGCGGTAATCACACCAGACAAATGTAAGTAATGTTCGGTGGCCGTAAAAATCAAAAGAGCAGTAGCTAGAGTCAAAGTGGTTTCTACCTCTGCGTCATTTTCAATTTTTGCCAAAATACCTGATGCCAAATAACCCAAAAAAGAACCTACTAAAATGCTACCAACAAAGACGTAGAAAAATTCCGCCAAAGAACTTAAGATAGTCATGTGAGAGAAATTGCTACCACCTATTACCACTATCGCTACAATCCGAAAAACTACCACAGCAGTAGCATCATTAAACATACTTTCTCCGTCAGCAATTAAAGCCAAGCGTTTGGGACCAACTAATGATTTAAACAAGGCCAAAACAGCAATCGGGTCTGTGGCAGAAATCAGAGAGCCAAAAAGTAAAGCCGCTCCCCAGTCAATACCTAAAACCAAAGCCAAAGAAATGGCTACAAAAGCCACAGCAAGCAAAAGACCAAAAGTAGCCAAAAAGCTTATTGTTTTAAACTGTAACTTAAACTGATGTAGGTTTAAAAGCATAGCTGAACCGAAAAGCAAAATTGGTAAAAGAAAATAATAAATTGCTTCACTTGGCAAGTGTAAAATGGTTTCAAAACCCAAAAAATGCATTAGTTCTTGGCCAAAAAAACCAAAAAGAAGAGCAAAACCGTATAAGGTAAAAGGGTTTTTTTGGCAAAATACTGTAAACTAGAAAAGCCAAAAAGGATTAAGCCGATGACCAAGACGATCTCAAACTGATGCATAACTATTTATTTTGAATAACATATAATATAAGAAAGTATGCATTCTAGCAAAAGAGTATTGATATGACAAATATAGGAGAAACAGATCTTAGAGCCTACCAACAAACAGATATTAGCGCAGAAGATGGCAGGCGTTATATTATTAAGTGCTTGAAAAACTCAAGTTCTGGCGCGGTGTTCTCTTTCCAAGTTACCCCAAATTGCAATCAAATGGATCTAGCTAAATTAAAAGCAGTGTGTCCGGGTTTTAAGTTTAAATTAAGAGACACTAATCCTTTGATGTTAGATGTTTCTTGCAAATAATTAAGGCTTTATGCTTTTTTTACCAACAACCAATTGAGATCTAACCTTCTATAGTTTAAAGTTAGGTAATAATTATTTATGAAAAAACTGGTACTAGGTAAATTGCTAAAAATTGTTTTGGCGCTTTTGGTGTTGGGAGCAATGGGTGGGGGTGGGTTTGGCTTGGCTACCTACTTGAATCAAAAAAACAGCCAAGCCAAACCCACCACAGAAGCCAACTCTAGCCAAGAAGCAGTCTTTATAGCCGAGGCTTACCAAGTTTTGTCAGACAACTACTGGGAAAAACTGACAGATGAACAATTAAGCGAGTTATTTATCCAAGCCATAAGCAGATTTTATGGCCCACAGCCAGAAATTGAGGAAAAAAATGTCCAAGGATTGACTAAACTAGTGGATAATTTAGTCAAAAATCAACTCACGCTTGATCATCCAAACTTTTTAGCTCAATCCCTAGATTTAGTTTTACAAAATTTAAAACCTTTCAGCCGGAGTCGTCTTTATCTGGAACAAGACACCAAGGCTTTGGAGGAAAAAGTCAGCAACATTGATCCAAAAACCGATCTCTTCGCCACTCTAGGCACCACTCGAACTGCTTCTGATACCGCCATTGCCCAAGCGTATGAGCAAAAAAAGCAAGAGATTGGCCAAACTGCCACCAACGAAGCAGAAAAAGCCTTAAAGCTGGCAGAGATTGACAGGGCTTATCAGGCGGTGGGCGATCAAGCATCCAGACAAAGGTATGCCAAAACCGGAATTGAGCCTACTATCTTAGGCAAAAACTTGGGAAGTGGCATTTTTTATGTCAAGATTAAGCAGTTCTCTCCCACCACCGTAGAAGACCTAGCTTCGATCTTACAAAAAATGCCCACTCAAGAATCTGGCAGCAGCTTGATCATTGATTTAAGAGACAATTTTGGCGGAGCAATTGACGGTTTACCCTATTTTCTTGGCCCTTTTATTGGTAACAATCAATATGCTTACCAGTTTTTTTCCAGAGGAAAAACTACTGATTTTAAAACTAAAGTAGATAAACTTAAAGAACTTGAGAACTTTAAAAAAATGATTGTTTTGATCAACGAAAACACCCAATCCTCGGCTGAAGTGATGGCCGGAGTTTTCAAAAAATACAACACAGGAGTATTGGTAGGTAGTAAAACCAAGGGTTGGGGCACGGTAGAAAAAGTTTTTCCCCTTAAAAACACTCTGTCGGCTGACAAAAAATTCTCTCTGTTTCTGGTCCATAGCTTGACTTTGGACGA
>Ga0172375_10009970_pt1 | contig 12404 bp, 8 predicted proteins | sample LakKiv1m_FD_114537 | JGI IMG/M metagenome (GOLD analysis project Ga0172375, IMG submission 114537) | Freshwater microbial communities from Kabuno Bay, South-Kivu, Congo - kab_092012_11.1m | ecosystem: Environmental > Aquatic > Freshwater > Lake | place: Democratic Republic of the Congo... | reverse complement strand
GTCGTGGGGTTCAAAGAGACTGCGGAGTTGTGTTTCCCGGACTGGGTTCAGCCGAATGACGCAAACCGGACACGGGCTGAGGCGTTTGTTGAGGGGCTTAAGTCCGGCGGGAACACGGACATCTACACCTCCATAAAGGAACTGTTGAGGTTGGCCCGGAACCCGGGACGGCCGATTGTCGTCATCCTGGTCACCGATGGCCGCTCAACCACCGGGATGATCAACAGTTCTGCCATCATCGGTGAGTTCACAAAGCAGAACAAGGAACAGCTGTCAGTGTTTGGCATCGGTACGATACAGACAGCCAATGCCTACCTGCTTGATCTTCTGAGCTTCTGTAACCGCGGCGATTCAGCCGTGGTCACGAGCGGACGCTGGGATATTCCTGCCGTGCTGGCGAAGGTGGTGCAGGAAACAGGCAGGCCCGTGCTGTCGGAAGTGAAGTTCCAGTTCGCGGGCGAACTGAGGGACGAGGTGTTCCCCGTGCTGACGACGCACCTCTACCTGGACCGCCCCCTTGTCCTCTACGGCCGTTGCCGGTCTGGCACGGACAGGCTGGTCTTCAGGGCAACCGGGCGTTCCGGTGACACGACATGCGATATGGTTTTCGACCTGGACCTTGCGAAGGCAACGAAAGCAGAAGAGAAGGATATCCGGAAACGCTGGGCGGAACAGAAGATATACTCACTTATCGGCGAGAACGCGCGCGACCCCAATCCTGCCCTGATTGAGGAAGTGCGGCGTACGGCCCGCTCCTACGGCGTGGATGTTCCGTACGGCGGCCAGTTCTGATTTGCAGCGGCCTGCAGCAGTACTCACGCAGAAGGACAAGGCAGCCCTTCGGCCGTGCTCAGGACGGGTGCCTCGTCCCTACCGTCGGGTTTCCTGTTCCTGATGGTAGCGTCAAGGCGCTGCCTTGACCTCTTTCAAGTTGCCTCACGCAGCCCCGAAGATCCGCTCCGCATTCCCGTGCAGTACGAACCTGCGTTCTTCAGCGGACATGTTCGCATCGATGTAGAGCCCGAGTTCCGCCGCGGGACACAGTAATGTCTGGTCGCTTCCGAACAGGACGCGTTTCGGTCCCAGTATGTCAATTGCCTCGCGCAGGTTGTGGTGCGACGGCCTGCTGAAGCAGTACTCGACAAACAGGTTCGGCGTGTCGCGCACAGCCCTGCACCAGTCGGGCGAGGCGCCATGGGCGTGGATGATGGACAGTCTCGGATGCTCGCGGGCAATCTCGCGTTCTATCGGCCCGTCATTTTCCGATGCCGCCATGAACAGGATCGGCTTGCCGCGCCGCGCAACTTCACGCATCAGGGCGCGGACCTGCGGGCTGCCGGTAGGGCAGGGGATATGCGTCAGCTCTACTTCGCAACCCCCGACATTGGGCATGCTGTAGTAACGGTCCATCTCGGCGCAGGACAACTCCAGGTGCCATGGGTCGATCTCGACATAACCCTGCAGTTCGGGATGGCCTTTGATACCGTCCATCACCCTGCGGTTCCCCGCCGCTATGTCGTAACGCATGCTCTCGTAGGACGAGACCACGCTGCGTACGATGCCCAGCCGCTTCATGCGGGCGAGCATCGGCCCTGGGTCGTAGTCCTCGTCGCGGCAGGGCAGGTGCCAGTAACCGAGGTGAGAGTGGACGTCGAACACCGGCTCGGCGAAATGAACAGGCTCAAGCGATTCCAGGCCGGGCCTGCCTGCCACGTCCTTCTCGCGTATGTGGAAGAGTTTTGTCGCGTTACCCCCCAGGATCGCCGCCTTGTGCCTTTCCGGGATGTCTGCCACGAGGATCTCGTTCATCGCCTTCTGCATGGGGCGAAGTGGCGCTGCGGAGCCGTAGAGAAGACGTTCGTAGCCCACCGCTTCAGCCATGATCCCCACTGCATTGATAGTTGCGAGGCCGTTGGTCTCGGCATACACGTGGCGGAACCTGCGCATCACGTGCATGACCTCCGCCATGTTGCCGTAGAACGTATCCAGGAGGACCAGGGGGAATCCTTTTCCCGCGGTCATTGCGGCGACTCGTTCAGGGAGCTCCCATCCGGTCATGCAGTCGAGGGAGCTCACCACCAGTGGGAGGCGAACCTTGCGCAAGGCCTCAACCAGCGCCTTGAACGAGGCGGACTCAAGTGAGTAGCTGTTGACGCCGGGAAGCAGGCGGAGTGCTCGGAATTTGCGGCGGACAGCTTTGTTCAGCTCCTGTTCCCAGCCGGGGGTATCCTTGAGATTCACCGTGGCCACAGGAATGAAACACGGGTTCTTCTTCGCCAGCGCTGCGGTCTCATCGTTGCCGGCCCGCGAATCGTAGTCGGGGCCCTGCCGCGAGAAAGTAAACGCGGCCGCCACGCGGTGACTGTCCAGATCTGCTGCGACTGTCCTCGGGCTGAAGCGCGGGTCAGGATCGACACGTTTGCCGAAACTCGTGTTTACGTCTATTACCCGGTACATGATGACATCATCTCCATTCGTTGTCTGGCTTTCTCAATGTTGGTGAGAATCCGGATGCCCCATCCTTCCCGGCCGTCAAAGTGCCTGTCCTTCTCGTGAATCGCTGTTGCGACAACGGCGCATATCTTTGGAAATACTTTCGGGACGAATCGACACAGGCTGCTCCACGTACCGACGGCGATGTCGAGGGCGGGATGGTATCCGCGGAGTGTCCCGGCCGGAACGTCCGCGTGTTTGAACACGTTGCGGGACAGCGTGCCTGCGATCTTCCGGATGTCCTTCTCGGTAAGGACAATGCCTTCCTGCGCGCACTGTTCCGCGAACGCAACCTGGCATGAACCATGAGACAGGTCCTCGCCAAGTGACGGGCAGGCTGCGACAAGGTACTCCCAGCAGAAAGTCTTTGGAGTGATGTCGCTCGTGTTCTTGAAATACCGGGCATTGGCAGTGACCTTGCGGCGATACTCCTTGTTACCTGTGATCGCGGCGATATTGAGCATTGGCAGGCTGAGGAAATACTCCCGGTTCAGCGGATTGATGCGGCTGCCACCAGTGGGGTATACGCGGCGCGGTCCCTTGCCGTAAGGCTCCAGGTGCATTCCGCTGCCATCAGGGAAGTCGATCCACTCCGGATCATGGAGATCAAGGACTGTTCGGCTGAAAGCAATCCACGGAGAGACGACAGGCTCCAGGTCCTTGAGAGAGGGCGTCGTCATTACCGCGCGGATGAGCCTGGAAATAGGCCAGAGGATCGCCCCCGAGACAAGGGTGCAGACGGTTCCCGATTCCGTATCGTTGTACCAGGTGGGCAGTGCCTTGTGCCACATGGCATCCTTCATGACACGGGCCGTGCCGGTCAGTGACCATACATCGCGGACGCGCGGCACAAGTCGGTCCAGCCATTCGCGCTTACCCGTGATCTCCCACAGATCCATCAGCGCATGCTGGTAATGTCCTTCGTTCCAGCAGAGGAAACCCTCGGAAGGGTTCATTGCCGTCGCCATGCGCTTTTCCGCAAGTTCGCGGGCCATGGCCAGGAATGAACGGGGAACCCCGGCTTTGACGGCCTGCTCAATCCGCTTCCGGACGGCGTCAACCTGGTGTTCGATTCCGTTGCGTTCTTCCTTTTCTGCCGATGCGCGCCATGCTCTTGCGATGCGCGATACCGGGCCTTTGCCATGAAGGACCACGCAGGCGAACTGTGAGGGCTCGAGCGGGTGGGGGAGGTTGTTTGCGAGGCCGTACACTTCGCCGGTGATTCCGCGGAAATAGCGGTGAACGCTCAATCCGACCGATTGTGTATCCGGCGGCACGGGTATGGTGACCTGCATGCGCCATCCGGACGCGTCGAGAGAAGTGGACGCCTGCCACTTCTTCCCGTTGCCATATCCCACGCGGCTTCCCCGCGCGTTGACCATCAGCATGTCGGCGGCCGCGCCGGTTCCGGGCATGGCGACGGCCACCTGCACACAGTCTTCCTCGTAGATGAACTTGTCCGTGCCGGGGTCTGTGACCGTTGCAACAAGGTTCAGCATGTCGTGGTCATCTGCTTCAATTACGACCACGAGGGCGCCTTCTCTTGATTCAAGGCGGCATTTTGTTTCCACGCCCGGCTTACCGCGCGGTATGCGCCGCATGGCGCCGGCAAATGCGCGTTTCCTGAGATCGATGACGGCTGCTCGCCCGGCAAGAGTGGTTTTTGCGCTCATAGGCAGTCAGTAAACGCACCCCCGCAAGCACGCATCAAGGAAAATATCACGTTACGGACGTGATCCGTGTTTCGCAGTCCGGCGAAGGTGCCAGGCCCGGAATGATTCAAGCCTTTGCCTCTTGTTGGAGTGGCATGTGATTGGCATACTGAATGCCAGGAGGGCATCCTATGGCTGACAATGAAGCAGTGAGTGAGGAGCAACCGAAGCGGAGACGGGGCAAAGGATGCCTGCTTGCGGTTGCCGTTGTTGTCGGTTTGTTTGTCTGGTCACAGTGGGAGATGGGCGAGCCGGGACGCCGGGCACGGGCAGTACATGCTGCTGTACGGCCGGGTATGACGCCTGTCCAGGTCGAGGGCCTTTTGTCGGGAAGGTACCTCGTTCATTACGAGGTCTGCTCGACGGGGAAATGGCATTACGCTTCCCTCGATGAATTCACCCGCGCAACGGGGGGGACTGGTGGGCCCGGGGCATTGGCCGGTCGAGTCAAGGTCACGTTCCTCAGCAGGATGGCTTCTCCGGGGCGCATGTCTTTGCGAGTGCAGTTCGGGACCAACGGCGTCGTGACGGTGGTTGAACCACTGGAATGGTCGGACTAGTCCGGTTCAGGTCAGCCTGCTGACTGACTGCTTGAACTGCTTCGGGGACATTCCGGTCACTTTCTTGAAGAGTTTTGAGAGATGGTACTCGTCGCAGAAGCCGGTCTGCTCTGCTACCAGTTTTAGGCCATGTCCCTTGAGAAGCAGGTTCTTGGCCAGATCCGTACGCATTGCCAGTCGGGCCTGCATCGGGGCCGTGCCGGTTTCTGCGCGGTACCTGTGGCACAGTGTCGATACGCTTACGTGGAGGGAGCTGGCGAGTACATCAAGAGACGCCGCTCCGCCGAGATTGTTGCGGAGCCACTCATCCGCTGCGGCCACCAGCGCCGAGGTCCTGGGGCGACCGCCCTGCCGGTCAATCCTGTAGGTCTCGCCGGACACGTGTTCACTGCCGGAGAGGATGGCGACAATCTCACAGAGCACTGCCTGTGCCTTCCAGAATCCGGCTTCGCCTTCGGCCTGACCGATCCTCGCGGCGCGCTGGAGCAGTGCTTCCACGTGCCCGTCCGGATCCAGGAACCGCGCAAAGAGATGCGGCTTGCGGACCAACCGACCAAGCCCGAAGGACGCGCCTGCCGAAAAGACCACGTATGTGTCCCAGATCGGGATCGTTGCGCCACGCAGGTTTTCTGCATACGGGGTGTTCGGGGGGTAGAGGTGCGCTATCCGCGGACCCCGGCTGTGCCACTGGCGTGACCTGCGCCCGACCCTGTACCGGCCGTAGTCCGTAATGCTGTAGTCTATCACCCAGTTTGCCTGGACAATTGTCCGACTGAGGTAACCCTTGTCCTGTCGCCTGTAGACGGCATTGAGTATGGCGGGGGACACATCCCGCGGGCGGTTCCAGACATGGCCGTATGTGCCGGTAATAGCGGTGTCGCTGTGTCGGGTCTTCTTCATGTCACGTTCTTTTTCAGCAGAGAACCGTATCACGTCTGCTTGCAAGAATATACAAACAATCTGCAACAGCTTTCATTGCGTATTCTCTGCGATATGCGAGACTGTGTGCCATTGAAAACAACCGCGGAGGAGCCATGAACAAGACAGTCGAGAGGCCGAGTTACTACAAGTACAGCACGGACGAACTGATGCGCCTGGTGGATCTGTTCAACGTGTCGCCCGCCGGCCAGAAGGCCATCAAGGGTGTCCTGAAGAAGGAGAAGAAGGTTCCGCAGGCGTGTCTCTTCCGTTACTACAATGAGCACAGCCGGGTTCAGCAGCTGGAGAAGGAATTTGCGGCGAAGATGGGCAGCAAGCATGCGCTTGCCGTCAACTCCGGCACGAGTGCGCTGATAGCCTCTATGGTTGCGGCCGGCGTTGGCCCGGGAACGGAAGTGATTCTCCCCGGGTACACTTTCTTTGCCAGCGTTTCGGCCATAGTCGTTGCCAAGGGGATACCGGTGATAGTCGACATCGACGAGTCGCTGACGCTCGATCCGAAAGCAGTTGAAGCGGCAATTACCCCGCGAACGAAGGCGATACTTGTCGTTCACATGGTCGGGCACCCGGCGCAGATGGACAAGCTGCGCGCCATTGCGGACCGCCACAAGTTGTACCTGATCGAGGATGTGGCCCAGGCTGCCGGCGGCGAATACAAGGGCAAGTACCTGGGAACATGGGGGCATCTCGGTTGCCACAGTTTCGATGCTTACAAGGTCATGGGCACCGGCGAGGGCGGTATGATCGTCACCGACGACGAGTGGCTGTACACGCGCGCGCAGAGCTATCATGACACGGCTGCGTGCTGGCGGCCGGACCGTTACGGTCGGGAACGCAAGGCAGGCGAACTGTTCTGTGGCGAGAACTACAGAATGTCGGAGATGGCCGGTGCCATAGGGCTGGCCCAACTGCGCAAGCTCGACGAGACCGTTGCCGGAACTCGCCGGGCATACAAGCAGCTCCGCAAGGAAGTGAAGCTTCCAGCAGGTGTGAAATGGGTCGAGCCCCATGATCCGAAAGGGCTCTGCGGATACATGGCTGCGCTCAGGTTCAGCACGTTTGACCTGGCACGTAAAGCGATAACGGCCGGCATCGGCCTGGGCGGCCTGGCAGGCGGCGGAGTGCAGGGGATGCGCGACTGGCACGTCTACTGGTACTGGGATCACATTCTCGAGCAGAAGACAGCCACCACAGAGGGTTGCCCGTTCAAATGCCCGCACGTAGCCGTCGCGCCGAAGTACTCGGCCGACATGTGTCCGAGGACGAAAGACCTGATGATGCGCACAGGGTTGATCGGCCTTTTGCCCACGGACTCGGCAAAATACGTCTCGCAAGTGGCAAAGAAACTCACAGAAGATCTCGCTAGAGTCCTGAAGTGAGGTGCGTCCGGGGATATACGAAGACTACCTGGCCCGGAACGATGCAGATGCCCGGTCGGCACACCCCTCTACGGCTAAGCCGGAGCGACGCAGTTCAGAAAGAGCTGTAACCGCAGATAGACGCAGATGGGCGCGGATATGGACACTGACAGCAGCCTGTAATTCGGTTCACCGGAAGGCGAACCGAATTACAGGCTGCATCTGAGTCGGAACATCGGCGTAAATCAGCGTTCATCTGCGGTTCCTCTTATCTTCAATTGAACCGTTCCGGCCAAGATGTGATGTCAACGGCCGAGGACCCCACCAGTCTGCCTGATACGCACGCGGTCAGGCAATGGTGGAGCGGCCGTGCCGCATGGATGCTGCGAGCTCCGTGAACTTGCCTCGAACGTAGGGATGCAGCTGTGCGGCAAACTTCTTCGACAGGTGGTGCACATCGATCAGACGCTGGACATCTGCAAGATCCTGCAGACGGTTCGGCGCTGTCATCCCCGATGCGAGCTTGAGTTCGACGAATGTCTTTAGGTCTACGACGCGGATACCGGATGTCCCGGACAGTCTGAGTGGATCGGGGAAAGCCACGGGTTTGGGCTTTCCGTCGCCGGGATATGAACCGCTCATCACGAAATCAATCCGCACACCCGTCTCTGCATCCCGAACTGACCTGGTGGTGCCGGGTACACCGGCATAGCCATTTCCGACAAGCTCCTCCCGTATCGCCTTCATGTCGCCGGGCCTCACCAACACGTCAATGTCTTCGGTAAACCGCCGGACACCGAGGAGGATGAGGGCGTAACCGCCGAGTAGAGCGTGGGGTGCGTCCAGTGTCTGGAGGCGTGTTACCAGACGTTCAAACGTCTTACCCAGTCGTCCCCCGTCGCCGTACAGGGTACCTGCTTCGCGAAGGACCATTACAAAAGACTTGTCCAACTGCTTTTCGTACGGACCGGATCGGTCTTTCTGCCTGGATCTCGCGGTTGCCATGGTCAACCCCGTGAACCGAATCATTTCTCTGCGTAAAGCAGGACCGGACCGAGGAGGCCACCCGTCCCCAGTTCGTTGAGGAACACATGGGTGCCGATGATGGTCACCTGGTTTTCCGCGTCGGGCTTGACCGCCGCGGTTGCGTCAAACGAGAACGCCTGGCAATACCCGTCGGCTTCGTCGGCCTTCTCGCCCTTGGCATTGATGTAGGGTGCAAGCTGCCCGTTCACAAACACCTTGCACTTGCCGTCGGTGCTGCTTACCCAGACAAACACCTTCTTGCCGGCGGGTATGGCCGGCAGTTTCACCGTGTCGCGGTACCACATGGGGCCGTAGTAGCCATCCAGCCCCATTTTGAACCACGTGTCCATGCACGGATCTGTGGTCTTCCAGTTTTTGTCATCAAAATCAGCCTTGCTCCATCCCAGCTCTGCGCCTTTCTTGTCCTTGTCCACCTGGTAGCGCCAACTCCGCATGGGCTTGGTGAATATACTGAAATCCTTCGCGATGCGCGATCCGTCGGTATAGCTCGGACGGCAGAAGATGTTGAAGTACTGGCCGCCGATCGTGAAAGATTTCCCTTCCGGTGTTTTCGGCGTCCACCCCACGGCGGAGAATGAGTACTGGGCGGCATATTTGTCGCCGAGCGTGACTTGCTGGTTGAACCATGCGGTTGCGTCGCTGTCCAGGTTCGCAAGTTTTCCGTCGAACAGATCCCACCGCAGCTTCATGAACAGCTCAAACTGTTTGAGAGCATCATCGCACAGGGTGACACGTTGGCGCTCTGACGGCGTCTTGCAGGCGGCAAGGGCGGCGTTCATGGCTTCGCGTGCCTTCTTCATGACTTCCGGTGTGAAACGCTGCGGGTAGCCGAACAGGCAGCCGGCGTGTTCTGGCACCTGGTTCCATGCATCGTCGAATGTCTGCCAGTAGCGCCTCATGGGTTCGACGGCGGCGCCATAGAAACGCGTGAAGAACTCGTCCAGTACCTCAGCCGGCTTCAGCTTCGGGTTAACTGACATCCTGACGGCCAATACGAAGCCAGGCAGTACCGAGTCAAAATTCGGCATGGTTTCGGGCGACCACACCGTGACGTTGTTGGCATACAGGATCGGGAGTTCCTCGCTCATCTGGTGCATCATGGGGTAGGGCACCGTTACCTCGGCGAGGTGGAACATGTAGTTGTAGTAGGAAACCGTGCGGGCTGCCTTGCCCCATCCCTCGACAACGGGTCTTATCGACTGCCGCGAAGGGCAGTTCGTGTCCGTCATCGCATGCGCCCTGCAGTAGGTGATGGGCGCAATTACCGGAGCGAGGTTGGGGAGCAGTTTCTCGCGAACGGGGGGGCGCGTGTACTGTACGTAGGCGAGGAATGCCAGGGTTGTGTCGGGGTACTTCTGGGCCACTTTGGCGCCCACGGCATTTGCGAAACTTATGAAACGGTCGGTTATGGATACGCAGTTCATCGTCGCGTCATGGTCTCCCGCGTCAAGGGCCAGGCACTTCGGACAACTGCAGAAGTCGCATCCGTCATCAGGACCGATCGAGATACTGCGGGCAGGTTCCTTGTCGAGCCGCGCTATGACACCTGCTGCAACGGCATCGCGAAGGCCCTGATTGGCCCAGCAGAACCTGTTTGGGAGGGGTTTGCCATCTTTCTGGCCTACCCAGTCGGGATGCTCGGCAAGCTGAGCCTTGGTCACGTAGTTCTCGTTGAGTTCGAGGGCATGTCCGCCGTTGAAAGCGTCACCGCCCTGGCGGGTACGACGCTTGAAGGCGTCATCGGCGTACCAGATGACCCGTCCCTCGGTCCCGGGTTTGCCGGATACGTCCTGTGCGGGCAGGGCAATTGTCTTTGCCTCGGGTATGCACTCGCCCCATTCTCCGGGCAAATACCACCGGCAACCCAGGCGCTCCAGCAGCTCGTAGATTGCATAGCTTGCTGACTGGTCCGACTGGCCGGAAAGGCCGATGGCCTTGTCGGTGATTGTCATTCGCCAGCCCTGTTTGCAGCGACTCTTTTCGGTGGATTCGCCGAACTGCTTGACCGCCAGGCTGCCTATCAGGATTGGCACGAGCTTGTCGCCGTCCTGGGGGGCACGCTGGATAATCTCGACTTTTGCGCCGGAGATCCTGCCCAGGTAGAGTGCCAGGTCCTTCACCGCTTCTCGCAGTTGGCGCCTTTCGGTCTCGGCAGCCGTGATGTTGCCGGAGGGAGCGTGCACATTGGTATCCACCGCCATCACCCCGGCATCAACATTGATGGCGACCAGCGCCTGGCCGTCCTTGACCAGCGTTACATCGGCGCCCAGGACGGTGAACGTGACGCAGGACATGAGAAGCGCGGTCAGCAGAACATGGCATGTCTTCATCGTGATACCTCCAGTGAACAAACGACAGTGTTAGGGCAATTGGGGCTGAGAATAGCGTCACGCCTGCCGCCAAGGAATACAATTCTGCGCCTGCTGATGCTGTTTTTCCTGGCTGTATCCTGAGTGCGGACGACACGGAGGTCGTCCCTCCATTTGCCTCGAACAGGCAGTCGTCAACGGTTTGGAGGGTCGGTCTCCGTGCCGACCAGAAGAAGAGAGAAGGTCAGTGGGTATGTGGAAGTCACTGGCAGGCAGGCCTGTACCTCACGCAATGCGGACAGTACGCCGGAGGATCTATCTCTTTGCCTTTGGGCGGAGCAGCGGTTTGTGCTTTGCGTCGGGTTTTGGCTCGCCACCGAGTTTTTCCCTGATGGCTTCCCGCTTCAGGAGGGCCCGCCGGAGTAATGCGCGCTTGAAGAACTTGTCCTTCTCCTCGGTGGTAAATGCCCGCTCTTTCAGTGCCATACGCCTTCTGATCGCCACCGCGGCCCCGGCTTTGCGGATTGTAAGACGACGTTCACGGGTGTCCCCGCCTGAAGTCTGTTCCACCTCGATGCTGTGGCCTTCGGGAAGGTCGAAGACGTAAACATCCTCATCTTCCTCTCCCACCTCGAACCCGAGCTCGCAGCCGCGGATGCCGATGGTGGCCATCCGGGTCTGGACACGGAACTGGTCGGGATTCATTTCCACGATCTTCCCGGTCAGGATACGGAACAATCCCTTTACGCACTTCAGCGTGCAGCCTGCCTTCTTGCCCGCGTCGTCCCCGAAAACATAGTCGTTGATGACCATTTCCCCGTTCTCGCCCTGTGAAAGCTCGCTGTTGTCGGTGAGCAGGATTTCCACTTTTGCGCCTGCGTCGGTCACGATCTTGTCATTGAGGAACACTTCGGACTGCACTGCCAGCTGGCGGGCCTTTCCTTCTGTATCGGTAGCCGTCACCTTGCCTTCGATTTCCGAAACGGTGCCGGCGAGGACGTTTGCCGCGTCCACCCTTGTTCCTGAAACGACGATCGATGCTGCTGCCAGTAACAGACAGAGAGTTTTCATGAGAAGACCTCCAAGACCAATTTCGAACAAGTATACACCAAACCGGCAACTTTGGCTACATCAGGCGTCGGCGGAACTGGGCAGGGGTAAGACCGGTTACGGCCTTGAATCGTTTCGCGAAATGGAACTCATCGCAGAATCCGCATCGCTCGGCAATCTCCTTGATCGAGAGGCCGCCATCTCCCAGCAGATGCTGCGCCTGTTCGATGATCCTGGATGCCCGGTAACGGCCCGGTGGAGTGCCGCTGAGTTCGGTAAACTTGCGACGGAACTGACGGAACGACATGTGAAAACTGCGCGCGACGTCGTTCCACTGCAATTGCTTCCCGGGACTGCCGTCGAGGACGGCCCTGGCTTCAGTCAGCCAGCGCTGTCTGCCTGCGTCGGAAGCGCGCCGTGGAGCAGCCATGGCGTCGATGAGGAACTGCTGAAGCCTGCAGACACGGGTCAATGACTGGGTCGGTTCGGGCAGGTCCATCGGCTCAATGACCGACTCAAGGCGTCCCCACCAGTGGTCAATGGGCGTGAGGTGGTGTATCGGGTCCCCCGGGTCGAGCAGTCCCTCCTTCATCCACAGACCGAACAGCGGTCCGCGGAATTGGACGAAGAACTCGCTCCATCGTTCCTGGGGCGACACCACGTAGCGATAGCCGTGGCGCGGGAAGAGGAGGACGAGGTCGCCCGGGGAAATGACCCGGTTGAGGCCGTCCTGGTCATGGAATCTGGCATGGCCATTCAGCACATAAACAATGGCATAGGTGTCCCAGTACCGCATCTGCATGCGTGCGGTGATAATGCGGTTCAGATGCTTTCCGTCCCATGTAATGCGGCCCAGTGGTGAATCAACGGCCGAGTGGAACACATGGCCGGTGGTGGCGTGAGCAACCCATTTGCGCATGGCCAGGATATACATAT